>ENA-OUOU01000547-OUOU01000547.1-human-gut-metagenome-genome-assembly--contig:-NODE-547-length-22665-cov-9.999027_pt1 | contig 22665 bp, 19 predicted proteins | sample MGYA00237936_ERZ548765 | MGnify/ENA primary metagenome ERZ548765 (study PRJEB26490, sample SAMN05356889) | human gut metagenome | biome: terrestrial biome; feature: human-associated habitat; material...
TCCTGAGCGGAGCGTTTTTTATATATTAGGAAAGGACTTTCCTAATATATAAAAACAAAGAGACCCACGTATGTTCTATGATAAGAGAACTGCCTGCTTGTTATAACAAACTTATCCTCTTATTTTTAAAACATACATGAGTCTCATTCTTTAAGATTTGCCAGGTGATCAGTTCAAGTGCCTTCTCACCGGTATGTTGACAAATCACATTTTCATGCGAACTACTCCCTCACGGAATATATTTAATTTATCTTTCGGCTCGGTTCGTCTCATGGACAACTGCCTCACTGACACATCGTTTCTTACTATAACGAATGAATTCTGTTTTGTCAATAAATTTTATCATTTATTCCCAGACGATTTATTCCTAGACATTTCATTGGTGTCACAGTAACAGCTTTCCCCATTAGAAAAGCAGCATTCCGATTCCTCTCGTGATGATTGCCACAACCCATGCGATCAGACACTGCCAGAATACCATTCCGACAGCCCATTTTGCACCAAGCTCACGCTTTACTGATGCGACCGCTGCAACACACGGTGTATAAAGCAGACTGAATACAAGCAAAACACCTGCTGACAATGGAGTCAGTACGGATGCAATTCCACCTCCGAACAATACCTCAAGTGTAGATACTACACTTTCTTTCGCCATAAACCCACTGATCAGTGCTGTACAGATTCTCCAGTCTCCCAGTCCAAGCGGACGAAGGATTGGAACAAGTGCACCTGCTATCATAGCAAGAATACTATCTGCTGAATTCTCCACAAGGTTCAGATGCAAGTCAAAACTCTGCAAGAACCATACAACAATCGTTGCCATCAGAATAACTGTAAATGCTTTCTGTAAAAAATCTTTCGCTTTCTCCCAAAGAAGCTGTGCCACATTCTTCGCACCCGGCAGACGATAATTCGGAAGTTCCATAACAAATGGTACCGGTTCTCCTTTAAACAGAGTTCCTCGATAAAGGAATGCGATTAAAATTCCAACTACAATTCCAAGCACGTACAGACCCGACATGATCAGTCCGCCCTTACCCGGGAAAAATGTACTTACAAAGAATGCATAAATCGGAAGTTTTGCTGTACAGCTCATAAACGGTGTCAGAAGGATCGTCATCTTACGGTCCCTCTCACTGGTCAATGTTCTTGTTGCCATAACTGCCGGAACTGTACATCCGAATCCGATCAACATCGGCACAATGCTTCGACCGGAAAGACCTATCTTACGAAGCAGTTTATCCATTACAAATGCCACTCGCGCGATATATCCACTGTCTTCCATCATAGAGAGGAAGAAGAACAAAGTAACAATAATCGGAAGAAAACTAAGCACGCTTCCTACTCCTGTAAAGATTCCGTCGATCACAAGACTTCGGATTGCATCATTTACATTGAGTGCGAGCAGTCCCGCCTCAGCCATTCTTGACAACTGATCAATTCCCATTTCCAGAATTCCTTGCAGAAATGCACCGATTACATTAAATGTCAAATAAAATACAAGCACCATGATTCCGATAAAGCATGGGATCGCTGTATATTTTCCTGTCAAGATTTTGTCTATCTTCTCACTTCTGACACGTTCTTTACTCTCCTTCGGTTTCACAACCGTCTGCTCGCAGAGACGCTCGATAAAATCGAATCGCATATCTGCGATTGCCGCACTTCGGTCAACCTCACGCTCCGTCTCCATCTGCTGTACAATATGCTCAAGCATATCCAACTCATTCTGATCAAGCTTTAACTGTTCTAAGATCAGCGGATCCCCCTCGATTGCCTTCGTTGCGGCAAAACGTACCGGCAGCTTTGCTTCTTCTGCATGGTCTTCAATCAGATGAATCACTGCATGGATACATCTGTGGACCGCACCGTCATGATCACTTTTATCACAGAAATCCTGACGCAGCGGACGCTCCTGGTATTTTGCCACATGAAGTGCATGACGTATTACTTCATCCACACCTTCGTTCTTCGCTGCCGAAATCGGAATAATCGGAACTCCAAGCAGTGCTTCCATTGTATTCACATCGATAGATCCATGATTTCCAATCACCTCGTCCATCATATTCAAAGCTACTACCATCGGGATATCCATTTCAAGAAGCTGCATTGTCAGATAGAGATTTCGCTCAATATTCGTTGCATCCACAATATTGATGATTGCTTTCGGATGTTCATTCAACACAAAATTTCTTGAAACAATCTCCTCACTGCTGTATGGAGACATTGAATAAATTCCCGGAAGGTCTGTCACATTCGTATTCGGATAACCTTTGATTGTTCCATCCTTACGGTCTACTGTTACTCCTGGGAAGTTTCCTACATGCTGATTTGCTCCTGTGAGCTGATTAAACAACGTTGTCTTTCCACAGTTCTGATTTCCTACCAGGGCATAAGTAAGCACTGTTCCATCCGGTAACGGATTAGCATCTTCTTCAGAATGATACTTTCCTTCTTCTCCAAGTCCCGGATGATCTACCGGTTTCAAACGTTCTCCACGGGAATGGCTGTTTGTTCTCTCGCTGATTTCCTCAACTTCAATCTGTTCTGCCTCTGCAAGACGAAGTGTCAGTTCATATCCATGTACCTGCAATTCCATTGGGTCTCCCATCGGTGCAAACTTTACCACCGTAACTTCCGCACCCGGAATCATACCCATATCCAAAAAATGCTGTCGTAACGCACCGGAAGCCCCAACTGTCCTGATCACAGCACTCTTTCCAATCGCTAATTCTTTTAATGTCATTTTTTTATCATCCTCTTTAGCTTATTGCGATTTTTTATCAATTAGTTATACAAAACTAGCTTATTCCAGGATGTTGGATTTGTCAATAATTATCATTTACAAAATGCTGTAATAAAAAAAGAAATGCTTTATTTCCTCTTATATTTTGGGAAATAAAGCATTTCTTTTTTCATTATATAGCAGCCTCTCGTTTTTTCAGTGGCGCATAAACGATTCTTCTGACAAAAATAAAGCAAATCACCTGCAGGATGATCGTAATGATCCAGGATACCGGATAGGAAATAAACAAAATCTTCAATGATCTGAATCTTGGAAATATTCCAAAGATCCAGACGATTCTCGTTCCGACTGTTCCGATTACGGAAAGTATCATCGGCACAATTGATTTTCCCATTCCACGAAGAGATCCCGGGAACAGATCCATCCATCCGCACAGAAAATAAGTAACTGTTGTATATAGAAGAATCTCCATACCACAGCTGATAACCTGAGGATCATCAGTATAAATCTTCAAAAGCTCCGGTCCAAAGAGATACGCACCTCCACCAAGAATTAATGCAATCGTTGTGGAAAGAATCAGGCAGTCAACTAAGACTCTGTCCATTCGTTTCCATTTTCCGACTCCGTAATTCTGGCTTGTAAAACTCATACATGCCTGTGTCACTGCATTGATCGATGCATATAAAAATCCAAAAATGTTATTCGCTGCCGTATATCCTGCCATCGCCACGGATCCGAAAGAATTGACCGATGACTGCAGAAGTACATTTGAAAAATTGATCACAGTACTCTGAATTCCTGCCGGAATTCCAACCTGAAAGATCTGTCCTAAATATACTTTTTTTATCATTAGCTTCGAGAAGCGAAGCTGATAACTGCTGTCTGATTTATACAGGCAACGCAATACCAATACACACGATACAAACTGTGCTGTTACCGTTGCAATTGCAACGCCCGCTACTCCTAAATGAAAAGCAATTACAAGTAAAAGATTTAAACATGCGTTAATCACACCTGCTACAATCAAAAACAAAAGTGGTCGTTTCGTATCTCCAACCGCTCTTAAGATTGCCGCTCCGTAATTATATAACATAAAAAACGGCATTCCCAGGAAATAGATCTTCATATATAGTGTCGAAAGATTGATCACATTATCCGGTGTTCCCATCAACTCAAGTGCTCCTCTGGAAAAGAACAATCCAACTAATGCCATCACAACTCCGCTTATAATCGCAAATGTAATCGCTGTGTGCACCGTCTCCGACATCTCTTTCTCGCGCCCTGCCGCATAGAACCTGGCTGCAAGCACATTTGCTCCAAGAGATATTCCTATAAATAGGTTCGTAAATACATTGATCAGTGCTGTGGTTGATCCGACTGCTGCCAGTGACTCACTTCCACTGAATCTTCCTACCACAACAATATCCACTGCGTTAAATGCAAGCTGCAGAATTCCAGATATCATCAGCGGAATTGAAAAAGAAATCAGCTTATTCATGATCGAGCCATTGCACATATCAATTTCAAATCTGTTTTTCTTCTTTTCTGAATGCATAACTTTTCCTCATTCTATAAATTATTGTAACTGTTCAAACACTCTCTTAATGCTGTCATAATGAAGGAAGATTCCCTCCTTGGCAAAGTTTTCAATCTCCTCCTTAGTTGCGAACATATATCCATCTGTTTCTTCTGTCTGAAGTTTCAGATCATTCTCATCAATATCAAGCACAAAGCGATATACATCAACAAAATAATTATCACCCTCGCCCGGATTTTCTCGCTTATAAGTAAATACATATCCGCCTTCTGCATTAGAAATATCTAATCCTGTCTCTTCTCTCACTTCACGGCATACCGCTTCCTCAGAAGACTCTCCTGCCTGCGCTGCACCGCCGGATACTTCCCACCAACCCGGTGCCCACGCTTTTGTCATTACACGTTTCGTGATCAGATATGTTCCATCCGGTCTTGCCACAACTCCAAGCACTGTCAGATGGTATTCCCCATCCTTTAAGCACCAGTCATTTCGCTTCATTGTTCTTCCGGTCGGACGTTTCTCTGCATCATAAATATCCCAATACTCCATGATATTTTCTCCTCGTCTTATCTATCTCACATTTTTCATTTTCCATTAGACTTTACAGCTTTCACTATCATTCGTTATTTACTTCTATCTCAGATAATATGTCATTTCATGCCATTCTTCTCCACCCCAGACAGAATCTGACATTCCCAGATCTACAAACCCAAATCTTTTATACATCTCTACTTTTTCATCCAGGCAGGTAAGAACAATTTCTTTTCTTCCCTTTTCTTCTTCCCTTTGCAGATAACATCTTACAATTTCTCGTGCCAGACCTTGTCCTCGATACTCCGGTAATACATCTAAGCCAAGGATCATAACTTTCTTTCCTTTTGGATTATTCAAAGATGCATCTGTAAAAAATTCATCTCGGAATTTTTCCTCGTCCGTTGCAATTCCATTCAAAAATCCTGCTAACTTCCCAGTTGTTTTATCTACCGCAACTAAAAACAATTCTGGAGTCACACCGATTCGCTCCTTCATGTGTTTCTCAGAACATGCTTCATTTGGCGGGAAACAAATTTTCTCAATCAAGACTGCCTGATCTGCCTCTTCCTGTCTAATATCCCTGAATTCAAATCTTTCTAAAATACTACTGTTCCCTTTCATCTGTTCTTGCATTTTCTAATCTCCTTCTTCATCAACTTTTGTAATAACATATTTGTAATTTCACACTGTCACCGTAAGCACTGCTCCTACAGATGCTACCAACGAAGCTGCTACTGCTAATATCTGGAACGGCAAACTACCAAGTCTTCCGCAGATCAAGCTAGTTCCCGCACGTTTTCTGGAACGATTGTATGCAACAATAACTCCTACTCCGGTCAGAACCTGAACCACACTTGCCATTCTTGTGAAACCAACAAAGCTCTGCACACCCACAAGTGCGATCACAAGACAAGGTAATGTAGCTGCAAGCCAACTGATCTTTTCGCCCCATTTCGTCTGTTCATTCACAATATCTCGAAGATTCAGTGTATTCGCCCAGAAAGATGTTGCAAGAGCCAGCAAGGAAAATACATATCCGATAATGCTGACCCATCCGCCAAGATGACCGGAAAGATCCACCAGTGCTCCATTCTCTGTCACATTAGAACATCCCAGAAGCGTCATAAATGTGATTAAAAGAATCAGTCCCATATTCAAGCCCGTGCCGGCTGCAATCGCTTTACGAATACCTTTTTCGTCTCCTTCTAAACCTTTCACAACCTGTGGCACAGACATAACAGCAGATAATGAAAATGCAATCATGCTATAAAGTGCCAGCATATTGTTATTTGAATAGAACTTTGTCGAAAGCTCTGTTGTCTCTGAAAGCATCGTTGCTACAAAAAGGATCCCTATGACTCCAAACATAGAAATCACTGCAATTTTCTCACAAATTCCAACCAGTTTCATTCCGATATAGACCACACTTGCTGCCAATACATAAAAGAGCAGCATTCCGACCACTGATGGAAGATGAAACCATGCTGAAAATACTGCTGCCGCACCGGTAATAAATCCGCTCACATTCACTACAACTGAAAAGCCAAGCAGCCCAAACGCCAGCCATGTACATGCCATCTTCAGCTTTCCCACAAACAGCTCATTTTCAAAGCATTTGATAAACTGCGCGCCATTGTTATTCAAAGACAGTTCCGCAATCATAAAATGCAGCAGAAGATTCATGCAATAAGCTACTACCGCAATCCAGATGATATCATGCCAGTTATTTCTGGATGCAAGGAATGGGACCGAAAGAATTCCAGATCCAACACCGTGTCCTATGATAATACTCGTCGACTCCAAAAAAGTCAGCTTCGATTCCCCATGTACTTTCGCCATACCTACGCCTCTCCAGTAATACCAATTTGTTGTTTACCTCTTATGATGACGGAAAACAATCTCAAATCTGATATGATAACTCTTTCTATTGTACCTCATTATAGCTTATAATTAAACCCATTTTTAAAGAGCTTTTTCCCAGGCATTTTATATTCTCCAGAAACTATGCAGTTAATCATATTTTATGTTATACTCTTATATAGAAATAGCTATTAAATCTAAACGAAAAACAGAGGTAACTATCATGGAATTCAAAAGCATTTTAATAAAAGACACAACTGTGGAAGAAAGAAAACAGATTGTAAAAGAATCTTTAGGCAACATTTCCGCAAGCTGCGACGGTTGCATGGCAAGACTTTCAGAAATGTACGATGAGTATATCGAAGGTAAAAAAGAGATCCGTGACATTAATATGGAATTTAATGGGCACTATTTACGTGGAGACATGGACAAGGGTGAAAGAAGAAGCTGTCCGATGTAAAGTAAATCTACTCCCCTTTTAACCTTCACTCAAGACCTACTGATAGAATGGAGGTGTTTGTATGAAATTTAAGAAAAGAATCGCATTTTTCACAGCAATTACGATGGCACTATTGACTGTCGGATGTGGCAGCAAATCAATGTCAGCATCCGAGGACAGTGCAACCATGGAATCAGTCTACGGTACAGATTATTCAGAAAACGAATACTGCGAAGAACCTGCAGAAACAGCCGATGCAGGAATCACTTCCGGAAATGGACTGGAAGCTCAGGTAGAAAACGGACGAAAACTGATCCGAACGGTTTCTCTTTCTTTGCAGACAAAAGAATTTGATTCTGTACTCAATAGCCTAAAAACAAAAACTACTGAACTAGGTGGCTATGTCGAGAATTCTTCTATCAGCGGCAATAGTTATTCTTATACAACAACCCGATATGCAAGCTACACCATACGAATTCCGGCAGACAAGTTAAATGAGTTTGTGGATATCGTTGGTGAACTTGGAAATGTAACACAGGAAAATGAATCCGTGGAAGATGTGACACTTCAGTATGTAGATGTCGAAAGTCATAAAAAAGCTTTAGAAACGGAACAGGCACGTTTGATGGAGCTGCTTTCTACAGCAGAAAATATGGAAGACCTCTTAGCCATTGAAAGTAAATTATCCGATATCCGATATGAAATAGAAAGCTACGAAAGTCAACTTAGACTTCTGGACAATCAGATTGATTACAGCACAGTGCATGTGGAGATATTTGAAGTCGAACGTATGACAGACGCGGGTGAGAAAGGCTTCTTTGAAGAAATCAAAGAACGATTCGGAGACAACCTGTATAAAGTAGGTCACGGTTTCAGGAATCTCATCATTGGAATTCTTGGTGCATTACCGATCCTTATTGTATGTGCAGCAGCTATAGCTGTTATCGTAGTTATAGTTAAGAAAAGCATCAAAAAAATAACACTCAAAAAACAGAAAAAAGCAAAAGAAAACGATTATGAAGAAAACTTCAAATAGCGTCTCTCCTTCGTTTCTCTCGTAAAGCAAAGCACTCAAAAGCGGAAAACCTCTGAATCTAATGAGATTTTCCGCTTTTTATTTTTCTCTTATTCTCTATTCTTTTTTATATTTTTTCCCATAGCAGCAATTTCCTCTGCCGTATATTCTTCCACCACTGTCTTTGTCACTTGTTTTATATTTTTTTCCTTCAGACAAAGATATACAAATTCCCTGAAAATAGTGTACAGAACCGAAACTAATGGAATGAAAATAAGCATTCCTACGATTCCCATAAGATTGCCACCGATCGTAACAGCAGCAAGCCCCCAGATTGATGGAAGTCCAACTGATCCACCAACCACATGCGGATAAATCAGATTGCCTTCAATCTGCTGAAGAATCAAAAATACAATAATAAATAAAATTGCTTGCTTAGGACTTATCATAAAAATCAAAAAGCAACCCACTGCACATCCGATAAAAGCTCCAAAGATCGGAATCAATGCAGTAAATGCAATTAAAGTTCCGATCAAAAGTGCATATGGCATCCTCAAAATACTCAGTATCACAACAAACATACAGCCGAGGATCACAGCTTCCAGACACTGACCTGCAAGAAAATTTGCAAATGTCCGATAAGTCAGAGAACAGACTTTAAGAAAAGCATCTGCCTTTTTCTTTGGGAGAAAAGCAAAAAATACTTTTCGGATCTGCACATGCAGCTTCTCCTTCTGAAAAAGGACATAGCAGGCAAATGAAAAAGCAATAAAAAAGGTTGCCAATCCACTGACTATGGAACCCACTGCTGACATTGTGGTATTCATCATATTTCCTGCACCGTTTCCAAGAAGGCTTATCCCCCACTTGATCGCCTGATCCGGATTAAACTGTACCTGATCTACCAGCTTCATGATTTCCTGGTTATTATGGGAGAATTCCCGGATCCAGCTTTGCATCTGCGGAATAAAATCAGCGATACTCATCATCAGAGTTCCCATTGTCCGCGTAAGCTGCGGGATCACACCGAACATTACCAGTACGATCACGCCAACCGCAAATACGATCGTAAGGAACAGACTTATCGGTCTTGCCAGTTTTGCACCTATCTTATTTTCTTTTTTTACCCTTCCAAAAATTTTCTTTTCCAAAAAGCTCATTGGCACGTTGGTCACAAATGCGATCGCTCCGCCAAGTACAAAAGGAAATGCGATCCCCCATATTTCTTTCAGCACATCGAGCACCACATCAAACTTCCACAGAGCGACCACAAGAAATGCTGTAAACACAATAAGCTCCCGGATTTTTTTTACAGATATTTTACTTATATCCACTATCATTCTCCTCTTTTTCTTAATTTCATGCGTATCCATTTAAGCAGCTGAATGATCGGAAGACTTGCAAACGCATACAGATATACACAGCCAAGCTGCATCAGATCCAGCGTCTCTACTTTAAACAGGAGATGAAATCCCGGAACCGTCAGTACAACGGTAATGAGTACTGCCCCAAGTACAAATGCTCCCTGAAGCCATTTATTATTAAAGAAACGTTTTGTAAAGATAACCGGATGATCCGATTTGCAGTTGAATCCATGGAACAGACGTGCCAGACAAAGTGTTCCGAAGGCATAAGTACTGCCAAGCAGTGCACCATTCTGATGATATCCTGTCAAAAATCCTATCATCGTCATCATACCGATCACCAGGCCTTCCAGACCGATTTTACCAAGAAAATCCTTTGTCAGTATTGACTCGTCTGCTGATCTTGGTTTCTCATTCATCACCTCACTGCTGTGCGGCTCCACGCCTAACGCGATCGCCGGAAGACTGTCTGTCAAAAGATTGATAAACAGCAGATGTACCGGTGCAAAAGGAACCGGAAGTCCTGCAAGGGATGCACAAAGAACTGCCAGGATCGCACCAAAGTTTCCGGACAGAAGAAACTGGATCGCATACTTGATATTCTGATATAAATTTCGTCCGTTTTCCACTGCTTTTACAATTGTTGCAAAATTATCATCTGTAAGCACCATTGCTGCGGCATCCTTTGCGACCTCGGTTCCGGTCACTCCCATTGCAACACCAATATCTGCCTGCTTCAATGCCGGAGCATCATTCACACCGTCTCCGGTCATTGCCACGATCATCCCCTTCTCCTGCCATGCACGGACAATACGGATCTTGTGCTCCGGTGACACTCTTGCATACACAGAAATATTCGGGACAAATTCCTTCAGCTGCTCATCACTCATATTTTCAATATCAGCACCCTCGCAGGCCTCTGACAGATCATGTAGGATCCCGATCCTTTTTGCGATTGCCGCTGCTGTGATCTTATGATCTCCCGTGATCATGACCGGCCGGATCCCCGCTTTTATACATTCTGCAACTGCAGCCTTTGATTCTTCCCTCGGCGGATCCATCATAGCGATCAGGCCAAGAAATACCAGATGGTTCTCATCTTCTGTCGTCAATACATGCTTCTCCGGAATTTCACGATAGGTAAATGCCAGTACCCGTAACCCTTCCATTGAAAATTCCTGATTCTGGCGCCGGATCTTTTCTTTATCTGCTTCTGTGATTTCCCGAACTCCGTCCTTTGTCCAGATCCTGTCTGTCAGCTCCAGAAGCCGGTCAACCGCACCTTTTACGATCATCCGGTTATCACCATCGATCCTGTGAAGTGTTGACATCATCTTACGGTCACTGTCAAAGGGAAGCTCTCCTTCCCTTGGATAAAGCGTTCTTACCTCTGCAGCCTCGATTCCGTACCGGCTGCCCAGATTGATCAATGCCGTTTCCGTCGGATCTCCGATCTCCACTCCATTTTCATTTGTTGAATCATTACATAAAATGCTGTAGTCCAAAAGACATCTCTGCGCCGGATCTGCTACATCAATTGCATCTGCTGTGATTCTTTTTCCATCAATATAATAATCTTCTACTGTCATTTTGTTCTGTGTGAGTGTTCCGGTCTTATCCGAACAGATAACAGATACGCTTCCAAGACCTTCCACAGCCTGAAGCTTACGAATGATCGCGTGCTCCTTTGCCATCTTCTGTGTTCCGAAAGAAAGGACGATCGTCACGATGGAGCTTAAAGCTTCCGGAATCGCTGCGACTGCAAGTGCTACTGCAAACATAAATGCACTGCTGATCTTCTCACCGCGGAATACACTGATCGCAAACAGAATTCCGCAAAATATCAGGATCAGAATGGAAAGCTTCTTTCCAAAATCATCCAGATTCGCCTGAAGTGGCGTCTGTTTTTCCGAAGTCGATTTCAGAAGTCCCGCAATCTTTCCAACCTCTGTCTGCATTCCTACATTCGTTACAACCGCTCTGCCACGCCCATATGTGACAAAGCTTCCGGAAAACAGCATATTTGTCCGATCACCAAGCGGTGCTTCCTCCAAAATAGTGTCCATACTCTTTTCAACCGCAAGACTTTCTCCGGTAAGGGCACTTTCATCGACCTTAAGGCTTGCATTTTCAATCAATCTTCCATCGGCCGGGATCATATCACCTGCTTCAAGAAGGATCACATCTCCTACAACCAGTTCTCTTGCCGGGAGCTGTACCGCCACACCATCACGTAATACCTTTGCCTCCGGTCCGGAAAGCTTCTTTAAGCTCTGCAGGGACTGCTCAGCCTTTACTGTCTGCACAGTTCCCAAAATCGCATTAATCGTAATAACGATCACGATAACTGCTGCACTTTCCACATCTCCAAGCATACCGGATATCACTGCCGATGCGATCAGGATCAGCACCAGAAAATCCTTATACTGTTCAAAGAAGATCTGCAAAATACTTTTTTTCTTTCCTTCTGCAAGCTCATTCCATCCGCACTTCTCTCTGGACCGTCTGACCTGTTCATCGGTAAGCCCTGATTCCCTGCTTTCCACACGCTCGAGAACTTCTTCTGCTGTCTGCTGATAAATTTCTTTCATTACCTTTGCCTCCTTTTTTGCAAATATTCACCAACTGTAATCTTTTTATGCAATAAAGGATTTTTTGATAAAATGATATAAAAAAAGAAACCTTTATTGCACAACCAAAAATGCAATAAAAGTCTCACCATTTCCCTGCAGCGCCGGATGTTTCCACCGTACTGACGACACTGCAAACGCAGATTTCCAAACGTAGGTTACTCCCCTTTATCAGGTTTAATATTATAACAGAGTCGGTACCTCTGTCAAGATACTTCATAAATCACACCTTGCAAATATGATACTCCGGTAACAGAAAAACTCCCATTTTTTGAATGGAAGTTTTTCTGTTACCCTGAAAGTATTATAGGCCTGCAGCCGTTTTATTACCTTTTAAGATTTATTACTTTGATCAGCTACAATATTACCCTGCACAACTCTTCCCTGGTCTTTTCCTTTTCTCAGTCCTCGAACTACCTGTACATTTCCAAGAATCAGATAATCCATTTCTCTCTTAGTGATTTTCGCAAAATTTTTCTTTGAAACAAAATAGAAGGTAACTCCCATCAACACCCACACGATCAGTGCTGCAAAGGACTGTGGAGCCATGAATGCAGGAGAACCGGGCACGATCAGGAGTAGCAATATTACAACAGAGATCACACAGCCGCCCATTGCTACTGCCGGATGGATTTTATTTGTATCTGTATCATCGCCATATTTTTTCAGAAGAATATAAGCACCTGCACAGGTAAAGAAATATCCGAACGCAGTACCTACGGAACACATATCTACAACCCAGCCGATTACTTCTCTGCCGAAAAATGGGCAGATACAGCAGATGATCATGGTAAACCCAACACATATGGACGGAGTTTTATGCTCCGGATGAACCTTTTCAAAAGCTGACGGAAGCATTTTTGCTCTTGCCATACCAAATAAAAGACGGCTGGATGTCATAAAAAATCCATTCATACCGGTAAAAATCCCCATGCACACTGCCAGTGCCACAAAGCACACACCAACTTTTCCCATTGCAAGATCAAGAACTGCACCTGTATGCCATTTTACAAGAGTTCCATTCGCATCTGTCATAGTCAGAACCTGCTGCCAGGGAACAACACAATCTGTCACCAGTGCCATTGCACCATAGATCAAAGCACCTACGATCAATGCTGAAATGATCAGCATTTTGCACTTCTGTGGTGGAAAATCATATTCTTCTGCCGCCTGTGGAATACAGTCAAATCCTACATAAAGGAACGGAGCCAATGCCAGGATAGATACAAAACCGCTTCCAAGAGACTTGCCTTCGGCTCCGTATGCCGGCTGCAAGTTTGAAGCATCAAAATGTCCTGTTGCGATCACACCAATGACTGATACAACAACCGCTGCACACATGATAAGGACCATCGCAAGCTGAAGATTTCCTACAGATTTCGCACCTTTGTAATTCATGATCCCGAAAAGTATGATAAAGAACAGGGATAATCCGACTTCACCCATATATACATCATATCCTGCAATTGTATACAGGTAACCTCTGTTAAAGACTCCAGGAAAAATATAGGATGCCAATACCGGAAGTGCCGTTGCATTCAAAGCTACAATAGACAGATATCCAAGCGACAGCATCCATCCGCATATGTACGAAGCAGTTCTTCCAAAGCCTTTATATGCATAGGCAAATTCACCACCCGCTACCGGGAATTTTGCGATCATATAAGAATAGCTGTAGCCTACCACGATCATTAAAAGACCGCCTGCCAGAAATCCCAGAAACAGTGGGAGCGGTCCACCTGCACGTTCTGTCCAGAGACCACCCTGTATAAAACATCCCCATCCAATGATGGAACCGACTGCAACTGCCCAGATCGAACCAGGTCCCATGGATTTTTTTAATTTTGTTCTTTTATTTCTTTCACCCATATATATCCTCCTGCTTCATCAATCATATCATTCATCATCATCTTCTCTGGTTTCTTCACTGATCGTATATGCCTCACTGATATCGGAAACAAAAATTTTTCCATCACCATAATGTCCATACTGCCCACTCTTTGCACTGTTAATGATAATATCTACAACCTCATCTTTTTCTTTGTCCCCAACAGTAATATACAGCATGTTTTTTGCCATTTCCTGATAAAGGACATCCCCTACCTGAATTCCTTTTTCCTTACCTCTTCCTGAAATTGCCCATTTTGAAAAAGCAAAATATCCTTCCTGCTCCAGTGCTTTGATGACGTCCATCGCTTTCTCAGGTCTTACAATCGCTGTGATCAGTTTCATAATCCTTCATCTCCCATCCATAAATACAAAAAGAGCCCAGATACCAAAGTATCCGGACTCCATCGTCTCTCTCTATATTATCATTATTTTTTTCAATATTCAATCAAAATCTTTCACTTTCCGGCCAGATATCGATACATCTCATCCAGCATCTCGTCTGTGATCTCTACCGGATTGTTATAAAGGTTCGGGTGTCTGCTGATGCGAACCAGCTCCGCAATCTGATCATCATCAAGCTCCAGATCCTTCAGATCACACCGCAATCCCATTTTTTTCTTTAATTCAAGAACTGCATCCGCCATCTCTTCTGCATCTTTGAATCCAATCCTTCTGGCAAATTCCTCTACACGTTCACCACCTTCGCCTTTTGCATTGATTCTTATAAAATAATCCAGGGTCAGGCCACACGCCTCGCCATGCGGGATGTGATAAATATTGGTCAATGGAAATGAACACGCATGGGACGAAGTGGTTTTCGGTAAAGTAAACGCCAATCCTGCGATCAAAGATGCTTCGCACATTTTCTCCCTTGCTTCCTCATCATCGGGCTTCCTGTATACTCTGTAAACATATTTAAATACCAGTTCTGCTGCATGCATCGCAAGTACATCACAGATCGGCTGATGACCTTTGCTCCAATAGCCTTCGATCGCATGGGAAAGAACATCAATTCCTGTTCCTGCCGTAACCTGCGGTGGCATTGTATAAGTAAGTTCCGGATCAATGATAGCTGCTGCCGGATAAAATCCCTCTGATACGATCGGCGCTTTTTTTCCATTTGCATGATCCGAAAGAACTGATACACAGGTCACTTCACTTCCTGTTCCTGCAGTCGTAGGAACTGCGATCAGTGGAAGATGTTTCTCCGGCATTGCTACTCCGGTTCCATGATACTTACGGATGGAATCCGAAGTCAGAGCTACACTGGCAGCTGCTTTGGCACAATCCATGGGACTGCCTCCACCCAGTGCTACCACAAATCCGATATTTTTCTGCCGGATCACTTCCGCACAGGCATCTACCTCTGCAACGTCCGGGTTTGGAGAAACATCTCCAAAAGAAGCAACGATCATTCCTTCTGACTCTTTTATGACCTTTTCGGCAAGACCGCTTTTAAAGAAAAACGGTCCTGCCACCAGAAGGCCTCTTTCGCAGCCAAGCTCTCTGGCTATTTCTTTGATTTCTTTTACTCTGCCTTTGCCGAAATGAATTTTTACCGGCTGTAGATAATCCCAGTTCATAGGCTACCTCCTGCTTTATCAGTCACAAAATTTTTCATCGACCATTGTAAGCACTTCATCAAGGATCGGGAGATACTCTTCCAGCTCCTCTTTCGTGATGATCAGTGGCGGACAGATTTCAATAAAGTTCTCACGTCCAAAGGTTGCAAAGCCACGTTTCTTTAATTCTGCAAATATCCACGGCATTACCGGTCCGGGTACGCCGTATTCCTGCATCGGTTCTCTGGTTTCTTTATTCTTGACTACTTCAAGTGCACCGAACAAACCGATACATCTTGCTTCACCAATACATTTATGCTTCTTTACCATCTCATCCATAAACGGAGCAACGATCTCGTGCATCTCAGCTACATGGCCCTCGATGTCGTGTTCTTTATAATATTTCATTGCTGCTACACCAGCCGCACATGCAAGTGTATGTCCACTGTAAGTAAGTCCGCACTGAAGAACATTTTCCTCAAAATACTCCGCAACCTTTTTACTTACAATACATCCGCCCAGCTGTACATAACCACAGGTAACACCTTTTGCAAATGTAATGATATCCGGTTTCATGTCGAAATTCATAAATGCAAACATTTTTCCTGTACGGTAAAATCCTGCCATAACCTCATCACAGATCAGAAGGATTCCATATTTGTCACAAAGTGCACGAACACCTTCCATATATCCGTCTGGAGGAAGAATGACACCGTTTGCACCTACTATAGACTCCATCAGGATCGCTGCCACATTTCCGGGGCCTTCATATCTGAGCTGCAGATCCAGCGCATCCAGATATTTTTTCGTTACCTCTGCATCATCAACTCCTTTTGTATATCCGTCACGATACATCTGAGGGTTCATAAAGTGTACGAATCCATTTGCACCACCGATCTCTGCTGCATATCTTCTCCAGTCACCGGAAGCATTGGATGCTCCAAGTGTAGCTCCATGATAGCTTCTGTAGCAGGAAAAGATCTTGGTTCTTCCGGTTACCATACGTGCCATTTTTATAGCATTCTCATTGGATTCTGCTCCACCATTTGTGAAGAAAACTCTCTTGTATGTATCTGCTCCTGCTGCTTCTACAAGCATTTTTGCCAGCATACTCTTAGGCTCGGATGCATATGCCGGTGCCATGAAGCACATCTTATCAGCCTGTTCCTTGATCGCTTCAACGATCTCCGGAAGCTCATGTCCGAGGTTGGAACACACCAGAAGTGAAGCCATATCTGCATATTTTTTTCCATCATAATCGTAAAAATAAATTCCCTCAGCTCTTTCTACCGGTAAAGTATCTGCTCCTGATCTTGCCCATGACTGCATCACATAATCTTTGTGCATCTGTGCTACTTCTTTTCCTGTTAAACTCATAATAACTTCCTCCTCTTTATCTGTAATTCAGTTTTAAATATTGTTCATTTTTGCGGTAAACAAACTTATTATTTGTTGTAGAATAAGAAAAGCGCCCGGCCCACATTCATTTGTGAACCAGACGCCTTTGTCTTATCTGAGTCATATATTACTCTCGACACTGGCTGTCTGCAATAGACATCTATCCAATTATTTTTGTGCTGCAGCACAATCGTTATTATTCTGCTGCCGCATTTTCCTTTTACATTTCATTCATCTGATATAACAGGAAACCCAGCCTCAGCTGAAAACGCACATCAAAATCAGAAAGATTTTTCCCAAGTATCTCAGCAACCCTTCCAAGCTTATAATTAATTGTATTTCGATGTACGATCAATTCCTGTGACGCACTTTTGACACTGCAGTCGTTAGCCAGGTAGCACTGAAGTACTCTGACCAGATCTGAGTGGTTCATCTCATCATATTCATACAATGGAGCTACTGTATCTGCCAGATATTCTTTTATTGCTTCCTTATCTGTAAGTGTGAGCAGTACCCTGTAAATCCCAAGATCTTTGTAAAAAATAATCTTTCCGCCATCTGTGCTTTGCTCGCCCGGAACCTGACAGACACATAATAGATCAGACATTTTTTCCGCAAACTGATAGCTCTTATAAATCTGCCTGATCCCGGAAATCTGCTTACTTACACTTACAAAAATCTGTTCCTTCTGACATACCATCCTGCATAGTATCTGAAAAATCCTCTCTGTAGTTTTTCTGCATGCTTCATCAGAATAATCACACAAAACCAGAAGGATCTGCTTATCCTGGGCACAATACAAAATCCCATTATAATTACAGCGGATATGACTGCTCAGTTTAGATAAAATCTGCTCTAACCTTGTTCCTGTTACACGATCATTGTCTTCCAGAACACACACATTCACAACCGTATATGCACTGTCTGTAAAATACCCTTTTCTCATCAGTGCCGAAACATACAGTTCTTCCTGGGACGGACATAAAAAGGCATTGTTCAGTGCCGTCGCAACCTCAATTGCGTTCTGCTGCTCTTTTGTTATTGCAAAACATATGATCCGCATGATTTCAGCCATTCGAACCCTCCACGGTACTTCAAATACCGGGAATCCCTTTTCATTTGCAAAATCAATAATATCCTGTCCGATTTCACTGATATAAGGCCCTGTATTGATCACGATCCCACTGGCTTTGTTTCGCCATACTTCCTTTACCAGACGAAGAAGAGTCAGATTTTCATTCAATCCTAATCCAGTTGTAAAAGTAAGCTCCTGTCCCTGCAGAAATGCAGAAATCGTGTCGCTGTCTACCATATGCGTCCATGACACTTCATGATCCAGTCCTGTCTCACCTGCTACCAGCTTCATCTCCAGATGCTGTACCTGTTTTATGATCTCACGCAATGTTACTGCCATATTTATACACCTTTCTCCACCGCAGCTTCCTGTGATCAACTGCATCAGACGATCAAAGATACTCCAGATATCAGAAGCAGTATATAAGTCAGATTCAGAAATACCTTCTGAGATACTTTACATACCAGCTTTTTACCTAACCATGTAGCTATAAGTAATGGCAGGATACTGATACAGATCAGTCGAATATCTGCCGTTCCAACCAGGCCGCTCCTGAACTGGGTAACCATCAGAAAAAAATTCAGCACCACCCATACAGGGGCCACTGTCGCACGAAATTCTTCTTTTTCTTTCAGTACCTGTGTTGCATAGATCACAAGTAAAGCCCCTCCTGATACAAACATACCATGAATTATCCCTGCCAGGATCAGAACTATCCACAAAATGAGATCCGGAAGTTTTTTCTCTGTATGGATGCACAGATTCTTTAATGCAACTACGACGATTATGATTCCATATATTGTCAGAAGAATATTTTCAGATTTCACGATCCGGCAGATCTGTATCCCTGCAAACATTCCAAACAACATGACCGCAGACATCTTAAGCAATTCTTTCCAGTTTATATGTCGATATCCGGTCACTGCGATCATCAGTCCGGACAGCCAGGCCATAACATTCAGGACCACCTTTGCATGATCCAGCCCAAGCAAATAAACGGAAGGCGGCATCGCCAATACCGTACCGGCAAACCCTGTGATAGCCTGAATAACATTAGAAACAAACAATACAAGCAAAAATAACAATTCTTTCATAAAGCATTCTTCCTTTTCTGTATTATCTGTTTACCGCACACTCTTTATCACTGCTGATAAAATAAAAAGACGCTTTGCAATAATGACTGCAAAACGTCTTTGTTTTCTACATTCTCGATTTTAACACGCTAAAAGGCAAAAGTCAACAGTTGCCTTTCTCCATTACCTTGACACATTCTTTTGTATTATTATTTTTTGCTATTTTTCTTAATGACAGCTATGGCTTCCACATCCATGCTCGCCACATGTATGTCCTTCCCCGTGGCTGTGCTCATGATGAGAACACTTCACATCCGGATTATACTCCAGTGTTTCATTGATAAAAGCTTCTACTGCTTCATCCGCATCTCCGGAAACTCCTCCGAAAAGCTTAATGCCGGCTGCCGCTAACGCTGTCTGTGCACCGCCTCCGATTCCGCCACAGATCAAAACATCTGCATTCAATGCTTTAAGAACTCCTGCCAATGCACCATGTCCGCTTCCATTCGTATCTACTACTTCTGAATGTACTACTTTTCCTTCCTCTACATCGTAGATCTTAAATGCCTCTGTGTGTCCAAAGTGCTGGAAAATCTGTCCATTTTCATATGTTACTGCTATTCTCATGATACCTTCTCCTTTTTCTGCTGCATATTTTTTGTAAATTTCCTGTTTGTAACATCCTCCAAAGCTGCAGTTACTGCTCTGACCATCACAGATTCTGAAATCTCCACCTTCAATTCTGAGCGGATGTCCATCAATGAGAGCATCTGCTATTTTCTTCCTGGCAATCTCGTAAATACGTTGAACCGTTGTTCTTGCGACTTGCATAGATGCTGCACACTGCTCCTGACTATAACCTTTCTTGTCCAAAAGACGGATGGTTTCATACTCATCCACGGTCAAAACAATAGGTGTGCTTTTCTCAGTACCATCTGCCGGAAGAAATTCTAAAACATTCGGGAAATGGCATACTTTTCTGCATTTTAGTGGTCTCGGCATAAACTGCTCCTTTCTCGCTTTTCTTAGAATAGCCCTATAAAGGGCATATGTCAACAATATTTTTGACATACGCCCTTTATAAATCACCTTATCGTATTATTCATTTTCATTATTTCTTAATATTGATTCATGCTTTGGCACATAGCTGCCTTCTTTAAACTGTAACACGTAATTCGGCTGTTCCATTATTTGGCAAGCTTATCAATCCATGCAAACAATTCTTCGTTTTCCGGGCTTTCTAATGAAAGTGCATCAAAAGCCGGAGTTGGTTTCATTCGTGTGATTTTCTTTACATATGCATCTGTATCAATCTTTTTCACCTGATTTCCTTCAAATGTAATGTATTCCTGTTCATCTATATCGCTTCCCAGAACAGCTAGATCTGACAATCTTACGCTGGTATCATGTGTTTCTTTTTCTTTTTTAGCAGATGCAGATACAAAGCTCATAGTGTATTAGCAATTCTCTTTTTCTGCTTTTTGTTTGTATACTTCAGGATTTTTGACCAAATATCAACATGTTACAAAATCAATCTTCTTGGTTAAACCTTGTTTTTTTAACTTTGTTCATTTCAATTTATCCAAGAAAAGCCTTGTTTTTAAAGGTTTTTTCGCATCAGCTTGGATAAATCTTGGATAAAATTTGCTTCTTACTTATTTAAATCCTTAACAAGTATCCAAGATGACTTCTGTTGATTCTCAGAATCTGTTGTGATTATTCCCATTCTTCTCATCTGAGCTAAAAGATTCTTTACTTTACTCTCTTTTTGCTTATCATCCATTACTTCTGGCAGTTTATCCCACAGTAAGTCTCTAACATCTTTTTTTTTGGCAGAACCGTATTGTTCCAGATACTTTACAATAAGATCTCTATAATACTGGTCGTTAAATGCCTTATTTTTTACATATTGACTCTGTTCACCGATGGTCTCTGATACAGATGCAGATAAAAATATATTTGGTGACTTTCCTTCTATTACTTTTAATTTTCTCAAATGTTTAACCGCTTCTTTATCAATTTTTATGCGCTTCTGAACACAGTCAATCAAGAACACGGTCTCCAGATCAAAATCAGGATTAGCAAACAGTATCTGAGAGTAGTTCTCATCCAACACCTTTCCATACACGCAAACTTTAACCTGCTGTTTATTGGATAAATCATAATCTGGCAGAGGAAAATATCGATCTCTTTGAATCCGGAATACTCTTCTAATTCCAATAGATTGCGAATCAATCATATTGAGTTTTACCATTGTCTCTGCTAAAAGCTGATTTCTATAAAAAGGCGGATTATATCCGGGATCCAGCACCTTTTCTATTTTTCCTGGCAAAAAAGAGCCTGGATTTGTAAGAATAATTTTATCTTCAAATTCATTCAAATAAATTCTTCCACCCAAGGTATATTCAGAATGAGCAATACAATTGTTAAGTAACTCTCTTAGCAGCCACATATCATATTGTTTGGTTTCCGTTGGAAAAAGCGTTAACTGATTAGGCATATACCGATAGGTCAAATTTCGTATTTTTCCAAAAAGCCTCTCACTCAACGTGATATATGGTATTTTAAATATCTCATAATCGCTGATTTCATTTCTTGAATCAAATACTCTCCATGATGCCTCTGGCACTGTGTTGAAAAGATAATCATAATCCTCTCTTCCCAATAACAGCATAGCTGCATTTGTAATCTTTCCATTTATTATCAGTTTTAATTTTGTCAAAAATTGTTCATCCGTCATCTGATTCACTTCATCACTGATATAGGGCTTATTCATTTTCTTTTTATAATTCTCTCTGGCAAGAGCAATCGCTTCTTTATCCAAATACTCAATCTTTGCTTCTGGAATAATCTGCTTCGACCAGTCTTTTTTCTCTTGCCCGCGAATACGATCCAATTCTTCTACAGATAAGGCTCCAAGCGATTCTCCATTCCGACCATAAAAATGATCATTCCAACCAGTTGGTGTTGCAGTTGTCGCAGCTGGAATTTGGAAAAGTATTACCCTCTTCTTTTCGCCTCTAACTTCTGGATATACCTCATATATTTCGATAAAGGAAATTCCTCCAGTTGTCCCTACTGATATCTCCTGTTTCAGGGTATCCAACCCTTTTGTGTTCCTATAATCAGATCCAACAATCTCTTTATTTTTATTTCTAACACCAAACACAAGCCACCCATGCTGTAATCCTTTAAGGTTTGCCTCGTTGCTTATTGCTGAAAAGTATTGACCTATTTTGTTTTTGTCATAATCTTTTCCAGCCTCTTTAAATTCAGCCACCTCGGTTTCCCAATTCTGAATAAGTTTATTTAATAATTCTAGGAGTTCTGACTCACTAGGCTGATTATCTAACAAAAGATTCATTTTATCACCCACTTCTTATTTTTTCATTTTCCGACTGATCCAGTCCATAATCACATTAACAACATATCTATTTTCGTTTCCATAGCATTGTGTATTCTTTTTGACCAGTAGCTTCATCCAAATCTTCACATTGAATAATGAACCCTTCTCTTTGGTAAAAAGAAATTGCTCTGGCATT
>ENA-OUOU01000548-OUOU01000548.1-human-gut-metagenome-genome-assembly--contig:-NODE-548-length-22652-cov-9.479975_pt1 | contig 22652 bp, 18 predicted proteins | sample MGYA00237936_ERZ548765 | MGnify/ENA primary metagenome ERZ548765 (study PRJEB26490, sample SAMN05356889) | human gut metagenome | biome: terrestrial biome; feature: human-associated habitat; material...
GGAAACAGCCCGATAACGATTACCGTTTCGGATAACACAACCCTTAAATGGGATAATATCCGCTCGTATCAGGAAAAGGAAGACGGTTATTTAAACACGGTTTGCAAAAAGCTTGAAGACGGAATACGTGTCACATATTTTTTTAAGCGATATAAAATTGCAATTCCGATAGAGTATAGGCTTAGGAACGATTCGCTTTGCGTTTCGGTAATATCCTCTAAAATACTGGAAAGCGGCGAAAAGTACAAGTTGGTTTCGGTAACGCTTACCCCAAATCTTTGCAGTGTTAAAAACTCGGAAAACGGCGCGTATCTTTTTGTTCCGTCCGGCAGCGGAGCGGTTATGTATGCGGCTGAAAATGCAGACGGGGTAAGGAGCTTTTCGGGCGAGGTTTACGGCGAGGACGCCGCAAGGCAAAAGCCGAATAACTTTACCGACAGCGAGCCGCTGCTGTTGCCGGTGTTCGGCGCGGCGGGCGGCGGTGCAGCCCTGCCACAGCGGCAGAGAGGGGCTTAACACGCCAAGCATCGGATTTTTTTCAAACAAAGTAGCAGCTTCTGCCAGCAGTGTGTCCGCGTTGGCGGCTGCCTGCCGGTTATACCAGTCGGTCACGGGGTCCGCGGCGGGCTGTTCGTAATGAAGCAGCCGCAGGCCCAGCTCGTTCAGGTCGGGCGTTTCCCCTGTCGGTGCGCCGACAGGATAGCACCAGTGCAGGTTTTGGGCAAGGGCTGAAAGCGGCTGTGTTTTTAACAGCGAGACCAGCAGCAGCTCCAGCGGAAAATCCGTATAGGCCGTCACATAGTCGCAGAGCTCCCGCGCGGCGAGGCCGTCCGTGCGGCGCAGTTCATCCGCATAGGGGGTAAAAAAGCTGCGGCGCTTGAAAAACGGGCACCCGCGGTCCGCCAGCAGCAGCTTGGGGTTGCAGGCCAGCGCGATGGCGATGACCACGCGCTGCCGCATACCGCCGGACAGCTGGTGGGGGTAGTTCTTCATCCGCTTTTCGGCGTCGGTGATGCCCACCTCTTCCAGCAGCTCGAGGGCCTTCTTATAGGCCTCGGCCTTGGGCATCTTGAAGTGCCAGAGCATCCCTTCCATGATCTGCTTGCCGATGGTCATGGTGGGGTCAAGGCTGGTCATGGGGTCCTGAAACACCATGGCGATGCGCTTGCCGTTGATGTGGCGGCGGATCCACTTTTTGTCCTTCTGCAGCAGGTCCACCGTCTCGGGAGAGCCGTCTGCATGGTGGTAGCTGAACTGGATGGAGCCGCTGTTCACGGTGGCGTTCTTGGCCAGAATGCCCATGGCGGCCTTCATGGTCACGGACTTGCCGGAGCCGGACTCGCCCACCAGCGCAACGGTCTCGCCCTTGTACAGGTCGATGTTCACGCCCCGGATGGCGTGCACCGGGCCTGCGGTGGTCTTAAAAGTGATATCAAGGTCTCGCACCGACAAGACCTGTTCTTTTTTGTTCTCAGGCATGGGGTGTTCCTCCTTACATACTCTTCATCTTGGGGTCCAGGGCCTCGCGCAGACCATCGGCCACCAGATTGAAGCTGAGCATCAGCAGGCTCATCACCACAATGGGCGGAATGATCTGATAGGGGTGGGTGGTGAAGCTGTTGTACAGCTCACTGATCAAAGAACCCAGCGAACACTGGGGCACCGGGATGCCCAGACCCACAAAGGACAGGAATGCTTCGGTAAAGATGGCGGTGGGGATGCTGAACATGACCTGCGTGATGATGGGTCCGATGATGTTGGGCAGCACTTCCTTGAAGATGATGAAGAAGCTGCCCGCACCCAGCGTGCGGGACGCCAGAACGAACTCCTGATCCTTCAGCTTGAGCATCTCCGCGCGGGCGATGCGGCTCATGCCCACCCACTCGGTCAGCATCAGGGCAAAGATGATGGTGACCATGCCGGGCTGCAGCACCAGCAGCAGCAGCGTAACGATGACCAGACGGGGAATGCCGTTGGCTACCTCGAGGAAGCGCTGCATCACCATATCCACCCTGCCGCCAAAGTAACCGGAAATCAGGCCATAGCTCATGCCGATGACCATATCGATGACAGCGGCGGCCACCGCGATGATCAGGGAGACACGGGCACCCTCCCAGGTGCGGGTCCAGATATCACGGCCGTACAGGTCACTGCCGAACCAGTAGTAGACATCGTCCTTGCCCTTTTCCACATAGGCGTTGACGCTCTTGCTGCCGGTGGTGGTGCTCATCTTCTCGCTGCCGTCCAGGATGCCGAGGCGCTCGATGCCCGGCACACGGGGAGCAAAGTTCTTCTGGCTCAGATCCTGGCCGGAGTAGGTATAGCTGTTCATGCCCGGGCCAAAAACGGCCAGCAGCACGATGACGACGATCAGGATCAGGCCCAGCACGGCGCTCCTCTTGCCAAAGAAGCGGAGGATGGCATCCTTCCAGAAGCTCTGGGCCGCAAAGTTGGTATCCACGGCGATCTCATCGTCGTTGTGCTTGAGGGCAAACTCCTTGTCCTCAAAGGTGTGCTCGGGATACAGGGAATCCACCGCGCTGACGATGGCATCCGCTGTGGATTCGCCGCCCAGGCGGATCGCTTTTTCTGCCATATCAGTCATCCCCCTTTGCCAGACGAATGCGCGGATCGATGATGCCGTAGAGCAGGTCAACGACCAGCATGATGCCAATGTACATGGCGCTGTAAATAAAGCTCAGGCCAATGACCACGTTGTAATCGTTGGACTGGATGGCCGTGACCAGCAGGCTGCCCACGCCGGGAATGGCGAAGATCTTTTCCACCACCAGCGAACCGGTCATCAGATCCACGATCAGGGGTGCCAGCACCGTGATGATGGGGATGAGGGCATTGCGCAGGGCATGGCGGAAGATCAGTGCCGGGCCGGAGATGCCCTTGCTCTCGGCCAGCAGCATGTAATCGGAATCAAGGACTTCGATCATCTCACTGCGGGTAAAGCGGGCAATGGAGGCCATGGTGAACATGGAAAGCGAGATGCTGGGCAGGACGCTGGAGCCAAAGACATCCTTGGCGGAGAACAACATTGGGAACCAGCGGAGCTTGAAGCCAAAGGCATAGCTCAGGGCCAGTGCGAACACATAGGAAGGCACCGACACGCCGATGACCGAGATGATGGTGGCGATGGTATCAAAAATGGTATCCCGCTTGAGTGCGGCAATGATGCCCAGCACCAGGCCCACAGCGGCACCCAGCGTCACAGCCATGCCGCCCACCTGAATGGAGATGGGCAGGCGGCTCTGGATGAGCTGGGAGATGGGTGTATTCTTAGAGATGTTATAGCTCACGCCAAGATCTCCCCGGAGCATATTGCCCACATAGCGGAAGAACTGGATGTAGATGGGCTGATCCAGGCCGTACTTTGCGTACAGGGCAGCCCGCATATCGGGCGTCAGCTTTTCATCATTGAAGGGCGAACCGGGCATCAGCTGCATCAGGATGAACAGCACCAGCAGAATTGCCAGCAGCGTGAACAGCGAGGTCAGGATTCGCTTGAGCGTATATTTTTTCACGTCGGGTGGACCCCCTTTTTCCTTCCGGGATCTCGCGGTCAGTCGTTCGTCTGCCGCGGACAGGCACAATGCCAAAAAGGCGCACAGTGGCTTTTTGCGGGCCACTGTGCGGCCTTGTTCAGTGTGCTTTCAGTTTTACTCGCTCTTAGCAGCGTTCTTGTACACGCGGTTCAGTGCCACGGGGTGGAACGCTACGCCGGTAACGGCAGAGGAGACCATCTCGGCATTGCACTGGCCGTACAGGGGGAAGATGACCGCCTGCTCCAGAACGATCTGCTCTGCCTCGTACAGGGCAGCCCAGCGGCCCTCGGGGTCGGTGCACAGGTCACCGGTGGTGCACTCGTCAATGATGGCATCGTAGTCGGCATCGCTCCACAGACCGTAGTTGTTGGAGTTGCCGGTCACCCACATGCCCAGATAGGTCATGGGGTCGGCGTAGTCGGGGCCCCAGCGGGTCAGGCCGATCTCAAAGTTGCCGTCCTGCATATCCTGCACGCGCTGCTTCTTGGGTTCCACGGTCAGGTTCAGGGTAAAGCCTGCCAGCGTGGTCTCCAGCTGCTCCTTGACGACCTGTGCCACCTTCTGGGGTGCATCGTCGGCATCCACCACCATGTTGAAGGTGAAGGAGTCCTTGCCCAGCTCGCTCTTGGCCTGCTCGTAGTACTCCTTGGCCTTGTCGGCATCATAAGCGCAGAACTCTGCAAACTTGGTCTGGTCGGCGCTGAAATCGCTGCCGTCGGGGCCGGTGGCGAACTGCGGCGGAACGACGGTGTAGCAGGGTGCAGAGCCGTCCTTCAGCACGTCTCCGGTAATGGCGTCACGATCCAGTGCAAAGGTGATGGCCTTGCGCAGGTTCTCGTTGGCCAGCTCCGGCACACTGCCGATGTTGGGGCTGATGTACCACAGGTAACCGGCACCCACGCTGGTAAACTCGGGGTCATCCTTGACCTGATCCACCTGCTCGCCGTTCAGCAAAGTCATGTCCAGAGCACCGGTCTGGTAGCTCATCAGTGCCTGCTGGCTGTCCTTGATGACCTGATAGGCCAGACCGTCCAGAGCGATCTTGCCGGCATCGTAGTAATCGGGGTTCTTTTCCAGCGTAAAGGCGGTTGCGGCAGGCTGGTAGTCGGTCAGCTTGAACGCACCGTTGGACAGCACCGTGTCGGGGCTGGTGCCGAAGGTGTCCTTGCAGGTGTTGTAGAACGCCTCGTTGACCGGATAGAAAGTGGGGAAGTACATCAGGCTCAAAAAGTAGCTGACGGGAACGTTCAGCTGGACTTCCAGCGTCTTGTCGTCCACAGCAGTCACGCCCAGATCGGTGACGGGCTTCTCGCCTGCAATGATCTCGGCAGCGTTGACCACCTGACCGATATCCGACAGCATATAGGAATACTCGGAAGCGGTGGCGGGGTCCACGGCGCGCTGCCAGCCGAACACGAAGTCGGCAGCGGTAACGGATTCGCCGTTGGACCACTTGGCATCCCGCAGGTGGAAGGTATAGGTCTTGCCGTCCTCACTGATGTCGTAGGTCTCTGCAATGGCGGGAACTGCTGCGCCGTCTGCATCCATCTGCATCAGACCGTCGGTGTAGTCTGCGATGACCTCAAAGGAGGTGCCGTCGGTGGCTACCTGCGGGTCCAGCGACTGAACCTCGGTCTCCAGCATGATATTCAGGGTGCCGCCCTGTGCAGTGCCAGCTGCAGAGGAGGCAGTGCCGGAGGCGGAGGATGCCGCCACCGAGCTGGAAGAGCCGCCGCAGGCCGTCAGAGCCAGCACAGCAGAGGTGGCACCGGCAGCTGCCAGGAAGCTGCGGCGCGAAATACGACGATCGAATCTCATAGATATTTCCCCTCTCTTTACTGCTTTAGTTTTATACTCTGCTAAAGCATCACGTTCTAAAAATACACAAGGGATGTCCGTTCCTCCTTCCGGAACGATGCACTCCCTTGTGCTATGACGGCATTATACCGCTCCTTTCCGCAAAAGAAAAGGGGTTTTGCAAAATTTGTCCGCGCTGTGCGTTCATTTCTGCGGTTTGTCCAACGTAAAGCCCAAAAAATCCCATGAATTTTGTACAATTTCAGTCCATGAGCATATTTCACTTTTAAACAAACATACTTGAACAATCGTGTTATTTCTTTTTTATTTCTTGCTTTTGAGCGGCTTTATTTATTTTATAAATCAAGTCGCACGTTTTTCTTTTCGATATAAAATGCAGACTTTCATTTCGCCGTTGTCCTTGTGCAGAGGACAGTTATAGAGGCAAAAAGAAGCCGCCGCACAGTTTTGTGCGGCGGCTTTAAAAATCGAATTCGTACTGCTGTAAAAAGCGCTTACTTGCCCAGCATCTCGTGGGCGGTCTTGCAGATGGTGGCAGCGTCCAGACCGAACTTCTTCAGCAGGTCCCATGCAGGGCCGGAGCAGCCGAACACGTCCTGCACGCCCACGCGGCGCACGGGGGTGGGCTGCTTCTCGCTCAGGACAGCGCAGACGGCTTCGCCCAGACCGCCGATGACGTTGTGCTCCTCGGCGGTGATGACCTTGCCGCACTCCTTTGCAGCCTTGAGGACGATCTCCTCGTCCAGGGGCTTGATGGTGTGGATGTTGATGACCCGGGCGTGGATGCCCTCGGCAGCCAGCTGCTCGGCAGCCATGCGTGCCTCGTTGACCATCAGGCCGGTGGCGATGATGGCAATATCGTTGCCCTCGGTCAGCTGTTCGCCCTTGCCCAGTTCAAAGTGGTAGTTGGCCTCATCGTGGAACACCGGCACAGCCAGACGGCCGAAGCGCAGGTAGACGGGGCCTTCCATGGCGTAGGCGGCGCGCACAGCGGCGCGTGCCTCGATATCGTCGGCGGGGCAGATGACGGTCATGCCGGGGATGCTGCGCATCAGGGCAAAGTCCTCGCAACACTGGTGGGAAGCGCCGTCCTCGCCCACGGAGATGCCGCCGTGGGTGGCGCCGATCTTCACGTTCAGGTGGGGGTAGCCCACAGAGTTGCGCACCTGCTCAAAGGCGCGGCCGGCTGCAAACATGGCAAAGCTGGAAACAAAGGGCACATAGCCCATAGTGGCCAGACCTGCTGCCACGCCTACCATGTTGCCCTCGGCGATGCCGCAGTCAAAGTGACGGTCCGGGTATGCCTTCTGGAACATACCGGTCTTGGTAGCGGCGGCCAGATCGGCGTCCAGCACCACCAGATCATCGTGGCCTTCCGCGGCCAGTTCCTTCAGGGTGTTGCCGTAGCTGTCGCGGGTCGCGATCTTTTTCACGTCTGCCATCTCAGTTCTCCTCCTGTTCCAGCGCGGCATAGGCGGCGTTCAGCTCGTTCATGGCCACCTGATACTCTTCATCGTTAGGGCCCTTGCCGTGCCATGCAACGGAATTGGTCATATAGGAAACGCCGGTGCCCTTGACCGTATCCAGAATGATGCAGGTGGGCTTTTCGGTCTCGGCGTGGAAAGCCTGCACGGCGCTCTCGATCTGGTCAAAGTCGTGGCCGTTGATGGTGACCACATTGAAGTTAAAGGCGCGGAGCTTGTCCTCCAGCGGGGCGCTGTTCATGACAGTCTCGGTGGTGCCGTCGATCTGCAGATGGTTGCGGTCCAGCATCACGCACAGATTAGAAAGGCCGTAGTGGGCGGCAAACATAAAGGCCTCCCAGCATTCGCCCTCTTCCACCTCGCCATCGCCCAGAATGGCGTAAACGTTCACGGCAGAGCCGGCGTGCTTTGCGCCCAGCGCCATGCCGCAAGCGGCAGAGATGCCCTGACCCAGACTGCCGGTGGACATATCCACGCCGGGCACGCTGTTCATGTTGGGGTGGCCCTGCAGGCGGCTGCCGATCTTACGCAGGGTCTTGAGCTCTTCCACCGGGAAGAAGCCCCGCTCTGCCAGCGCTGCGTACAGCGCCGGGGCGGCATGACCCTTGGACAGCACCAGACGGTCGCGGTCGGCCATCTTAGGCTGGGCAGGGTCTACGTTCAGTTCCTTAAAGTACAGATAAGACAGCACGTCTGCGATGCTCAGACTGCCGCCCGGATGACCACAGCCTGCACTGTGGGTCCCTTCGATCACGCCCATGCGGATGTGGCAGGCGTGCTTTTTCAGGGTAAGTTTTTCAGCATTTGTCATGATGGTCCTCCCGTATGAACCTCAGAATTCATGCGCTCAAAAAAGCCTCTCGTCAGCGCCCCGGCGTCAAGATTGCCGCAGCGCGCTTTTTTTCAATTTTATATTATCCATTCTGCGCAAAAAGGTCAAGCTTCTTCCAGCAAAATGTACAGCCCCGGGGAAATTTTTTTGCGAATAGACCGATTTTTGTCTATTTTGCAGACGTTCCGCCCCGCTTGACAGGGGCAAACTGGTTTGTTATACTTTTGACCATCGTTCCGGCAGGAAGCCGGACACGGGCGGGCAGCAGCCTGCCGCTTATCCCAGCAAGCAATATTTTTTTGAAACAGACGCCACGAAGGGGTCTGCCTTTGGCATGAAATGCCGGGGCAGGCTCCTTTTTATTTTGCGGCTGAAAATGGAGGAATCCTTATGAAAACCAAAAACGCTTCGCCTGTGCGGCAGCTGGTGCCGGCCGCCCTGTTTTTAGCGCTGGCCTTTGTGCTGCCCCTGCTCACCGGTCAGGTACCCAAGGTGGGCAATATGCTCTGCCCGATGCATTTTCCGGTGCTGCTGTGCGGCTTTGTGCTGGGCGGCCCGTGGGGGCTGGCTGTGGGCTTTGCCGCCCCGCTGCTGCGCTCGGTGCTGTTCGGCATGCCGCCCATGTTCCCGGTGGCCATCTCCATGGCCTTTGAGCTGGCTACCTACGGGCTGGTGTCCGGGCTGCTGTGGCGCAGGGCAAAGCACAACCTGCCCGCACTGTACGCCGTACTGCTGACCGCCATGGTGTCCGGGCGCATCGTCTGGGGCATCGTGCGGTTTGTGCTGGCCGGGCTGACCGGCGGCAGCTTCCCCTTCAGCGCCTTTTTGTCCGGGGCACTGTTTACCGCCGTGCCGGGCATCGTGGCGCAGCTGGTGCTCATCCCGCTGCTGCTCACCGCCCTGCAAAAGGCCGGTTTTGCGGACTGACCCCCTGCGCGCACCTTTTGTGCAAAAAAACGATACTTCAGCCGGTTTTTAAGGCACTTTTTCCAAAAGAAACGGAAAACCGGAAAAATTGTGCCGTTTTGTGGCTTTCTGTTGGCAAATGTGATAAACTTGAACCAGATGCGGGCGTGTGCCGCTGTGCACCGCCCACAAAGAGTAAATGAAGAAGAGAGGTCGTTTATCGTGAAGATCATTCGTACAAAGGACTACGCCGATATGTCCCGCAAGGCAGCAAACATCATTTCTGCGCAGGTCATCATGAAGCCCGACTGCGTGCTGGGTCTGGCTACCGGCGGCACCCCCGTTGGCACTTATGAGAAGCTGGTGGAGCGGTACAACGAGGGAGATCTGGATTTTTCTGAGGTCACCTCCGTCAATCTGGACGAGTACCGCGGCCTGCCCAAGGAGCACCCGGAAAGCTACTGGAGCTTCATGCACCGCAACCTGTTCGACAAGGTGAACATCGACCCTGCAAAGATCAACCTGCCGGACGGCACCAACCCCGATGCAGAGGATGCCTGCGCAAAGTACAACCAGATCATCCACGCTGTGGGCGGCATCGACCTGCAGCTGCTGGGCATCGGCCACGACGGCCACATCGGCTTCAATGAGCCGGGCGAAGCCTTTGAGCTGGAGACCCACTGTGTGAACCTGACCGCCGAGACCATTGAGGCAAACAAGCGCTTCTTTGACGGCAATGTGGATCTGGTGCCCAAGCAGGCTTATACCATGGGCATCAAGACCATCATGCAGGCACGCAAGGTGCTCATGGTGGCAAACGGCAAGGGCAAGGCCGAGATCGTCAAGAAGGCATTCTTCGGCCCCGTCACTCCGGAGGTGCCCGCAAGCATCCTGCAGATGCATCCGGACTTCACGCTGGTGGGCGACGAGGAAGCTCTGAGCCTGATCTGATCGTTCCACGCTCTGACTGCCGCACAGTGCAATGCTGTGCGGCAGTTTTTTGCTGCCAACGGCTTTACAATCGCGCAAAAAGGCGGTATTCTTTTATATATGACACTTTTCTCAGGGAGGAAACCATGGATATCCGCCAGCTGCACTACTTTCTGGTATTGTGCGATGAAATGAATTACAGCCGCGCGGCACAGCGGCTGTTTTTGTCACGGCAGGCACTGCGGCAGAGCATCTCTGCGCTGGAAGCCGAGCTGTGCGGGCCGCTGTTCCTCAGCGCCCACCACAAGCTCACCCTCACCGACCGCGGCATGAGCCTGCAGCGCCATGCCGCGCCGGTAGTGGAGCAGTTCCAGCAGATGCAGGCATCCCTGCGGGCCGAGATCCAGTCGGCGCAGCCGGTGCGCATCGGCATCAGCGTGTCGCTGGTGCCGGACTACCTGCCCGGATTGGAGACCCAGCTGGACAAGTTCCGCCAGCAGTATCCCCATGTGGAGATGCGCTTCCGCATGATGGACAACGATGCGGTGGCGGACGATGTGGAGCAGGGGGAGCTGGACGCGGGTCTGGTCATCGATCTGGGCTGTGCTGCGCCGGTACTGGCCCGCACCACCCTGCGGGCAGACCCTGCCTGCCTGCTGGTGCCTCGGGGGCACGCGTTCTGGGATAAGGAGAGCATCCCGCTGGCAGAGCTGCGCGGTCAGCGGGTGCTGCTGCCCAGCTTGCGGCAGGATCTGTTCAGCCCGCTGTGGTCGGCCTGCGCCCGGTTGGGCTTTGCGCCGAATGCGGAGATCGGCCCCAGCTTTTATCAGGCCTATTATCTTGTGCAGGAGCAGCTTTGCACCTGTCTGACCCGCTATGAACCGGGAGCCAGACGGGAACTGGACCGTGTGCGGGATGTGCTGCTGGAAGATCTGCCCCCGCTGTGCGTCTCACTGGTGCAGCGGCGGGATCATTCCTCTGCCTACATCGACCTGCTGCGCAGCTACCTGATGGAGGTGCTGGGCGGTTCGGCCAGCCTGCCGCCCCGCCGCGGACGGCCCGCAAAGCCGTTCTACAATTTCCCGGTGCTGTCCAGCGCTGCGGCAAAGGCTGCACCGGCCCACCCGGTGCCCGGCACCCAGCTGGATTTTGCCGGCGGCACCAACTTCCGGGAGCTGGGCGGTTACGAAGCCGACGAGGGCAAGCATATCAAGTGGGGCCAGATCTGGCGCGGAATCCCTACCTGCAAGCTCACCGGTGAGGCCGACCGCGCGAAGCTGGACGCGCTGGGCCTGCGCCTGATCCTTGATCTGCGCAGCAGCGGGGAAGTGCAGAAAGAACCGGACTACGTACCGGACGGTGCACGTCTGGTGCAGATCTGCGGCCTGTGCGCCGAGGACGGCCACGAGATCTCCTTTGCGCCGGATGATATCGCCGCCCTGATGAAGGGCTATGAAGAAAGCGCCGACGGCAGCACCTTCGTGCAGGCTATGTACGAGCGGATGCTGTTCGGCAACAAGGCGTTCAAGGAGCTGTTCCGTGCGCTGGAAGCAGGCGAGACCCCCATCCTGTTCCACTGCTCGGCCGGCAAGGACCGCACCGGCGTGGCGGCCATGCTCATTCTGCTGGCACTGGGCGCTTCGGATGAGACGATCTGTGCGGACTATGAGCGCACGAACCTCTGCCGCAAGGCTGAGATCGACGCAGTGCTGGCGGAGCACGCCGAAGAGATCGCGGCAAACCCGGCCTGCCGGATGCGCTATTACCGCAAGGCGGGCGTGGACCCGGCAACCGCACCCTTTGTGCTGCGCACCATCCGCGCAAAATACGGCAGCGCCGAGAACTATCTGGAAGCCGAATACGGCCTGACCCCTGCGCGCCTGATGCGGCTGCGCAGGATGTATCTGGAATAAACGGGAACGGGGACGGCATCCGGTGCGGATACTGTCCCTGTTTTCTGCACAAAATGTTCTGCGGGGCAGGGTTTTCCTCTTGACAAGCGGGCAATTGTTTCGTACTATAATTAGTAGTATGGAATAAAAGACGCTGTGTGCAGGTCGTTCCCGTGACCCGTGTCCCTTACAGGCAGAGCCTGCCTGTTTTTATATAAGATAGAACTGTAGATAGAAAAGCTTGCAGCCTGTTCGTGCGGCATTTGCCGTGCGTGTGGTCTTGTTGCCACTTTTTGCATTGAAAGCTCACTTATAAAAAATGTTTGCAGCCTACACCTGCCCTACAGCGTCTCCTGCTTATGATTCAGAATTTTGAATTTTAACAAAGGAGAGTGAAATGCGATGTCCACGATCATCTGGATCGTGATCTTGATCGTCGCGCTTGCTGCGGGCATCGGTGCAGGCTATTTTATTGGTTACAACAACCGTAAAAAGACCGCCGAAGCCCAGATCGGCAGCGCCGAGGCCGAGGCTACCCGGCTGGTGAACGAGGCGATCAAGACCGCCGACCAGAAGCGCAAGGAAGCGGTTCTGGAAGCAAAGGACGAGGCTTTCCGTCTGAAAGCCGAGGTCGATGCCCAGAAGGCAGAGGCCGACAAGGAGATCAAGCAGCGCCGTGCGGAGATCAGCCGTCAGGAAAACCGCATCGACCAGAAGGAGACAGCGCTGGACCGCAAGACCGAAGCGCTGGAAAAGAAGGAAGAAGAGCTGAAAAAGCGCGCTGCCGAGGCCGAGGAGCGTCTGGCAGAGATCGACGCTCTGCGCGCCAAGGAGATGGAGCGTCTGGAAACGCTGGCCGGCCTGAGCCAGGAGGACGCCCGCGAGGTGCTGCTGCATAAGGTGGACGAGGAGCTGACCCACGAAAAGGCCGTGCGCGTTGCCGCCTACGAGACCGACCTGAAGGAAAACTGCGATAACATCGCCCGCAACCTCATCGGACAGGCCGTCAGCCGCTGCGCTGCCGACCATTGCAGCGAGACCACCGTCAGCGTGGTGCCGCTGCCCAGCGATGAGATGAAGGGCCGCATCATCGGCCGCGAGGGCCGCAACATCCGCGCACTGGAGACCGCTACCGGCGTAGATCTGATCATCGACGATACCCCGGAGGCCATTACCCTGTCCTCCTTCGACCAGACCCGCCGCGAGGTGGCCCGCATGACGCTGGAGCGCCTGATCGGCGATGGCCGTATCCACCCCGCCCGCATCGAGGAGACGGTGGAAAAGTGCCGCCACGATCTGGAACTGCAGATGAAGCGCGAGGGCGAGCGTGCAGTGATGGAACTGGGCATCCACGGCCTGCACCCCGACCTGATCAAGCTGATCGGCCGGCTGAAGTACCGCACCAGCTTTGGCCAGAACGCCCTGACCCACAGCATGGAAGTGGCTTGGGTGGCCGGTCTGCTGGCAGGCGAGATGGGCGTGAACGTTACCATGGCACGCCGCGCCGGTCTGCTGCATGATATCGGCAAGGCACTGGATCACGAGATCGAGGGCAGCCACGTCCAGATCGGCGTGGACATCTGCCGCAAGTACAAGGAGAACACCCAGATCATCCACGCCATTGAGGCACACCACGGCGATGTGGAGCCCAAGACCCCGCTGGCCTTCATCATTCAGGCTGCCGACGCCATCAGCGCCGCCCGCCCGGGTGCCCGCCGCGAGAACGTGGAAAGCTACGTCAAGCGTCTGGAAAATCTGGAGGAGATCTCTTCCAGCTTCGAGGGTGTGGAGCAGGCCTTTGCCGTGCAGGCAGGCCGCGAGGTGCGCATTCTGGTCAAGCCCGACGTCATCAGCGATGATCAGGTCATCCTGCTGGCACGCTCCATTGCCAAAAAGATCGAGGATACGCTGGATTACCCCGGCCAGATCAAGGTCAACGTCATCCGCGAGAGCCGCGCTGTGGAGTACGCAAAATAAAGCTTTTTCCGCAGGCTGCCGTGTTTTTTGCACGGCAGCCTGTTTTTTTGCGCCAAAATGATTGCATTTCCTGTTAAAAAAAGGTATCATGGATGCAGAAGAAAGCAAAAAGAACTGCGTCCGTGCGGACGCAGACCCGCAACGACCCCGGAACGGAAAGGAGCATCGTTCTATGAAAAACTGGAAGAAATTACTGGCCTGCCTGCTGGTCGGCTTGATGGCACTGACCGCGTTCACCGCCTGCGATGGCAGCGTGGGTGCACCCATGGGCCCCAAGCGCTCGGACGCTGAAAGCGCAAAGGCACTGTGCACCAAATTCGGCGTGACCTACAGCGAGGAGCTGAGCGAAAAAGCTTACAGCATTGCGAACTGGGTCGCCAGCACCTCGGTGTCTTGCTCCACCAATACCAATAAGACCGAGCTTTACCGCATTGGAAATGCCAACGATGTCACCAAAACCAACCTGTTGCAGAACAACTATGCCACTGCATTTGAAAGCATGAGCATGGGCATTTATGGCGAAAATAATTTTGTTCCGGGCTTTGGCATTGATACAGATCTGGATTCCAGAAAAGACTACATCCGCTTTGTTCTGCCGAAGGACGGCACCGTGACCGACACCATGACCAAAGCCGCAGCAGGCAAGACCAAACTGGGCGTTGCCTATGTGGTAAAGGACGGCGTAAGCTACGCCGTGGTGCTGTTTGGGTGAATTTCATTACAACAAACAAAGCAGCCGCTGCACTTTCTCGTGCAGCGGCTGCTTTGTTTGTGCTGGGATACGATCAGCCCTTCAGGAAAGCCGGCAGAGGCTTGCCCTCCTTGAGCCACTGGTGATACTCGGCGGTGGCGGCAAATTCCACGTCACCGGCAGAGTTCAGCGCGGTCTCTACCGAGTCCTGCACCACGCCGATGATGAAGCCCACGCCCACCATCTGCATGGCGATGTCGTTGGAGATGCCAAACAGCGAGCAGGCCATGGGGATCAGCAGCAGGGAGCCGCCGGCCACGCCGGAAGCGCCGCAGGCGCCCAGAGCGCTCATGGCGCTCAGCACGATGGCGGCGGGCAGGGACACCTGAATGCCCAGCGTATTGGCCGCTGCCAGCGTCATAATGGTAATGGTGATGGCGGCACCATCCATATTGATGGTAGCGCCCAGCGGGATGGAGACGGAATACATATCCTTATCCAGCCCCAGCTTTTCGCACAGATCCATATTGACCGGGATGTTGGCGGCAGAGCTGCGGGTGAAGAAGGCGGTCAGGCCGGATTCACGCAGGCAGCGGAACACCAGCGGATACGGGTTGCAGTGCAGATACACAAAGATGATAAAGGGCGAGACGACCAGTGCCATAAAGAGCATGGTGCCCACCAGCAGGAGCAGCAGCCTGCCGTACTGGGTAAAGATGGACAGGCCGTTGCTGGACACGTTGGTGTACACAAGGCCCATGATGCCGAAGGGTGCCAGATTGATGATCCAGCGGACGATCTGGGAGACTGCATCCGCTGTGTTCGCCAGGAACAGCTTGGTGCTGTCCGCGCCGTACTTCTTCATGGCCAGACCGAACAGGCAGGCCCAGAACAGGATGCCGATGTAATTGCCGTTCAGCAGGGCACTGACGGGGTTTGCCACAAAGTTGGTGAGCAGGGTGTTCATCACCTCGCCCAGACCCTGGGGCACCACCTCGGATTCTGCCGCCTCAGCCAGAACGATGGTCTGAGGGAACAGGAAGCTGGTCGCCGCCGCAATGGCGGCGGCCAGGAAGGTGGTGAGCATGTACAGCCAGATGACCGTGCCAAAGCGCCGGTCCAGCTTGGACGTGCCCTGCGCCAGCGCACTGGCCACGATAATGAACACCAGCACCGGGGCAATGCCCTTCAGGGCACCCACGAACAGACTGCCGAACTCTTCCACCCAGCCCGCACCGGGCACCGCCAGTGCCAGCACCGCACCGACCACAAGGCCGATGACGATGCGCAGGATCAGGCTGGTGGCGTTGTACCTTGCCGCAACCGCTTTCAACGTTTTCATAACTTTTCTACTCCCCTATCCAGATTGTGCGCCTATTGCGCACAGTTTTCCCATTCCTCTACACGGAACAAGTACGATTATACGCCTCGCAGGCCGAAAAGTCAAAGATTTTCCCCGCTTTTTTTGTTTTTCATTTCAACATATACAGACACGAGCTTTTTTCACTGTCCGCATATGAAATACAGATTCACAAAAAGAGACCGCACCCCGTGTGTTTCGGGATGCGGTCTGTTCCTGTTTTAGTCGAGATAGGACACCTTGCCGGGCACAAAGCCCTGAATGCCCATGCCGGGCGCGTCGGAGACGGTGATGTTCTTTTCGTCGAACACGGCACCGCCGAGGATGTGGTCCTCGCTGCAGAGCACCGGGCCGTCAAGGTCGATCTTGGTGATGATCTTCTTGGCGCAGGCCAGCTCCACAGCGGCGTTGACCGAGATCTTTGCTTCCAGCATACAGCCGATCATGCACTCCACGCCGTACACCTCAGCGGCGGCGGCAATGCGCAGGGCGTTGGTGATGCCGCCGCACTTCATCAGCTTGATGTTCACCAGGTCGGCCGCGCCGGTCTGCATGATCCGCAGGGCATCTGCCGGGCTGAACACGCTCTCGTCGGCCAGCACGGGCACATCGGCATGGCGGGTGACATACTGCATCCCCTCAAGGTCTGCGGCGGGCACGGGCTGCTCCACGAACTCGATATCCAGCCCCTTCTCCTGCATCTGGTTCAGGATGCGGACCGCCTGCTTGGCATTCCAGGCCTGATTGGCATCAATGCGGAGCTTGATGTCCCGGCCCACGGCCTGCCGCACCGCGGCAAGGCGGGCCACATCCAGCTCAGGGTCGATACCAACCTTGACCTTCAGGCAGTCGTAGCCGCGCTGGACGGCGGTGCGGGCATCCCGGGCCATCTCCTCGGGCGGGTTGACGCTGATGGTGATATCGGTCACGATGTTTTTGCGGGCACCGCCCAGCATCCGGTAAACAGGGGCGCTGTACTTCTGGCCCAGCAGATCCCACAGGGCCATGTCCACAGCGGCCTTGGCGCTGGTGTTGTGGACAAGCGCCTTCTGCACAGCGGCGGTCAGATCCTCAAATTCATCGAGGTCGCGGCCCAGCAGGGCAGGGGCGATATGATCCTGAATGGCACCGAGGATGGCCCCGGTGGTGTCGCCGGTGATAACACCGGTCGGGGGTGCTTCGCCGTAGCCCACCGCACCGGTATCGGTGTGGAGCTCCACGATAACATCCTCAACGCTGTTCACAGTGCGCAGTGCCGTTTTGAACGGCACCCGCAGCGGGGTGGAAATGCGGCCCAGCCGCACCTGTGTGATCTTCATAGTCCCGTCCTCCTTCTTATTCCAGCGGCAGGTTTGCCAGCTTGACAATGGCGTTTGCAATGATCTGGGCGTTCTGCACCAGACGTTCCAGATCGATGCATTCATCGGGCTGATGCTCTGTGACCGGGTCACCCGCGAACAGGGGGCCAAAGGCCACCACATTGGGCAGCATCTTGGCGTAGGTGCCGCCGCCGATGCACTTGGGCGGGGCATTGTCGCCGGTGGCATCCCGGTAAACCTCCAGCAGGGTGCTGACCAGCGGGGTCTCGGCAGGGTAGTAGAGCTTTTCCTTGTGCACCTGCCCATCCAGCGCCCAGCCTGCGGCCTCAAAGGCGGCCTGCACAGCGGGCTGGCAGTCTGCCCGTTCCATGGTCACGGGATAGCGGTAGTTCAGCTTGACCCACAGATGCTGCGCGTCGCCCTCGATCAGCCCCCAGTTGCAGCTCATGGGGCCGGAGAGCGCATCCTCCAGCCGGCGGCCCAGCAGGCGCTCGCCGTAGGGGTCGGTGCCCAGCTTCTCGGCCAGAAAGTGCACGGCCTGCTTGGCATCCCCCTCCAGCGGCAGCCGGTCGAGGTAGCACACCAGCCGCCCGATGGCGTTTTCGCCCTGCTCCGGGTGGCTGCCGTGGGCCGAAACGCCCACCGCTTCCACCTGATAGCCGCCGGGGACGGCTGTCACGGTGATGTGCTCCGCATCCGGCAGGGCGGCCCCCGCCGGGGCGGTCAGCACAGCGCAGGCGTAGTCCGGCACCACATTGCCGGCCACGCCGCCCTGCACCCTGCTCAGCTGCCAGGCCCCGGTCTGGTGCAGCTGCACGGCATAGCTCTCGTTCAGGATGCCCTTTTCGCCGTTGATGAGCGGATACTCGCCGTCCGGGGTGAAGCCCAGCACCGGGATCTCCCCGCCGTGGGCCCTGTAGTACAGCACGTCCCGGTCGTTGGTCTCCTCGTTCAGGCCGAACAGCAGCCGGACACGGCGGTTGAGCGGAATGCCCAGATCCCGGATGGCCTTCAGCGCGAACAGGCTGGCCACCACCGGGCCTTTGTCGTCAATGGAACCCCGGCCATACAGCCTGCCGCCCTCGATCTCGGCGGCGTAGGGCGGGTGATGCCAGCCCTCGCCCTCGGGCACCACGTCCAGATGCCCCAGCACCGCCACCATCTCGTCCCCGGTGCCGATCTCGCACCAGCCGATGTACCGATCCATGTCGGTGGTCTCAAAGCCCAGCTCATGGCAGAGGGCCAGCGCCTCGGCAAAGCAGGCATCCACCTCCTCGCCAAAGGGCTTGCCCGGCAGCGGGTCGGCCTCCACACTGCGCCTGCGCACCAGCCGCTGGAGCGCCGCCACCATCTGGGGCCGCAGCGCCGCCACGGCCTCGTTCAGTTTTTTGTCCATACGTTCCACCCCTTTTGTGATTCATTTCACAGCTTGTATTATAGAACGATTGCCCCCGCTCCACAAGCCCCCAGTTCCACGAAAAAACGCCCCCGCATACTTCATCAGAAGTATCCGGGAGCGCTCGATTTCAATTGAAAATTGTCAAATCCTATGATATACTGTTTTTAATGCTGGTAACAGCAGGAAAAAGGTGCTGTCTGCAATGCAGGTGGTCATGCTTCTCGCTCCTGGTGTGCTTACAACGCCGCGCAAGCGGCAATGTTGCTCCGGGAAACGGAACTTTTTTGATTTTGTACCCTTTCCCGGAGCCTTTCAGGCGAAGGGAGGGATGTCGAATGTCTCTGACAGAAGTTTGTGCTCTGTTGACGGTAGTGATCAGTTTGCTGGCTCTGCTTGTCACTGTTGCGAAAGCCGCATTTGATGCTGGCTGGAAGATTTCTCACGAGAAGAGCGATAAAAACAAAGAAGATTGACCGCCACAGTTCCCCAACTCAAACGGTCAATCTTTTTTGATCCACTAGAAACGGGAAGCTGACCAAACATTGCTCGTCAGCACCTTTTCTATTTGTAGTATAGTCAATTTTAAACGATTTGTCAAGGGATATCCACCACTGTCAGACTGCCGTCTTTTTTGCTCCACAAGCCCCCAGTTCAGTGGAAAAGGCTTGACCTCTAGCAGTAGGTACGTTATCATGTATATTAAGAGGTGATGCACGATGACGACTACCAAGGATGGCAACGCTGTCCTGCTTCCCGAGGAGGATTACAGCGGCATTATGGAAACGCTTTATCTCGTCTCCGTGCCGGGAATGCGGGAAAAGCTCATGGGGGCCAAGGCCGAACCACTGGAAGATTGTGTTGACGAATCGGCTGTGGAATGGCAACCATCAAGATTTTAAGCCTTTGGACACATTACGAAAGATGACCCGAAAACGGACTGTTTTGCAGTTCGTTTTTTTTTTTTCAAATTTTTTTGAAAAAGGGTGAAAGGATTCCGCGCGGCGTGTATTTAAGGAAGTGAGAGCATCCATTTTTGCCGGAGCTCCACTTCCGGCCCAAAGAAAGTGAGGGACCCCCTATGAAGAAACGACTACTCAGCCTTCTGGTGGCGCTGTGCATGGCGGTAACGCTCCTGCCTGTGTCGGCAATCACAGCGTGGGCGGAGGAAGGCGACCAATTAAGAATTGTAGATGGCTATCCTGTCGGTTCTGGCGGTGAGGGCTGGAGCTATGATGGCACCACTCTTGACCTGCATCCTGCCAGCTCGACAGAATATGATTTTTTATCAATTATTTCCGGCAATGGAAATGTCACCAAATGTAAACTCACGATTGGAGGAAATGCAACCATTGTTAGGGGAAATTTCGACAACGCTGTGATAAATAACGGAAAAATCAGTGGCGGTTATTTTTATTCTTCTTCTTCTCTCACAAATCATGGCACTATCATCGATGGTTTATTTGTATCTGCCGTATCCAATGAATCTGAAGGCAAGATTGAAAATGGCACTTTTAGATCTACCGTTACCAACAACGGCATCATAAAGGGCGGCATTTTTTCAGAACAACCAGCAGGTGGCACTGTCGCTAGCGGCTATACCTTGAATATTAATTTCCCGGAGAATGGCAGCTATGAGATTATTGATGCAGGAATCAGTTATTTCGGCAACAGCGGTTATGTCATTCCCAATTCCAACCATAATACCAGCATCAGCATCTATATTTTTTTCCGTGACAGTCAAGCAATATTATTTCCTATTGATGTTACATTCGGAGACACACATTGTTTGTTAGAAGATTGGGCACCAAGTGCAAGATATTACGATAATGGTAGTGGTTATTTTTCTGTCACTTTTACCGCACCACACGCCGATGCGGACACCGTTACCCTGAGCATACTGACCCGGCTGGTGATCGATAAAGCCGGCTACCCCGTTGGCACCGAAGGCGGCACCCAGGATTACAGTGGCAACGGCTGGAATTTTGATGCGAGCAATAAAAAGCTGACGCTGACAAACGGCAGTTATGATTTCTCCGGTGAGGAAAACGCACTGGGCCCCCTGAACCCGAATGTCCAGTTGGTGGTCAAATCCGGTGCAACGCTGACCGGCGGCGCAGCTGGAGATGGATCTGATGTCACTTGGCAGCTGACCGAAAACACGGATGACCCGAGCACCTATACATTGACGATTCGCGGCAGTGGTGCAATGGAAAATTATCTAATGAGCAGTAATCAACCATGGTGCAGTTTCCGGGATCAAATCACCTCTGTTGTCGTTTCTCCCGGTGTAACTTCAATTGGTAATCTTGCTTTTACTCGGTTTAGCAAGCTAATTCATGTTGATATTGCAGATAGCGTAGTATCTATTGGCGAACAGGCTTTTTCTGATTGCTCCAGCCTTACTGACATTACAGTTCCACAAAGTGTCACATATATCGGTGTGAATGCCTTTGAGTCTTGCACCAATTTAAGCAGCATAACACTTTCAACAAATAACATAACTTCTATCAGGCCTCATACTTTTTCTGGTTGTTCTAAATTGAGCAGTATTGTAATCCCCGACGGCGTAACTTCTATCCAATTGGGTGCTTTTTCTAACTGCACTAAGCTCACCAGTATCTCGATTCCCGGCAGTGTAATTTCAATTGGTCCCTACGCTTTTAGAGATTGCACCAACCTCACCAGTATCACGATTCCCAGCAGCGTAACTTCAATTGGCTCGAATGTTTTCACTGGTTGTACTAGCCTGAATGACATCCGCTACTCTGGCACAAGTGAAAGCGTTATTTCTGCTCTTTCTGACTATGTCCCCACTCTCGTCACCTTCGACTATGGCGACAAAGTGCCTGAAGCAAAGCGGATGATAACAGTATCCGTCAAAACGGGCGAAACATTGACAGCTCCCACCACCCTTCCCACCGTTTCCGGCTACAAGTTCAAGGGCTGGCTCACCAAAGATGACGAGCCGTATGATTTCACTGGCGCTCCCACCGGCAAGTTCACCCTTTACGCCAACTGGGAAAAGATTCCCGACCCGAAGCCCGAACCCAAACCTGACCCCACTCCCGAAACCTACACCCTGACGGTAAAAGGCGGCACGTTCACCTACAACGGCGGCGAAGCCATGACCAGCGCCAACGTGCCGGTGGATGCCGAGGTCAAGGTGACGCTGAACCAGAGCGCCGTGCCCGAGGGCATGGTGTTCGACCTGTGGGCCATGGATGAAGCCAGCCTGCTGGGCAACCCGGCGGTCGCCTACAACGAGGAGAGCTTTACCATCCCGGCGGGCAGCGTGGCCAAGGGCAGCACCGTGACCGTGGAAGCCCAGTACCGGGATGCCACCATCGAAAGCGAGCCCAGCATTCTGGGCACTGCCGCCATCATCGGCGTGGCCGGTGCAGGCACGGCGGTCATCGTGTGGCAGGGCTACCGCATCGGCATGGAGCTGTACGAGAAGTATTTCCAGCCCACGCCGGAAGAAACTGCGGTGGTCGAACCCACGCTTGAAGGTCAGATGACAGATCCGATTTCCTGAAAGCGGGCTCACCCTCTCAGTCTCGCTTTGCTCGACAGCTCTCCCAAAGGGAGAGCTCTTGACAAACCGATATAAAAACAGCGCCGCTCCATCGTTTGGTGGGGCGGCGCATTTTTGCGGTTCAATCCCGGCGCAAAGGCAGGGTAAGGGACATTTTCTGGTAGGCAATGCGGGGCGTGCCATCCTCCACATGGATGATGCCGCACTTGGTAAAGCCGTTTTCTTCCAGCAGGTGCTGCATGATCTTGTTGTCGGCGTGGGTGTCGGCCCGCAGGCTCTCGCAGTGCTCCAGACACCAGGTGATCACAGCGGCGGCAACGCCGGGGTGCCTGCCCGCCGAAGCCAGCCGGTGGATGGTGCCGTAAGGCAGGGTATCGTTCAGCCACTTGCCATCCTCGATCCGGGCATAGGTGGGGTCCGGGCCAAGGATAAAGGCAAACACGCCCTCCAGCTCGCCGTTGACAAGGTAGAGGAACAGCCGGTTGGAATCAATGTCCTCTTCCAGCAGCTCCTGCGGCGGGAAATGATCTCCCCACTGGGTGGGGTTGCCGGAATCCGCCATCGCCTGCCGGGCGCGGGCATAAATTTTCAGGATCGCATCCAGATCTGCACGTCTTGCTCCACGAAACATCGTCATCCAACCTCTCTTCCGGCGGGCCGCTGCCCGCCCTGATCGTTCTGTTTTAATATAACACAAAACGGCCCTCTCCGTCAAAGCCTGTTGCAAAGGCGGAGAGGGTCGTTCACTGATGCGCTTATGTGCGCTGGCTGCGTGCCCGGCGGTACTCCCGGGGGCTCTGGCCATACCGCTCATGGAACAGGCGGTAGAAGTAGCTGGTGTTCTCGTAGCCCACCTGGGTGATGATCTGCTGGATGTTCAGGTCGCTGCGGCGCAGCAGGCGGGCGGCGGTCTCCATCCGGTGCTTCTGCAGCAGCTCCTTATAGGTCTTTCCGG
>ENA-OUOU01000564-OUOU01000564.1-human-gut-metagenome-genome-assembly--contig:-NODE-564-length-22099-cov-9.929006_pt1 | contig 22099 bp, 17 predicted proteins | sample MGYA00237936_ERZ548765 | MGnify/ENA primary metagenome ERZ548765 (study PRJEB26490, sample SAMN05356889) | human gut metagenome | biome: terrestrial biome; feature: human-associated habitat; material...
GAGAAGTTCAACAACAAGACAAACGGTATCACACAGCGTCGTTTCCTGCTTCACGGAAATCCGCTCCTGGCTGACTGGGTAACTGAGTATGCCGGAGACGGCTGGATCACCGATCTGCCGAAGATCGAAAAGATCGCTAAGCTGGCAGATGACACCCAGGCACAGAAGGAATTTATGGAAATCAAATATAAAAATAAAGTTCGCCTGGCAAAATACATCAAAGAGCATAACGGCATTGATGTAGATCCGAACTCCATTTTTGATGTTCAGGTAAAACGTCTGCATGAGTACAAACGCCAGTTTATGAACATTCTTCATATTATGTACCTGTATGACCGTCTGAAAAAGAACCCGGATATGCCGTTCTACCCAAGAACCTTCATCTTTGGAGCAAAAGCTTCCGCAGGCTATGAGCGTGCAAAAGCAATCATCAAACTGATCAACTCCGTTGGGGATGTCGTAAACAACGATCCGACCATCAAAGGAAAGATCAAAGTTGTATTTATCGAGGATTATCGTGTCAGCAACGCAGAGCTGATCTTTGCCGCTGCTGATGTTTCCGAGCAGATTTCCACCGCAAGTAAAGAGGCTTCCGGTACCGGTAACATGAAGTTCATGCTGAACGGTGCCCTGACTCTTGGAACCATGGACGGTGCAAACGTAGAGATCGTTGAGGAAGTTGGAAAGGAGAACGCCTTTATCTTCGGACTTTCCGCAGATCAGGTTATCGAATATGAGAACAACTACACCTACGATCCGATGAGCTACTTCATCCACGATCAGGACATCCACAACGTAGTGATGGATCTGATCAGCGGAAGATACTCAAACGGCGACACCATGATGTTCCGTGATCTGTATGACTCTCTGCTCACACCGAAGAATGCTCCGCGCCCGGATATGTACTTTACCCTGGCAGACTTCAAGTCCTATGCGGCAGCACAGGAGCGTGTTGAGGATAAATACAGAAATACTTCTGCATGGGCAAGAAGCGCGATCCTGAATACCGCACACAGCGGCAAATTCACATCCGACCGTACCATCCAGCAGTATGTAGATGATATCTGGCATCTGGACAAGATTACTGTCAGAAAGTAATCAGAATCAAATATAAGTAGTTAGGGGACACCTGCTTTTCCGGGGAAAACCGGAGGGGCGGGTGTTCTTTTTTTGATGCCCGCTGGAAGGATCTGCATCCCGAAAAATGCCTGCAAAACAGGCATTCTTTTGACATTCTACGGGGAGTGTGGTACACTGTTCGTGTCTATGAACTAAAACAATCTGAAATGTATTGAGGTGAAAAGATTGGATAAAGCTGAATATCAAAGCCGGCTGGAAGAGCTGAACAGTCTGGTAAAAAAAGAGGACTATGAGGGGGCACTTGCAGTTGTAGAAGCCGTTGACTGGCGGCGTGTCAAGAGTCTGCGCACGCTCGGCATGGTAGCGGATGTCTATGAGGCGAACAAACGATATCCGGAGGCGAAGAAGATTCTGCTGATGGCGTATGACCGTTCCTCCATCGGAAAGGGCATTCTGTACCGCCTGGTAGAGGTCTCCGTAAAAATGAAAGACTTTGATGAGGCGATTGACTTTTACAACGAGTTTGAAGCAGTCGCACGTCACGATAATTCCCGGTATCTGCTGAAATACAAGATTTTAAGAGGACAGAAAGCGCCGCTTGAGGAGCAGATTTCCCTTCTGGAGGAATACAAAGAGCGGGAATTTACCGAGAGATGGGCATATGAACTGGCAAACCTTTACAGCAAAGCCGGAGAGACGCAGAAATGCATCGATGCCTGTGATGAGCTGATCCTGTGGTTCAGCGAGGGCAAATATGTGACAAAGGCAATGGATCTGAAAATGAAGTACGAGCCGCTGTCACCGTCCCAGCAGATCAAATACGAGCATCGTTTTGACTACAAAAAGAATGAAGAGCCGTCCGAGGATCCGGAAGCACTTAAAGTGCGGTTAGCCGGAGAGAGCGGAGCCGGTGAAATGGCTGCGACGAAAGAGCCGGCAGAGACGCCGGAAGTAAAACCGGTAAACGGCGGTGTGATGAGCCAGTATGTGGCCGGTGAAGAAGAAAAAGAAGCCGGTTCGCCGTACGAAGCATATGAGAAAACACAGCAGGCCGAGGCAGATGCAGAGCAGGTGCAGGAGTATGAAGCACTGCAGCAGACAGAGGAGCCGATCGAGGAGATTCCGGAAGAGCAGGCGTATGCAGACAGCACGCCGACATACCTTGGAAATACGATCGATCTTCACGCAGAGCTTGCAAAGAGCATCCGCGATGTCTTCTCCTTCCGCGGAAAGAAACAGGAAGAGACGGCAGTCGAGGAAGAGACAAGCGAAGAGCCGGTACAGTACGAAGTAAAAGATCTGGAGCCGGAGCAGCTTGATATAAACGTAGAGGTATCCCCGGATGCCAACACGACGATCAAGACAAGACCGCAGCCAAAACCGAAGGAAAAAGCCGAGCCGGTAATGCCGAAAGCACCGAAGCCGGAGAAGAAATACGAAGAGCCGGACCTCGAAGCACTGTTCCAGGAGACCGCAGCAAACCTGTCGGAGGAAGTTGCGGAGGAAGAAGCAGAAGAGCCGGCTGAGCAGGCAGCAGAAGCCGAAACCGCAGAGCAGCCGATGGATCCGGAGTCCGAGGCAGAGGCACGGGAAGCGGCTGAGGAGCCACAGGCGGAAGCTGAGCCGGAAGAAGATGCAGAACCGGCAGATGAAGCGGAAACCGAAGAGATCACAGAACCGGCGGATGAGGCTGAAACCGAAGAAGCTGCAGAGCCGATGGATGAAGCTGAGATCGAAGAGATTATAGAACCGGCAGCCGAGGCTGAAATCGAAGAAGCAGAAGTTACAGAACCAGCAGTGGAAGCTGAAACAGAAGCAGCCGAGAAGGCTCAGGCGGAAGCCGAAATTGAGGAAACCGTAGAACCGGCGGAGACGCCGTCCATGGATGCAACGGTTGTCATCCCGGATCTGAAACCGGCAGAGGAGACACGGCCGACCATCGATTTTAGTGAGCTTCAGGCAGCGCTGAACGCAGAAGTGCAGGAAGCTGAAAAAGCATCGGAAATCGAACTGCCGGACGAGCCGGAAACTGCGGAAGCAGAACCTGCTGATGAGCCGGAAAGCGAAACAGAGCCGGAAACCCCGGCCGAGACTGAGCCAGCCGATCCGTTTGAGCCGGCAGGAACCCAGCCGATCGAGATTACCCCGGAGGAAATCGAAATCGAAGTTCCGACCGAGCCAAAGCGTGAGCGCGTATCCGATGCGACGATCAACATGAGCATCGAAAAAACAACGGATGCCACCGTTCAGCTGATCCGCGACAACATTCCGGAAGGAACTGTTGCGAAATCGATTGAAGAGGTGCTCCGCGAGGAGACGCCGGAGGAGGCAAGACTCCGCATCCTGAACGACACCCAGCCGGATAAGCTGAGTGATGAGCAGAAAGCGCTGTTTACTTACTTTGCGAAAGTTCCAGGCATGGATATCCAGATTCTGGATGCAATGCATGGTGTTTATCATTACGCAGGCGACCGTACTTCCCGTCATGGAAACATTGCCATTATGGGCGGATACGGTACTGGAAAAACGAAGCTGTCGGAGGATCTCGTCCGTGCAATCTGTGCTGACTTAAAACTTCCGGCAACGAAGATGGCCCGTCTGGATGCATCTGTTCTGAACAAAAAGGACTGTGCGCAGATTGTTTCAAAGCTGGCGGGAGGTTTCCTCCTGATCGAGCGTGCCGGTCTGATGTATCCGGAGACGATCGAGAAGCTGTCGCAGGCAATGGATTTCCGTACCGACAGTCTGGTTCTGATCATCGAGGATGAGAAGGTCAGCATGAGAGGTCTTCTGCGGAATTACCCTGATTTTGCGAAGAAGTTTGAGACGGTCATTTCGATTCCTGTTTTCACGAACGACGAGCTGGTTACGTTTGCCCGCACGTATGCGCGTGAGAATGGATACAAGATGGACGAGATGGGTGTGCTTGCTCTGTATACACAGATTGGCAACAATCAGAAGGAGGGCGAGCCGATGACGATTTCACAGGTCAAAGATATGGTGGATCGTGCCATCGCCCATGCAGAAAAGGGAACCCGTAAATTCGGAAGACGCATGTCCAGAAAGCATACCGATGCGGACGACCGCGTGATTCTTTACGAGAAAGACTTTGAGTTCTAAATACATGGAGAATTTATGGAGAAAGTAAAACCGTGGCTCGGGGAGCCGCAGAATACAATAGCCGTACTGCAGAAGTACGGCTTTGTATTTCAGAAAAAGTATGGTCAGAATTTTCTGATCGATCCACATGTGCTGGATAAGATTGTAGCCGCTGCAGGTATCGGACCGGACGATTTTGTTGTGGAAATCGGACCTGGTATCGGTACGCTGACGCAGTATCTTGCGTATGCTGCGCGGAGTGTGTGTGCGGTGGAAATTGACAAGAATCTGATCCCGATTCTGGAGGATACGCTGTCGGATTATGATAATGTTGAGGTTATCAACAATGATGTTTTGAAGGTGGATCTGGCGGCGCTGGCGAAGGAGAAGAACAACGGACGGCCGATCAAGGTTGTGGCGAATCTTCCGTATTATATTACGACGCCGATTATTATGGGATTATTTGAGAATCATGTGCCGGTGGATTCGATTACGGTTATGGTTCAGAAGGAGGTTGCGGACCGGATGCAGACGGGGCCGGGATCGAAGGATTACGGGGCGCTGTCGCTGGCGGTGCAGTATTATGCGGAGCCGTATATTGTGGCGAATGTGCCGCCGAACTGTTTTATGCCGCGGCCGAAGGTTGGAAGTGCGGTGATCCGGCTGACGCGTCATGAGGTGATGCCGGTGGAGACGAAGGATGAGAAGTTGATGTTCTCCATTATTCGGGCGTCGTTTAATCAGAGACGGAAGACTCTGGCGAACGGACTGAAAAATTCGGAGCTGCTGCATTTTTCGAAAGAGGAGATTGAGGCTGCAATCACAGCCTGCGGCTGGCCGCTTACGATTCGTGGGGAGGCATTGAATTTACAGGAGTTTGCGCGGTTGACGGATGAATTGTGTAAATAGAGGGGACGCCTCGCCGCCGCCCGTCCGCCCTTGCGTGATGCGCATGGCAGCGGTGGAAAAGGGCATGAAAAAAAGCACCGTTGGCGAAACAGTGCTTTCTTTCATTTTTATTTTTAAAGGAAGGAGAGCCGATTTTCTAATCGGCAATATGAAAAAGAAAATTGTGTAAATAATGTTGGCATTCATTATTTATGCTTTTAGTATACGGGTAAATTATGTTGAAAGCGTGTTCATGTTGTAAAAAAATCATGAACAAATTGTGACTATTCAGAGCCATGCGAAATTTCAGAACAAATTGCGAATCATGCTTGCATGAATGAGCACTTTTTTCTGAAATTTCATATGGCGAGAAGCCACATCAAGATGCAGCGCAGCGGAATCGAGATGGGGCTCTGCAGCACTGCCTTTTTTGCATTATTTTCGGGTCTTGCTATAGGTTACAGGTCCAGCAGCTTAAAGGTGGAAATTCCGAGGAAGTTCCGGGAGCAGAGGCTGATTCCGCCCATGAGGACGGAGACATCCTGCAGGTGAGCCGGGAGGACGTGGAGGTACCAGCGGAGGCGGTTCTGGATTCCGGAGGTGATTTCGTCGATCAGACCTGGGATGTAGTTGGTGAAGGAGCTGTTGATGACGATGACGTCCGGGTTGAAGGTGTGGAGAACCGTGTTCAGGCTGATTCCGATGTAGTGGGTGAAATCCTGCATTACTTTGCGGGCGTTGGGGCTGCCTTCCTGGTAATACTGGATGAAGCGTTCGACGGAGACGTTTTCTAAGCCTTCGGCGGCGGCAAAATCGTTCAGGACGGCGGCTTCGGAGATGTACTGTTCGAGGCAGCCGTGGTTGCCGCAGGGGCAGGGCCGGCCATCGGGGAAGAGGATGGTGTGGCCGAATTCGCCGGCGTAGCCGTTCTGGCCGGTATAGAGTTCGCCGTCAATCAGGATTCCCATTCCGACGCCTTCGTGGATGTTCAGGAAGATCATATTTTTAAAGTGCTCTGCGCAGGCGGCTTCGCCGATGACGGAGAGGTTGGCTTCGTTTTCTACGATGACAGGGACCTGAAATTCTTCTTCGAGGTAGTTTTTCAGGTTGGAGTGTTTCAGATCGTAGTAGGGTGTGAATAAAACGAGGTCGTCGCAGACGACGCCGTAGATTCCGATGGAGATTCCGACGAGGCCGCACGGGGTCTTGGGGAGGCCGGATTTGGTTTTGTGGAGGAGGGAAATCAGGTATTCCTCCAGGGAGAGGGATGGATCAATCGGGTATTCTTTTACAGTACATGATTTTCCCTTCAGATCGCCGGTGAGAATGGTGATCTTTTTTACGCCGAGATCGACGGCGATGATGGAACCGCAGCGATTATTAAAAGTAAGCAGAATCGGTTTTCGACCCATGGAAGTTTTTTCGGCGCTGCCGAGTTCTATGACGAGCTGGCGGTCAAGCAGTTCCTGGACGATGGTGGATACGGTTGCTTTTGTCAGATGCAGCATTTTCGCCAGATCTGCGCGGGAAAGCGGCGGATGGTTGGCGATTGCCTCGAGAACCAGGGCGCGGTTCATGTCTCGTATATATTCCTGATTTCCGGTACTCATAAAAAATCCTCCATTCTGCCGCATTGGCTGTACATCAATCTTAACATAAATGAGAGAGAAATGACAGGGAAAATCGGGGATGGGCAATACGAATAGAAAAATTAACGGAGAAAAACGATTTCTAGACAGAGTAGAGAGTAAGGGACAGAATTAGAAATAAAATATGTGATAAATACACAAATAAAATATAAAATAATTCTAAAAAATGTACAGATTCACAGAAGATTCACTGCACGTTCATAATCTGTTCATAATTAATTGGTATAGTTATCTCAGTTCCAAAAGAACAGCGTGTATGCAATCACTACACAATTAAGATTTTTTCATAATAATAGCCCAGGCGCCGAGAGGTTCCTGGGCACTCCTCGTTTTTGGGGAATTTTTGATCTTGGGACAGACGGAAATCTGTGTAGACAGGGTAGTGATCTTTTTCTTGACTTTTGCGAGAAGCAGCCTTATAGTATAAATATAATAACAATTACTGTTATCGAAAGATACGAAAGGAAAAAAACTATGTCAACACTCAAGTATAGCAGACAAAGAGAAAGCATCAAAGTCTGCCTTCAGGGGCGAAAGGATCACCCGACCGCAGATATGCTCTATACCGATGTACGGAAAGAATTTCCCAATATCAGTCTTGGAACTGTCTACCGGAACCTGACGCTGCTTGCTGACCAGTCGATTGGCAGCATTTATCAGCGCCTGCTTATCCGTCTCGGTCGTTTCTCCTGTAGCTTGGGCGTCAAGCAGCTTGGCGAGATCTTCTGCGGCGGCATCACGCGCCGTTTCCAGCTTTTCGAGGGTGTTCAGCGCTCCTTTATCACCGCCCAGTTCAGACAACAGTCCGTCCAGCTCTTCGGCGGCTCGACCGGTAAACTCCGCCGCCGCTTCATAGGCGGGTAGGCTACGGCCCTCGCAGATATTCTTCAGCGTGGGATAGTCGTCCTGCTGAGAGATGTGGTCGAGGATGGGCGCGTTGAATTTCTGCGCCGTAGCGGTGAGCATATTCGCATCGTTCCTGCGTGGGGCCAGCGAATACAGGGATTGAAACACATCGCGTGAGAGGGCCGGAAAAGACTTGAGTGTCTGCGTTGCGGCGTTCTCCGTCATATCCATTTCTGTATCATCCTCGCGCAGCTCTGCGTATATGCTGTCTTCCAGTTTGCTCGAGCGCATCACCCGATCGGTTTTCTGTGTCGGTTTTCTCCGAAGTGCCGCAAGCTCCGCAATGGGGGAATGCAGTACATCCGCTATTGTCCAAAAGGCTTTTCTCATGTAAAATCCTCCTCAAAGCTGCGAAACCATGCCAGCAGAACGGCGTTTGCGGCCTCGGCCCGTCTTAGTTCCGGAAATTCCCGCTTGAGATACAACGCAGCGCCGAACATATTGGTCTCACCGGATCGGCGCAGATTTTCAAGGTAATCGAAATATATCTTGTTACTGTTGTTGGTGTCCATATAGCATCTCCTATCCGCAGGGGGGGAGGCTCACGCCTCCCCCCCTGCTATTTCATTATCCTACAGGATCAGAACGGCAGATCTTTGCCGGAGCCGCCCGCAGCGGACGGGAAATCATCCAGCGGCGGGAAATCCTTAAAGGCATCGGCCTCGCCAGTCCCGGAGGTTCCTTCGGTCTGCGTCGGGCGGGAATCGCCGAAGTAGACATTATCGGCGTTGATCTCCGCACTGCGGCGCTTATTGCCTTCCTTGTCCTGCCATTCGCGGATCTGAAGCCGCCCTTCGATCACAACCATGCGCCCCTTGGCAAAATACTTGCTGACAAATTCTCCAGTGGTGCGCCAAGCCACCACATCGAAGAAGTCGGTTTCTTTTTCTCCGGATTGCGATTTGAAATCGCGGTCGCAGGCAATAGAGAAGCTGCATACCGGTGTGCCGCTGCCGGTGCGGCGCAGCTCAGGATCATGAGTCAGGCGGCCCATCACAAAAATCTTGTTCAGCATAGATCGTTCCTCCAAAAATGTAGTTATTGCAGAGCAGCCATCTGCTCCAGCGGGATATAGGTGAAATTCACCGCATTGTGGGCGGCCATGCTGATGGCCTCCAGATCGTTCAGGAGTTTGTTCATCATGTCCTTTTCGCTGTCGGACTGTGCAACGGCACACAGCTCCTGCTGCCGCTTATACAGCTGGAGCAGTTCGCCACGCAGCTTCAGCAGCGCCTTACTGCCAGCCTTGGGATTGCTACCATCCGCAACAACGGTGTTGAAATCCTCCTGCACCTCCACCGCCATAGCAAGAATACTGTTCACCTTATCCTGCAAGGGATTAACGCACAGGCGGGTCAGCGTGTTTTCTATTGCGGGCCGGTCACCGGGGGCCTGCCAAAGATAGCACTTGAGGATCAGCATGTCTTGGGACTCCACCTTGTCGTGTCCTTCCAGCCATGCCTTGGCCTGCACCAGCGGGTAGTAGTTGAGATATTTACGGTCTGACACCTCTATCCCACTGTTCCGCAGTTCACAAAGCACATCGTCAGCCAGCTCATTGATGGCGTCCGGCACAGGGATGGCGGCCACCTCTTGCTGCATGGCGTACAGCTCGGACAGCGAGATCGTGGCATTTACCGATCCGTCGCCGCCGCTCTGCTTGCTCTTGAGGACAGCCAGACGCTTATCGCGGTCAACAATGTCTTCTGTTACCACCTTGAGCTGCAAACGGTCATACAACGGCGCGAGGATCTGCTCCTGCGGATCGGTAAAGTTGGGTATCTCGTTGGAAGCAGCAAAGAAAGAAATTGCCGGAATGGAATAGGTGCGCCCTTCGTTGGTGTACTTTCGCTCGTTGAGCGCTGTCAACAGGGAGTTCAACACGCCATCATTGGCCTTGAATATCTCATCCAGGAACACGATATCCGCCTCCGGTATTTTACCGGCGGTCTGTACCACGGGTTCATTCTGATGCAGCGCGGCCACGGCCTTTCGGTAGCTGAGCAGCTTATCCGTCGCTTTTTCCAGCGCGGAAAAGGTGTCCGGAGCATTTTTTCTCGCACCGAGACCATCCACCATACATTGAAGATCAAAGCGTAGGTTCTTATACACGTCATCGTCCTGCAGCACAGCATCCGGTACGCTGCCGGGTATCAGGCTGGACAGGTCGATGCGGCCAAAAAGCTGATCCTCATCGGTCTGCTTGGAGAGCAGCCGTTCAAACTGCCGCGCCCCGGTGATCCGCTGGCGGAACAGGTTGATGGACAGGCTCTTGGCCTGACCGGGCTTGCCGAGAATGAACAGGTTATTCCGTGTCAGCAGCGCAATGGCGATCAGCTCAACCAGATCTTCACGCTCCGCCACCTGACTGTTGACATCCTGCATTACGGCCAGCATTTTATCTCGCAATGTCATACGCTCCACCCTCCTTACGCGGCCGCCAGCACTTCATCCTGACGGCACAGCTCCGGTGCATCAAGGGAGATGAACTCCCTGCCACAGAAATCCGCGGGCGCATGAGTAATGCCGTACAGCCTGCGGGGCGTTTTGCAGCTGAGCAGTTCATACTTGAGCTGTGCCAGAATGTGGACACGCAGCACGCCCTTGTCAGGGTCAAAGGTCTCCACCGCTCGAATGAGCCGCAGCGCCAGCTGCTGGTACACTTCCTCATAGTCCAGACGGGCGGCGCGGATCAGCGCGTGATTTTTTCGCATCACGCTGTCTACGCACCAGAGGTGTTCTTCCACGATACGGTTTCTCTCAAGAATGGAGTAAGTATTTTTCATGGTCGCGTCCTTTCGTATCTTCGCTGATGGGTTCCCACAAGCGGCAGCAGCCATTGTTCCAGTCCTCCATCAGCATCGTATGTGTGTATTCTTTCGAGTTATAGACGGGGTTCTTGCAATGCTGCCGTCGTCTTGTTTTCGGGGCAGGACTGCTTACATCCGTCGTATAAAACGCATAGGTGCAGGTATCACAGCTCTTTTTGTTTTCGTTCAAATAACGTCCTCCTTTTAACCTTTACCGCACAGCATGTGCGATATTTATTCATCAAATCCTTCTCGGATATTAGCGCGGGCCACTTCCGTCCGAAAGCCCCAGAGGATCTCATAGCTCTCTTCCGTTTTGTGAAAGAAGACCGGGCGCAGCCCATCATCGATTTCCACGACGGAATCAGGTTTTACCTCTGTTTCCAACAGCAGGAAATCTTTCTCCATATTCAGCCGGAGCCAGAAATCCCGCGGGGAAAGTTCTATAAAGCTTTCCGTCTCCACTGCATAACGATTGGCGGCGGGATGAGGCCTGATACCGATGCTATTGGAAAGGGCCTGACATAGCGCCCATTCTTCAGGCGATCTGAAGTAATATATCCGCAGCGCGCAGGGCGTTTTTCGCCGAGGGCACCAATCCGGTGCCCTGCTCCTCAAGTCCCTTTTCCGGAGCTTCCTCGCCTTTTTTGCGTGGGTACAGAAATGATCTCCCAGATACATCATGACGCCTGCCTGCCGCTGTGGGATCTCTGACATATAATTCAGGTGCTGCGCGCATTCGTAGCAGGTGTATTCTCTCGGTGCAGTCTGTCGGCTCATGTATTTACCTCCGCAGGGACATCCTTGCAGATAGATTCCACGATCTCGTAGCGGGTGAACCAGCCAGCAGCATATCCATCCTGATACGCTTCCCAGAACAAAGGGCCGGATTCTTCACGGTACTCATCTTCTGAAAAAGGAATATCCATCTGAGCCTTCTCTGTACGCACCAGCGCCTGCATCGCTTTTTGCGCCAGTTCTACGTCATGATAGCTTCCTTCCGCGGAAGGTGGCGGGAAGTCGCCCCTGTCAGCACGGGCGGAAGTACGTATGATTGTAAATAGCTTGGTTTCCTGCATATCATTCTCCTTTGCTTTATTGGCCGTACGGCACAGATCTATGACCCTCTGGCACTGGTGCATCTCAAAACCGCCGATATGCGCTTTCCGTTCAGGAAGGTGCATTTTCTTTGCCAGCCAGCGATACGCCTGTGTCCGGCTCATGCCGCGCTCCGTCCAATAGGCGTCGAAAACCTGATGGGTTTCGATGCGCTTGAGACGCAGCACTTCATTGGCCAGATCACCAAGGGGGCGAACCGTCCCCTTGTGGCAACCTACTCTGGCATTGCAGTTCTGACATTGATACAGCTTTTCGCCTTTCAGACCCAGCCGCACGGCAGAATCGCCGTAGACGCTTTCTGCCGGCACAAGGCGGACAATACCGCCGCAGTATCGGCAAATATGGGGCATCTCCAATCGCACGCCCCCTTACGCAGCCTTTGCGGCTTTTTTGCGGGCCGGCTTTGCTTTCGATGCGGTAATGCGGAGTTGCGTCTGCATATAGAACGCATCCTCCGTGGAGAGCGTCAGCATTCCCGCCTGGGCGATACCCAGCGTAACGGTGCCGCGCAGTGCCCGCAGGCAGCGTTCCAACCGATCTACCGCAAAGCAGTAGTCACCGGCAGGCTGGCCCGTCAGGGGAATGACCGTTAATGCCGCATTGGAGGAACCGACCTCGCCGGTGCAGCGAAGGGTCAGCCGATTCCCGTCAAAGTGCAGGATCGTCCTGTTGTCCATACACGCGGCAGTGGCCGCCTGCAATGTGCGGCGCAGTTCCTCGGAATCGCTCAGCACCGTAAATGTGTTTTGTGTCCCCGCAATGAGACTGTCTGTGTCCACATAGCTGCCGTGCATGAGCCGTGCGGCAAACTGAAAACCTTCTTTCACAAAGACGAGCTGCCTGTCAGCCATGCCAACGGAAAATGTGTCCTTTTCCTCACAGAGCTGGGCCAGCTTTTCCAGGTTGGCAGCGGGGATAAGAAACGTCTGATCTCCGGTACATTGCTTATCTCCCTTTGCGGAAACAATGCAGACGCCATCGCTGCCAACGGCACGCAGGCCATCAGCGGTCAGGCGGAGGTTTACGCAGCGCAGCAGGGGCATATTGCTGTTGTTCGGGTCTGTGGCAAACGCCGCACGGCGTACCATGGACGGTACACCGCTGAGCTTCACCATGCCTTCGGGAATGGGGATATTCATGCGTGGGAAGCCCTTGCCGCTGGTTACCGGCACCTGATAGTACGCATGGTCACTGGATAGTGCCAGCGTATCCTTGTCTCCCTTGCAGCACTCCACCGTATTCCCCGGAAGGTTGGCGAGCATGGCGGAGAGCAGCTTGGCATCAATGGCGAATGTGGTATCACCGCCCTCATAGGCCAGCAGCGGCACGTCCTGCCGCAGCGTCACTTCCATATTGGTGGCGGTCATGTGCAGGCAGCGCGTCCCTGTGTCGATCTCCAGCAGCGCACATTTCAGCACCTCCAACGGTGATGCGGACGGCGCCAACTGCGCGGTACGTTTGGCGGCAGTCAGAAACGCCGCCCTTTCAATGGTAAAATTCAAAATATTCCTCCTTTACGCGGCAGTATCGAACATACTGAGCTGGTCCTCCAGTTCGGTGTGTTTCGGTTTCCTGCCGGTCATTGATGTTTGCAGCAGGCCATCATAGAGCGCCTGCCGCCCTGCGGTATCTGCGGTACGGACACTTTCGGGCTGCGGTACTTCGACCACCCTTTCTTCCTGAACAGTGACCGGCTCCGGAAGCTGCTTCACTGCGCGGTGCGGGTTGATAATAGCCATCTTCTTAAAGGTGGCGGCAATATCCTCCACGTTGTCCTTGATGCCCAGCATCAGCTCCTTTGCCATCTGCGAGGTCATGTCCTGCACGTCACTCATGGCTGCCAGTCCTTCCTCGGAGAAAGTCCCCTCGATCAGCCCGGCCACAGCCAGCTTAGAGGCCATCAGCTTCATCGCCTTCGCCTGCATCGTGTCGGCATAGTAGAGCATATAGACCTCGACTCTCGGTGCTGTCTGGTTAATGCGCCATGACCGGCGTGACGCCTGCCGTAAGGTGAACAGGTTATAGCCCATGGAGTAGAAGATCAATGTCGTAAAGGCGTTCAGGTCAAGGCCAGTCTCCACGCATTTGGGGTTGGTGATAATGACCTGTGTGCCTGCGGACAGCCTCTTACTGAGCCAATCCTCCCGCTTTTCCGGGACGATCTGTGTGCTCAGGATCTCCGTTCGGATACCTTCCTCACGCAGCAGTCCCATCAGCTTTCGCTGGGTATCTGTCCGTGTCCAGCTGGTGTAGATCATTACCCTCTCGCCTGCGGCGATCTTGGCCCGCACGATCTCCAGCACCTTCTCCTCTTTCGGGAGGACGGTCTGGAAGTCTGCCATGTCCTCCGGCTTCACGATGGTGCAGCCGCTGATGGGGTGGATGATCTCCGGCTGGTCATAGGGTTGATCCGGATACACCGTCAGCAGATTGAGATAGGCGGACAAGATCTTATTGGCCGCCTTACGGTCATTTCTCAGGACTGACGTCAGTTCCCGTTCCACTTCTTTGTATGCCTCTTCGATTGGCTTCGGCATCGTCAGTGGTATGGGAATTTCCTCGTAATCAGGAAGATCCTTGCCCATATCGGACAGCGACAGGAATGCCGTACACTCCAGCAAGAAGCGGGAGAATACCAGCGGAGAAACACCGGGGAGCTGCCGTGAGCGTTTTTTGCTTTTGGTACTGCGGCGGTTGGAATTATAATCCGCGTCGGTGATCTCATAGGTGTTTTCCACCACGCCGTATTCCGCATCGAACCGGGAAGGCACATCGTGGGACTTTCCATCCTTTTGCATCAGTCCGGGGACGATACGGTACAGAAGATGAAAAATGCCGGAGCTGTAACCGTTGATCAGCGTTGCGGTCATGCCGATGAATTTCCGGCTGATGCCGTAAAGCTCCGCCATGGCATCGCCCTGGCCGCTATCGTTGTTGTATTCGTGCAGCTCATCACAGAGAAAGCTGCCGATCCGTCCACGGTACTTTTTCTTGAGGTAGGTACTCAGCGGAAAGCGGCGGTGCGCACCCTTGATGCAATACGGGCGTTCCGGATGCTCCACGAGCTGCTGCAGCTGATCCAGAATGTGTTCGTTTTTCGTGCGGTTGAGGTGCATGGCAGCCTGCGGCCGGAATACCCAGCCATACCCGCCAATTTTTATCCACGGCATTTGACGCCGGTCATTGACCGGAGCCCAAAGCGGTGTGCCGCAATGAGGGCATAGGTGGTTTGCCAGATGCTCCTTCTGGAAGAAAAACTGATCCGAGGGTACCATGTATCTTGTGCCGTCGTCGCTGGTCTCCATCTCAATGAGTTCCAGACAGTCCGGGCAGACAAAGCCGCGCTTTCTGCGGCTCCATAGCACGGCGGGATAACGCATATAACCGTCTCTGGCACGTTCTTTACTGAAAACAGCATATACGTTTTTATCCCCGCGCTGGTACAGGTCGAAGAGCCGATCCACGTCGGTGATACTTTTGACCACCATGCCATAGGTATCCGGCAGTGTTTCTGCGATTTCCCGTACCCACTTGCCTGTGACGTGCGAGGGGCACATGACAAGGTTGAAGGATTTGCGGGTTCCGAGTCTTTTTAGTGCGTTCAACGCTCCCGCCGCAGCCGCGCTCAGCTTGGTCTTGCCGCTGCCGCATTCCGCCACAATGAGCGCCATTTTGTGTTGGCAGAGCTGCCGTTTGACAGCCTCCGCCACCGCAAGCTGGGCATCATAGAGGGAATAACCGGCTCTTTCGTGGATATAATCGTTGACCTCCAGTATTTCTTCCGAAAGCGGCTCCGACGCCGGATCGAACTTGGGAACGAACTGGCTGCGGATACGGTCAGCCACAGTAACGCCAAAGGTATTCAGATAGCTGGTCACGCTGTTTACCTCCGCGAAACCGTCTGCCGCATCAGGGACAGCACCAGGAATGGTGATACGCCCATCTTTGAGCCCCTGCTCCAGAATGTCCGTTACGTTTCGATCCTCCGGCAGCAGCGTCAACGACCATGCTTCCATGCGCTCAGTGAAGGAAAGCACTTTCATCTGCCGCAGATCGCCGCGGGAAATGAGAGAATCCAGCACATAGTCCTGAAACTCAGGGATCAGCGGCGCGGCAGTTTTCCGGTCTACTTCAGCGAACAGACTCGCGCGGTCTCCGGGCGGACAAAAGATATAGCATTTGCGTGGGTTTTTAGGGGCATCCTCACTACTGTCGTCGGAAGCATTCTCCTCCGTCTGGCTGTCATCGTTGGCCATCAGGGTCGCAACGGCATATATCCCGTCATGGGACAGCAGCCGTCGGTAGCCTTTGGGCCTGCAATCCAGATATAGGGTCGTATCACCTTGTTTAAGCTCCACCGATGCGCCGCCGTATATGGCGTCCGATAGAGCCCGAACGACTTCGGGATAACCGCCGAAGCGAATGGCGCTGATTGTCTGCTGCGCGCCGCTGTCGATGATAACGGTATCCGCATAGCCGGTCAGCCGGATCTGAAACTTGGGGTCGCTATAGCTGAGTTCCATCAGCTTACTTTTTATGGGTGCCATTCATTTTGAAATCTCCTTTCTTCCGGACAACGAAAAAAGACCGTAACTGCCCCGAAAGGCAATTACGGTCTTCTTGATGTCCTATATTTTTACATACTTCAAGTCTTAGTCAGAACGAAGAAGGAAAACTTACCTCCTTTCTCGCCCGTGCCTGCTCTGCTCCGTCCTTTATGCTTTCACCTAAAGTACAGGTTTATTGTACCGCAGGAGGTGCAGGGCGTACAGGTGGAAACCAGAGTAGCACAATGCAGCCCCTCATTGCTGCGAAGGATTTTCGTCGCTTTGTCCTTCAATATCCACTGTGGACTAAACCAATGTGGTCAACAACTCCTATTCCATTGAAATGTTTTCGGATTTACTTGCGAACATTTCAGCAAAACGGGTTTATCTTGAAAAAAGCACTCACTGAGATTGGCTTATTAGCTCATGGTGGGCAGTTTTTTCGCAATACACCACATACCGCTGTCGCCCACCGCTGGCGTAGGGATGGCAGGTAATGAGCGTCAGCAGGTCGCGTCCTTGCTGGATTTTGATCTTGTCCACCTCGTGGGGCTGGATGATCTGGATGTCGGTCACCGTATATGTCAGCGTCTCCCATAAGTTTGTCAGCGTAACAGTATCGCCCGCCTGCAAGCGGTCGATATGCCGGAAGTAATCCGCACCGCGCCAGCCCCGGTGTCCAGCAATGACGCAGTTGGTGCTATCCCCGCCGATGGGCGCGGAGGTGTTGCCCAGCACTGCTGCGCCTGCGGCGAGGTGAGCATCGGACGCGCCCAGATAGACCGGCATGGTCAGTTCCATAGCCGGTATCTCCAACACGCCTATGATCTCGTCCTCAACACCGTAGGCGGTCAGGTCGGCGGCGGGTACTTCGTAGGCTTCAAGGTCAGTGAGGTTGCACTGCTCTTCTGCATAAAGCTGGCAGTTATAGTCCTGTAGAGCCGTCAGTAATTCGGGGTACAGCTTCTCCGGCTCATTACGCTCGGTCAAGAACTCCTGCACCGCAGTTTCGGCGCTGCTCTGGAGTCTGTGTCCCATAAACACCGGCCACAGCATGACGCAGACGCCCGCCACGGCCAGCAACGCCGCCAGTGCAAAAGGTGTCTTACGCATGGCGCACCCTCCTTACCAAAGAGTAAGCGACGCCAGTCACAACCACCGCGCCAAGGCCGATGCCCAGGCCAGCGAGGTAGTGCTGTGTCCATGAGGATGCCGCCGCCTTTTCTTCTACGGCAGTAGTTTCCTGTTCGGGAGTATAGGGAACACGGTGGCCACGCACCAGCAGTCGGTGGGTGTTGACACCAAACGGCGTACAGGTCACCAGCGTGACCAAATCTTTGCCCTCTTCAATTTGGAGCAGAGATGTATCTGTCGGCACCACTGTGTTGATGCTGTCCACTTCGTAGGCCAGTATGTCGCCCAAAGCGTGAACAAAAAAAGTATCTCCCAGCTTCAGTTGGTCGATGTCCGAAAACAGCTTGGAACTCGCCATGCCGCTGTGTGCTGACAGCACCGCATGGGTGCTGATTCCGCCCACCGGCAGAGATGTGCCAACCACATGGCCAACTGACTTTTCCAGCGTGTCCGCGTCCGTGCCGTGCTGCACCGGCAGATACACGTTGATTTTGGGAATATCCACATACGCCATGGCGCCGCCCACGGTGAGCTGCTGGGCATACGCCAAGGGAGGGGCAGATGCCCCTCCCTCGGTAATGGCTGCGCCGGACAGCATAGCATTGTACTTCTCTGCGGTTTCACGCTGGGCGGTCAGCTCGGCGTTGTCGGTATCTTCGATGGTTGCGGTGTAGACGGTTTCTATGTCGGAATGATACTTCTCATTCAAAAATTCTCCCATCAGCGGATAGAGTAGAAGTCCCAACGCCACAACACCGCAAGCCGCCGCCAGTATCCAGCGCTTCACTTTTCGCTCTTGTGCTTGCGGGACTTGACGGCGATGAAGGCCGCCGCACCAAGCAGCAGAACACCGCCCACCGTATACATCCAAACGCCGTAGCCGCCGGTTTTGGGCAGGTCGAAGCCGGGGTTGTTGACCACAGTCAGCGGCACGATGGCATTGCCATCGGTCATGCTGGCATCCTTGCCGTTGACGGTGGCACTGGCAGTCAGCAGCTTCGCGCCGCATTTCTCACACTGGCCGCTCTCAGCGGTCTTAATAACGATCTTGACCGCCTCCTTCAGCAAAATGTAACCCTTGTCGGTGGCAGTCTCGGTCAGGGAGTAGGTGTCATCCTCCAGCCCCTTAACTACGATGTGACCACTGCTATTGGGAACGAAGGTGGTGGCATCAGCCTTCTTAGCAGCAAAGCCTTTGGCGTAGTACACGCCGTCCTTCTGCTCCGCGATGATATAGCAGTCGTCAGTGTCGTTGTGCAGCCGGAACTTCACATTCCGCAGGTTGCCACCGTTGTCAGAAAACTGCTTGAGGACGTCAACGCCGTAGGTATACACATGGCAGCAGTCCTTGAGGGTGTCAAAGTAGGTCGTGTTGGTACGCTTCCACGTCAGCACGACCTCGTTGGGGTTGTCGGTATCACCCATCTTGGTGTCGGCGGTCAGGGTGGCGGCGTAAGTAATACGCATGGTGCAGTCGGAGTACCCGCGCTTGACGCTGTCGGTATACACGGTGGCCGCCTCGTTGATCTCCGCCAGGCCGGTATCGGTCATGCGGATGGTCATGGTGTTGGCCGCGTCATCGTAAGCCACGGCGAATTTGCCGGAGCTTTCATCCCATGTGGCGATCTTGTCGGTGCAGCCAGCGTCCTTAAAGAACTCAATGACCACATCGTTCTTGTTGTAGCGGATGCCCTTGGACATGGTGTCGACGTATGTGTACTCGCTCAGAGAAGAAGCCTTGGAGGTGATCGTGGGCAGGGTGCTAATAATCTGGTAGTCCACGGTGTCGCCCACGGAAGCGGTAGCGGTGTGGGTGTAACCGTCCTTGATGTCGGTCAGGCTGCCGGTATTCTTGCCGGTGGAGTTCTTTGCTTCACGCACGGTCTTATCCAGCGTAGGATTGCCGGTCTGATTCTTGGGGTAAACGGTCACATCGTAATTCCACGCCGCGCCATCAATGGTGGTCATGGGCAGGGACACGAAGAGGGGATTGCAGGTGGAGGTCACGTTTTCAGGGACGCGGGTCTCCACCACCAGATAAAGCCCCTGCTCCAACTGATCCGCAGAGGCGTGGCCGGTGGCATCCGTCTCGGGCATAGCCACGCCGCCGTTCTTCACGGCGGTTTCCAGAGTGTTCTTGACAGTGGTGGTATTGGCAGTCAGCGCAGCGGCCAGCTTGTTGTTCAGCATATCGCTGGTGAAGTAGTTGATGCCGCCCGCGGTCTTGTGAGCGTCTGCGGCAGTCAGGCCGATGGCAGACAGCACGGCGTTGCTGCGGTCGGAGCTGTCGAAGCCATACAGTACGCCCACCTGACGTTGACCGTCCACCACTTCATTGTTCATGGTGACATCAGCAACGCGGATATAAGTGAATTCCACGCCCTGAATGGCGTATTTGCTTAGCTTATCCACGACGGCGTTATCATGCAGACCGGTGGAAATGTAGGACTCGGTATCCCACGCGCCCTCTGCGCTGGCCTTGGTGATGTCGTATTTGTAGATGGAAAGGGATGCTTTCTTGCTGGTGTCGATGGTCGGCTCTGCGAACGCTGTGGTGATGAGGCCCAGAGCCATAATAGCGGCCATGAGCATGGCCAATACGCGATGGATCTTTTTCATTTGGTGTTCTCCTTCATTTCGATTTTTTTGCAAAAATAAACACCCGCAAATGCTGCGAGTACTGCAAACAGGAAATAGGTTGTAAATCCCGTGCTGCCTGTAAACGGCAGGGCAAATCCCGCATTGTTGCAGGCAGTGATGGTAACATCACGGTTGCTGCTGTCCAACGTTCCTGTGAACAACGGCTCGGTCAGCAGCGTGTAGCCTGCTGGGGCCTTGGTCTCCGTCACACGGTACTGTGCACCGGTTTTGAGGTCGCTCCACTTGGCAATGCCGGTTTTGTCAGTGGTCACTCTGCCCACCTCCGACCAAGTCTTGCCATCTGCGGAAGTCTCCAGCATCAGCTCCGCACCGGCAAGCGGACTGCCCGTCACATCCACCTTGCGGACGGTGATGCTGCCCTTGGCGGGTGCGTTCTCGCGTGTGACTTTGATATTGAGGTTTGCTGTGGTCAGGCTGAAATCGTATTTGGTCTCGTCCAGCACATAGCCGTCCACGGTGCCGATCTCCTGATAGAAGTATTTGCCAAGTCGCAGGCCGGAGAACGTCACCTTGCCGGTGACATCGGTCGTGCCATCCGCGATCTTATTTCCATTGGCGTCAAAAAGCCGAAACACCACACCGGCCAGCGGCTGCTTGGTATCGGCATCTACCTTCAGAATTTCGATGCTGCCTTTGACCGGCGTGTTCTCGCGGGTAACTTTCAGCACTTGCCCGTTTTTGTTCAGCACAGCAGAGTACGCCGTGTCATCCAAAACATACCCGTCCGGCGCCTTAAACTCCTTATAGGTATAGCTGCCCAGCCGCAGGCCGGAGAATGTCAGCTTGCCGTTGACATCCGTGTAGCCCTCCACGTGTTTACCGGAAGCATCGTACAGTCGGAAGCCAGCGCCTTGCAGCGGCGTCTTATTGTCACCGTCCACCTTGACGATCTCAATGCTGGCCTTGGCCGGTGTGTTGGTTCTCTTTTGCGTAATGTTTAACACCGTGGCCGTGATGGTGATCTGATACTTGGTGTTGTCCACCACATAACCGCTGGGCGCGCCGATCTCCTGATAGCTGTACTTGCCCTGCGGCAAATCAGAAAACGCCGCCTTACCGTCTGCGCCGGTGGTAACATCCGCCACCTTTTTGCCAGCGCTGTCGTACAGCCGGTAGGTCACGCCCGCCAGCGCCTTACCGGTATCGGCATCCACCTTGTTGATAGTCAGGCTGCCTTTCTCCTCCACGATTTTGACCTTAAAGTGAATGTACGCCCACACGGGGTCGGGCAACGAGGTCAATGCCGTACACGCCTGATAATTGCTGCCGTTGCTGGGTTCCAGCAGCACAGACTCCGTGCCCTCTACATCCAGTGAATACCCGTAGTCGCTGCTGATATAACCGTTCAGCTTCGCCGCAGCGTCCTTTGTGGCCGTCACGGTCAGCACATTTCGCCGTCGGCTGACGCTTACACCGCTGATGTCGGTGTCGAAGTAATACTGCGACAGCACACCGTTGGTATCGATGGCTGTACCCACATACTGACTGCCGTCCCATGTCAGCGTAATGGCATTAGCGTCCGAAAGCTGATTGCGGTACTTCACAGCAAAGCTGGGGATCACACCATGACCCATAATGCGGTCAATAAGGATGTCATACGCCTCCTGCACGCCGTCACCGGCATAGTGAAACAGATTGGCGCAGGTGGTATCATACAGGGTGTACGGATAGGTCGTGCCGCGGTAGCCGCACACGAACTCCCAAATCACCGCCTGCGTCGCCAGCTGCGCGCAGTCGGGATGGATACCATAAAAATCATAGTTGCCGCCGTAGCCGTAGGAGAGTGCAAGCGTCACGGCGTACCGCTGGTTCCAGCTCAAACCGCTCCAACTGACGGTGGAATATTCGGCATCGCCCTGGGGTGAGCGAACGGATGGCTCCATACAGTAGGCAGGCACCGTTACACCCGTATCATCTCTGGTAAAGTATTTCAGCTTTGTGCTGGTAAACGCGCCCCACTGTGGCACGGGCGTTTTGTCCTCATGATAACGGTACTCGTTACCGCCGCTGATCGTGCCTGTGACCGTGGCTGCGTGGGCGGTCACAACGGACAGCCCCATGATTGCTACTAAAAGACATACCAGCGTCAACAGCTTAGGAATTGTTTTCTTCATGTTCGTCCTTTCTCCCAACGCAAAAGACCGGCAGCTCACGCTGTCGGTCTTTCGGTCGGGTATTCAGTTGGTTTATCCGTACAGCACCACCA
>ENA-OUOU01000572-OUOU01000572.1-human-gut-metagenome-genome-assembly--contig:-NODE-572-length-21847-cov-11.601689_pt1 | contig 21847 bp, 23 predicted proteins | sample MGYA00237936_ERZ548765 | MGnify/ENA primary metagenome ERZ548765 (study PRJEB26490, sample SAMN05356889) | human gut metagenome | biome: terrestrial biome; feature: human-associated habitat; material...
CTCATCTTCGATGCCGTAGGTGGTCAGGTCAGCGGCAGGCTCCTCGCAGGCTTCGAGGTCGGTGAGATTACACTGCTTTTCTGCGTAAAGCTGGCGGTTGTACTCCTGTAGAGCCGCCAGCAGTTCGGGGTATTGCTGCTCCGGCTTTCGTTCTTCGAGGAAGCTCTGCACGGTGGCGTCTGTGTCGGCTTGCAGCCTATGTCCCGTGAGCACCGGCCACAGCATGACATAGATGCCCGCCACAGCCAGCAGTGCCGCCAGTAAAAGGGATGTCTTACGCATGGCGTTTTCTCCTTATTAAGAAGTACCCGCCGCCTATCACTGCCACCACGCCAAGGCCGATGCCAAGACCTGTAAGGTAATGCTGCGTCCACGAGGATGCCACAGGTTTTTCTGCGGCGGCAGTCGCTTCCTGTTCGGGGGTGTAGGGAACACGGTGGCCTCGCACCAGCAGCCGGTGGGTGTTGACCCCAAACGGGGTACACGTCACCAGCGTGACCTGATCCTTGCCGTCCTCAATTTGGAGCAGGCTCGTGTCCGTGGGCAGCACCGTATTGATGGTGTCCACCTTATAGGCCAACACCTCGCCCAACACGTGGATGTAAAACGTGTCGCCCTCTGCAAGCTGGTCAATGTCCGAAAACAGCTTGGACCTTGCCATACCACTGTGCGCCGATAGCACTGCGTGGCTGCTGCTTCCACCCACCGGCAGAGATGTGCCGACCACATGGCCAACTGAGTTTTCCAGCGTATCCGCGTCCGTGCCGTGCTGCACAGGGAGGTACACATTGATCTTAGGGATGTCGATGTAAACCATGACACCGCCCACAGTGAGCTGATCTGAGTAGGCCAAGGGAGGGGCGGATGCCCCTCCCTCAGTGATAGTTGCGCCGGACAGCATGGCGTTATACTGCTCTGCGGCTTCACGCTGGGCAGTCAGCTCGGCGTCGTCGGTATCTGCAATGGCCGCAGTGTAGGTGGTTTCTACATCGGAGTGGTACTTTTCACTTAAAAGTTCTCCCACCAATGGGTAAAACAGAAGCCCCAACGCCACAGCACCGCAAGCCGCCGCCAGTAACCAGCGTTTCACTTCTCGCTCTTGTGCTTGCGGGACTTGACGGCGATGAAGGCCGCCGCGCCCAGCAGCAGAACGCCGCCCACCGTATACATCCAAACGCCATAACTGCCGGTCTTGGGCAAGTCGAATCCCGGATTGTTGATAATACGCAGCGGCACAACAGCGTTTGCGTCCGTCATGCTCACCGGCTCACCGTTGACGGTGGCGGAGGCGGTCAGCAGGGCCGCACCGCACCGTTCACAGATGCCATCCTCCTTGGTGGTAACTACGACCTTCACGGGATCGCGGAGCAGCACATACCCCTTATCAGTGGCAACCTCGGTCAGTGTGTAGGTATCATCCTCAATGCCGCGGAGAACGATATGCCCCTTGAGGTTGGGGATCAGCATGGTGGCCTCGGACTTATTGGATGTGAAGCCGGTAACATTGTAGACTTCGCCCTCTATGTTGGCCTTGATATAGTGGCCGTCCGTATCGTTGTAGGCGATAAACTTCACCTTTCCGAAAGTGCCGTTGTTGTCGCTGAACTGTTTGATAAGGTCAATGGCATAGACATAGACGTGGCAGCAATCCTCCAGTGTGTCATAGTAAGTCGTGTTGGTGCGCTTCCACGTCAGCTCGACCTCGTTGGGGTTGTCGGTATCGCCCATCTGAGCATCTGCGGTCAGCGTCGCGGCGTAGGTGATACGCATGGTGCAGTCGGAGTACCCGCGCTTCATGCTGTCGGTATACACGGTGGCCGCTTCGTTAATCTCGCTCAGGCCGGTGTCGGTCATGCGGATGGTCATAATGTTCTGTGCATCATCATAGGCCACGGTGAACTTGCCGGAATTTTCGGCCCAGGTAGTGATCTTGTCAGTGCAGCCAGCGTCCTTAAAGAACTCGATAACGACGTCGTTCTTGTCGTACTTGATGCCCTTGGACATGGTATCAACGTAAGTATACTCGCTCAGGCTGGATGCCTTGGAGGTAATCGTGGGCAGGGTGCTGACGATCTGATAGTCCACGGTGTCACCGATAGAGGCGGATGCAGTATGCTCGTAACCGTCGGTGATGTCGGTCAGGCTGCCGGTATTCTTGCCGGTGGAGTTTTTGTCCTCGCGCACGGTCTTATCCAGCGTAGGGTTGCCGGTCTGGTTCTTGGGGTAGACGGTAACATCGTAGTTCCATGCCGCACCGTCAATGGTGGTCATGGGCAGACTTACGAAAAAGGGATTGCAAGTGCTGGTCACGTTTTCAGGGACGCGGGTTTCAACCACCAGGTACAGGCCCTGCTCCAGCTGGCCAGCGGAGGTGTGTCCGGTGGCATCCGTTTCGGTCATGACAACACCGCCGTTCTTCACGGCAGTTTCCAGCGCATTTTTGACCGTGGTGGCATTGGCAGCCAGAGCCGCAGACAGATTGTTATTCAGCACATCAGAAGTGAAGTAGTTAATGTTATTCTCGCTTTTGTGCGCGTCTGCGGCAGTCAGGCCGATAGCGGACAGCACGGCATTGGAGCGCTCAGAGCTGTCGAAGCCATACAACACACCCACCTGACGCTGACCGTCCACAAGCTCATTGTTCATGGCGATGTCGGCCACGCGAAGATAGGTGAACTCCACGCCCTGAATGGCGTACTTTGCCAGTTTGTCCACGACGGCATCGTCGTGCAGGCCGGTGGAAACATAGGACTCGGCATCCCACGCGCCGTCGCTGCTGGCTTTGGTGATGTCGTATTTGTAGATGCTCAGCGATGCTTTCTTTGCGAGGTCGATGGTCGGTTCGGCAAACGCTGTAGTCATCAGGCCGACGGCCATGAGCGCCGCCATCAGCAGCGCCAATACGCGATGGATCTTTTTCATTTGGTGTTCTCCTTTTCGATGTTAGTTTTTTTGCAAAAATAAACACCCATGCAGAGCATGAGTGCTGCAAACAGGAAATAGATTGTAAATCCCGTGCCGCCCGTGAAGGGCAGCACGAAGCCTGCGCTATTGCAGGCGGTGATGGCGAGGTCGCGGTTGTTGGTATCCAGTGTTCCCGTGAACAGCGGCTCGGTCAGCATCGTGTACCCTGCCGGAGCTTTCACTTCGGTGATACGATACTGTGTACCGATCTTGAGGTCGCTCCACTTGGCGATACCGGTCTTGTCGGTAGTCGCTCTGCCAACCTCCGTCCATGTCTTACCGTCTGTGGAAGTCTCCAGCAGCAGTTCTGCACCGGCGAGAGGTGCGCCTATCGCATCCACCTTACGGACGGTGATGCTGCCTTTCGCCAGCGCGTTCGTCCGCTTTTGCGTAATGTTCAGTGCCGTGGCCGTGATGGTGATCTGATACTTAGTGTTATCCATCACATAACCACTGGGGGCGGTGATCTCTTGATAGCTGTACTTGCCCTGGGGAAGATCCTTGAACACCGCCTTACCGTTCGCGCCGGTGGTGGCGTCTGCCACCTTTTTGCCAGCGTTATCATACAGGCGGTATGTCACACCCGCCAGCGCCTTGCCGGTATCGGCATCCACCTTGTTGATGGTCAGACTGCCTTTTGCCCGCGCATTCGTCCGCTTCGCCGTAATGTTCAGTGCCGTGGCAGAAATGGTAATCTGATACTTGGTTTTGTCTACCACATAGCCGCTGGGAGCACTGATTTCCTGATAGCTGTACTTGCCCTGCGTCAAATCCTTGAACACGGCCTTACCATCTGCACCGGTGGTCATGTCAGCCACCTTTTTACCATTGGCATCAAATAGCCGGTAGGTCACGCCCGCCAGCGATTTACCAGTCTCCGCATCGACCTTGTTGATGGTCAGGCTGCCTTTTTCCTCCACGGCTTTGATTTTAATATAAGCCTTCACGGGGTCGCGCCCCACACCGGTGTAACCGGCCAGCGCCTGATACCGCCCAAACCGGTCATACCAGCAGACTACCGCTCTGTTCGGATCGATCTCATACGCACTGCCTGTGGCAGAGTAGGTCTTTTCCGTGGTCAGAGTCTTGGCCGCCGCAGCTGTGGCCGTGATGGTCAGGTTGTTGCCCCGCTGTGTGAAGGTGATGCCGCTCCCGTTGTTTGCGCTGAAATTGTAATCGTCCAGCACCTCGTTATCGTCTGTGACCGTGGCTGTGTAGCTGCCTGCCGCGTTCTTCTTCAGTTCGATGGTGTCGCACCAGCGCGGCGTAAACGCTGAAAAACTGGGGATCATCGTGGCCGCTTGCATCGCCTCCGTGAGTTTGTCGTACCACAGGTCATAGGTAGGATAGCGACTCTTTGACACGCAGTCATAGAACGGGCTGGCACCCCAGTCCTCGTAGGAATAGGCACTGCGGTACTTGCAGATCAGCTCCCAGATGACGGTCTGCGTAGCGGCCCATTTCTCCGCTTTGATGATGGTACTGGTGTTTTTGTCACCGGACGCCGTACCGTAGTCCACACTGGGGTAGCCGAGGGACATTGCCAGCGCGATACCGCTCTGCACGGACGCCGGCAGGTTATACCAACTGGCGCTGGAGCCCTCTCTGTAAGTGCCGCTGTCATCCGAATGGACGCCCGGTTCGATGCAGTAGGCCACTGCGCCATCCGCATATTTCATGTGGTAGAGCGCGCTGCCACTGCCCAGGCTGCTGGTGGCCGTGATGGTCGCGGTCGTAATAGCGGGCGTTGTGCTTTTACTGTAATCGTACTGGTCAAAGGTGATCTGACTGGAGTAGACGTAGGCCCTATAATCTACGGTTACTGAGGTAGCATAGGCCGTCACCGCCAGTGCCGTCGTCATCATCAGTGCCAGCACAAGCCCCACCAGTCTTTTATAATACTTCATGTTTCCTCCTCATCGGGGTATAAGTTGACCCCCTCCGTTCTCGGAGGGGGCCGTGTATGAAATGATCGACTTAGCCATCGTACAGGACGTAGATGAGCAGACTGCTGCCGCCGTCCTCCACGATGCACACGTTGCAGCGGAGACCCGCGTCGGCCAGCGTGTCCACACCCGCCTGCATCATGAGCTGTTGGAAGGTGTAGTCCACCATATCCCGCGCCTTGGCCTCCAATGTCTCCTGCGAAGCATCTGCCGCTACCGATGCAGGGAAGCGGTATGCACTGTTGCCCAGTGTCAGGCCACTGTCCGTGGTGACGCCGTACTGTGCGGCAGCATAAGCGTTGGCCGCCTCGACAGCCGCTTGACAATCTGCCGGTTCATACTCCGGCTCAGGTTCGGGTTCGGGGGCGGGTGTAGGTTCCGGCTCCTGTACCGGCGCAGGCGTAGGTTCGGGTTCAGTCGGTGCAGGCTCCGGCTGCGGTGCAGGGATCTCCGCCTGTTCAGGGACAGTCGGCTGCTCCGGCACGTCGGGCTGTCCCTCACCATCGGGCACGGGGATTTCAGGAGCATCCGCCTTGCCTTCGGGCTGCTGGGTGTTCTCCTGCGTTTTGACATTCTCCGCGGGGTCAGCAGGGTTCTCCACATCGGGGGCATCTGCCGATACAGGGACATCCCGCTTTTCATCAGCCGCCGCTGCACTGGTCACGGCAGTGGCTGACAGGACGCCGATCTGTGCGCCACCCAGCGGCACCGCTTGTTCAGCACAGCCCGCAAGCAGTGCGGTAAGGCAGACTGCCAACAGGAATACGGGTACTTTTCTCATGTAATTCCCTCCTTAAATATTAGGTTACTATTATTTTATCACACCATTTATATGCCGTCAAAAAATCGGCAGTGTCAGCTTTTGCCGAAAATTGCGTCTCAAGTTGAGACGCAATTCCCGCCGCAAACGTACCATCTGCCGCGGGTGCGCCGCTGACCATGATATGGCTATCCGCGCCCTGCGCGGATAGTAAGGGTTTCCCCCTTGTATGCCTTATAAGCCGCTGCGCGGCTCCGGTCAAGGCCCGCCCAGCGCGCACGTTGGGCGGCTCGTGGGTGGCTGCCGCAAGGCAGCCGCCCAGCCTTGACGGGTGTTGTGCGGCGGCTTACACTCCCCCAGCAGGGGAAACCCTAACGTCCGTTGTGCTGCATCGAGACGCGGCTTCTCTGTGGCGTGATGCTCTTTTCCACCGATGCACCGATCTGCTTGCTCATCTTCTGTATCTGGTCAAGCGCCTGCCGCCGTTCCTGTGCGTCCCAGCCCTCATACAGCGCAGGCAGTTCTGCGGTGTCCGGCAGGTCGCGCTCCACTCCGAAACGGCGGCACAGCAGATACGATACGCTCTGCGCGTCCAGATCGGACTCAGCATAATCGTATTGCGCATTGTAGCCTTTCCCGTGCAGCCGCGAGTGTGCCACCGCCGTGGCGATGGCTGCGAACATCTCGTGGTCGGGATAGTCAGGATTGATGGCCAGCTCCATCCGCTGCGGGTCGTAGGCGGCAGGGGTATCCAGATCCTTGTCGATGGCCACCTGACATACGGCGTAGTTCAGCAGCGTGGTCATGGCTGATTCCATCTCCCGTGTGTCGTTTTGCAGATGTACCTCCTTCAAAGGCCGCCCCTGCGTCTGCCGTACATCGTAGGCGTCTGCCAGCGTATAGCCCTTTCCAAAGGCGGAACGGGCGAAAATGTGGATGCCGTTGCCGTTCTCGCTGACCGGCACGGCGCGTCCCAGCATTTTCCATTTCTCCTTTGTGCCGAACACGGTCACGTTTGCATCCTGCACCATCGCCAGCGCGATATTGCCCGCGCTGTATGCTGGATTGTCACCTTGCAGCTCCAGATAGCGGGTGTATGCCTCGGAGCTGCTGGTGATCTCCAGCACACCCGCGTCCTGTAAGGCCATCAGGTTTTCCCTGTCGGCCTGCTGGCGTGCTTTCCATTGGGTATCATTCTCCGTTTTCTTCGATACGATGGCTTCCAGATTTGCCATACTGAATAACCTCCTATTCTCGCATTTTCGGCGGTGTCCGTCCGTTGGGCAGCTGCGGCTCTACGTCCTGCGCGGCGCGTTTCAACGCCGCCAACCGCCCCTTCACTGAAGGTTTGTCCTCAGTAGTCGTCCTCTCTTGCGGCAAGCCATTCCCGCGCTGTGGTGAGAAGTTCCCTTGTGGAGCGCGGGCATCTGCTTTTTTTGCCGCATCATCCTCCCGCTTCGGCGCGGCATAGCCGTGGCGTTCCAGAAACAAATTGACCTGCGATGCAAAGTCCACGTTGGTGATAAGGTCTACCAACCCATCACCGGCGTTCTTGTCCTTGACCACCGCGTAGAGGATACCTTTCTTGGCATAGGCGTTAAACGCGGCCAGATCGCTCTCCCGCAGCTGGAACACCCGCAGTTCCTTACCCTCTCGCAGCAGACGCCCCATATTGGTCTTGCCGGATACGCGCTTATTGTCCTTTGCCAGTGCGTAGAGAAATGCCGCCAGATTTTTGCTGCCGGCGGCCAGCAGCTTGATGGTCGCCTCCGTAATCTGTAAGCCTTCCCGTACCATCAGGTCAGCGGCTTCGCTGCCTGCATCCATGTTCCCGACCTCCTTTTTCTGAAATTTCCTGTTCCCGCTGTGTGGTCAGCTGCTGCTCGATGCGCTGTGCGTCCGTCTCGATGCAGCAGCACTGTCTCCATTCTCTCCGTAATACCCGCAGCCTGTCCGTATACGCCGCGATGTCCGCATCCACTCCTGCCACACCTCTGCGCCGCGCCAGATACAGCTGCCGCCGCTGCTCGGTGAGCGCGTCCATCTCCGCTTGCAGCGCGTCCCGCTGCATGGTGAGCTGCTGCCGCGTCTCGATGCGGTTTGTCCGCAGATAGCGGAACTGCGCCTGATACCTGTCCAGCTTCAGCACCTCCCGCCGCAGGGCAGGCGAGGTACGACATACTTTCCGCCGCGGTGAGGACAGCAGGTAAAGGTAGTACAGATACAGCCGTTGGAAATACGACAGCGGCTTTTTCTGCATTGGCCTCTGCCGTATACGATAGGTCTTGCGGGGCAGCTGTACCGGCTGCCGCGGTGCCGCCTTTATCCTGCCGCGTATGGCAGCCTCGTTGTACCCATCGCCCAGACTGTCCAGCCGGATAAATCTCTGACCGTCAGGTGGACGCACGGCGGTGTGTTTTACATTGGCACCGCTTTTTACCTGATACCCCATGCGCCGCAGCTCCCGCAGGAAATCCGCATAGCTGTACGACCTTCGGATGGCCTCGTCCACATCACGGCGCACCACATCCCGCAGGGTTGTCCTGCCATGGCGCTGCGCCTGATATTGGCCCTGCGGCGCAGCGTCCTCGGATGGCTCGATGATGGACAGTCCATGCTCACGGCATAGGGCGTCCGACACACCGCGGATACCCTCGTAGTAGTCGCGGAAGGTGTCACGGTACATCTTCCCGTCTACAAAGGACACAGCGTTGAACACCACATGATTGTGCAGATGCGCCCTGTCCAGATGGGTAGCTACCACCACCTCATACCGCCCACCCAAAAGCCGCTGCGCCAGTTCCACACCGATGGTATGGGCCTGCTCCGGCGTCACCTCGCCGGGGCGGAAGGACTGGATCGCATGATAGCCTTTGCGGACACAGTTTTGCTTGCCCCAGCGCCGCGCCGTCTGCATCATGTCCTGATAAGCGGTGTCCCTGCCACAGTTGATGGCTGTCTCGAAGCATACACGCTCCGTCTTGCCGCGATCCAGCGCGTAGTCTACCGCCGTTTTCAGATAGGTCTTTTCCTCGTTGGCGGCATAGCTGAGACACTTATCCAGCCTGCCCCGTATGACGATGATCTTCGTATAGGCCATTAAAAGCTGTCCTTTACCAGCCGCCACGCCCTGTGGACAAGTGCCACGGCTTGGTCAATCTGACTGTCTGCCGCATATTTCTGTCCGTTGACGGTGTGGGCGATCTGATTGATGTTGTTGCCGATGGCGGACAGTTCCCGCAGCAGTGCAGCGTATGTGTCGGGTGGCCGTGGCCGCAGCTGCACACCCAGTATCAGACTTCGGAGAAATGGGTCGATGCCCAGTCCTGCGGCAGTGGCCTGTTTCCGCAGGTGGACAAGCTCGGCATCCGTCAGCCACACGCTGACGTGCCGGTTTCGCGTTCTCGTCGGCATCACCTCCATAAAAATGCGTCTCAAATTGAGACGCGAAGCGTAAACGCGGGGTCTTAGGGGCTGTGCCCCTAACAAGCGGCATTTGTACTACCAAATGCCATGCTTGCGTGGACAGCACCGAAACGGTGCTGTCCCCTCTATCGGGTCGGGGCAGTCTTTGCGTGACAACGGGGCTTGATATGCAGGCCGTGCCGCTGGGCAAACTCCGCGATGGTCGGCCTGTCTGTGGAACTTGGCCAGCTGAAATCGTCTGCGGCCAGGTCGCGGTATCCACTTTCCGGCAAGTCAATACGCTGGCCGGTAAGCACTGTGCCATAATGTTCCACAGTGATATGGCAGGCCAGCAGGCACGGCTGTGACCAGTCCTCCTCGGAGGTCTGCATATCGTAGGCAAAAATACCGTTGGGCAGTTCGGAACGGCGAACACGCTCCACGGTGAAAAGGGCAGGCACACCGCATATCTCCACCGCTTCAAAGCGTGTCTTGTGAATATCCATGGCCATCATGTCGGTTCACCTCAATGCTCCGGCGTGTCGGGACGTTCTCTCTTGGGTGCATCACGCTTTTTGAACGGTTCTACCCGTATGGTCACTGGCGTGTTGTCCTTGATTCCCAGCAGTATCTCTGCGTGGTGGAACTGCTTTTTATAGACCTCCATCTGCTGCGGGGTCAGGGAGGTAAAGTCATCCTCACCCAAACCGCAGACAAAGAACGGGCCGAACACGCCGCCGTAGCCGCCCGGCATACTGCGGTTGAACTCGTTGGGCTTCAGCATCCCCTCATCGTCACAGACAACGGCCACCTTGTCCTCAAAGGGATAGATAGCCTGTATCAGACCACCCACCGCCGCCTGCATTTCGTGAAGACCGTTGAGTTCCTTTTCATAGGGTGCTGCCCCCGGCTCTACCATCAGGACTTTCATACACTCTCTCCTATCGTGTCATATCATGGTTTCGCTTTTTCGGTTTAGGCTCTTTTTTCGGCGGCGCGTCGCCATCCTCCAAAAAATCCGGCAGCTCCTGCGGTGACGGCTGGTGCGGCTGGACGGTATACCCCGGCAGCAGCTGCCCATTCACGGAAAACAGGTGCGCGTGATTTTCCGGCAACGGCGGTGACAGTTCTTGGAACAGATGGGCGTAGGCGGCGACTCGCCCCTGCACATACCGTTCGGCGGCGGCCTTATCCGTATACCGCTTGTTGTCCTGACTGGCCAGCGGCGATGGCGTACTGCTGTACGGGTCTTTCCTGCGCGGGACATTGTAGTTCACGCTCCATGACACATACCACGCCACCGGCACCTGCTTTTTCTGCTTATGATCGTAGGCAGTATCCTCGCGGATGCGGTAGGACATCTGATAGACCATATTGCTGATCTTACGCCAGCCATAATCGGTATCCTCCCACCGGTTGCCGCTGTGCTGCACCTCCGGCGTTTTCACATACTCGATGGCCTTGTCCAGTATCATGGTCTGCGCCGCCTGCTCCTCCCAGCGTTTTGTGGCCTCCTGCAAGTCGCGGAACACGGTCTTTTCCGCCTCCACGCTCTTGCTCCGCAGGGCCTGCAGCCGGTCAAGGGGCATCCACGTCAGCGCGGACAGGTCGGCATGGCGTTGATCAAAAGAGATGTGATGCTCCAGCGTCAGCTTGTGACCCTCCTCCAGCTTGTCGCCGTAGGAATAGGCGGTGTAGAACGAATCCTCCCGCCGTTCCATATCCATCACCTCGCTTTACCCGGCGCCGCTTTTTTTACTGCTTTTTCCTGTTCGGCTCTGGCCTTCTGCCTGTCCAATGCCTTCTGCCGCAGATCCAGCGCCTCGAACACCACACGCTTCACATCACCCACCGTGGTATCCTTCTTAGGGAAGTAGGCGCGCAGTTCATCCTCGCTGAATGTGACCTTCAGCGGCGGCGACATCTCACGCTTGGTGGGTGCCACGGTCTGCTCGATCTTCTCCGTGGTCAGCTTACCCGCCTGACTGTCCTTTTTCAGCTCGGCGGCCTGCGTGCCGGAGGGGACTTTATCCTCCCGCTTGATGGCGTCCGCCAGCGTTTTCTGCTCCTGCGGCTTCAGATAGGAAATATCCGCGGCGGTGTTCACCGGCAGCTTCTTCTCCTCCACCATGTCCTGCAATTCCGGCTCCAGTTTTGTCAGGCGTGTCAATCGCTGGATGGTGGCACGGCTCTCGCCGGTCTGCTGTGCCAGCTGCTCGTCGGCACGCATGGGCTTATACCCCGCCTCCAACTGCGCCTTGGTGGGACGTCCCGCCTTACGCTTCATGGCTTCCAGCTTCATAGAGTAGGCACGCGCCTTGACCATGGGCGAAATATTCTCCCGCTTGAGGTTGGAGTCCACCATGTAGATGATGGCACTGTCCCGATCCATGTCGCGGACGATGGCAGGGATCTGTGCCACGCCAGCCAGCACACAGCTGTGCTTACGGCGATGGCCTGCCACCATTTCGTAGCGGTCAGGGTCTTTACTGCTGCGGATGACCGTGACAGGCTCCAGCACGCCGAACTTCCTGACGCTCTCCACCAAGTCCAGCATATCCTTATCATCCTGCACGGGGAAGGGATGCCCCTCAAAGTCGTCGATCTTGTCCACCGGCAGCATGACCACAGAACCCAGTGCACCTTCGCCCACGATGTTCAGCTTGAAATCCTTGGGAATACCCTCCGCGTCCGTCTCCTGCTCCTTTTCGGGCGGCTGCTCTTTTTTCTCCGCCACCTCCGCCTTGGACGCAGGTTTATCCTCGGCAGGTTTCTTATCCTCCGACTTTGCCGGTACATCCGCTTTCTTTTCTTCCTGCTTTGCAGGCGGCTTTTCCTCCGGCTTCTTGTCCTCAGACTTTTTTTCGGCAGGCGCTGCCACCGGTTTCTTGTCCTCTGCCTTGGCCGGTTTTGCATCCACTGCCGCAGCAGGGGCAGGCTTCTCTGCCTTTTTCTCCTCTGGCTTGGCGGCGGTTTTCGTATCTTCCGTCTTAGCGGGTACAGCCGGTTTTACCGCAGCCTTGGCATCCTCGGCCTTGGCTGGTACGGGCGGCTTCGCCGCAGGCTTTTCCTCTGTGGGCTTTACCGGCGTCGCCGTGCCGTTCGGCTTCGGTGCAGCTTTGGTTTCCTCTGCTTTAGGCGGGATCACCGGCTTGACCGGCTCGGCAGGCTTCTGTGCCGCAGGGATGGGTTTGTCAGCAGTGGATGGTTTCACTGATTCTGCTACCTTTGCATCGGGCGGTGCTTTCGCGGCCTCTTTCGGGGGCGGGCTGCGGAACGCGCCGATCAGCGGATTTTTCTTTTCTTCTGCCATATCCGTTTACCTCCAATTCGTCGTAATATGTCAAAACCCGTCTCAACTTGAGACGGGTTTTGCACAGGGACAGGGCGGCTCTTGCCGCAAGTCTGCGCGGGAACGATGAGCGTGACCGGCACCTGCACGGTCACGTCCGCAGTCAGCGGGAAATACTCGGTGTGCATGGGATGCTCCTCCTTTTGTCGGTGATATGATAAAGCCCGCCTCCACGGGAAGCGGGTACTATCCGGTGTCCATATCGTGCTGGACTTCGGCCTGATAGAAGTGGTTGATGGTGACGGGTGCGTTATACAGGATGGTCAGCAGATATGCCCGAACGTTGAAAACCTGCGCCGTAGAACGCCGCAGGCTTTCAATGACATATTCCAGATGGTCGTTCTCCAGCTGTCGGAAACGCTCCTGCACCTGCTGGGTGGGCAGCAGTTCACCGCCGATGCGGAGCGTGGGGCGGGTGCTGCACAGCACATCGGTGATGGCGGCGATCAGTTCATCCACGCTCTCGCGGTCATAGCGGCGGCACAGCTGGTCATATGCAACGCGGGTGCATACTTCTTCCGCCGCCTTTTTCCTCTCCCACCAGCTGCCTGCCAGTGAAGGAGGGGATGATGGATAAAGCTGGCTCATATCCGTTTGGTTTATATCTTTATAATTCGCGTCCCCTTTTGGGAAGTCTGCACTTCCGTTTTTGGGAACTCTTGACTTCCCATTTTCGGAAGTCTGGACTTCCGTATTTGGGAAGTCAGGCGGTACAGCGGGCGGCGCGGGTATCTCCCGCGTGGTGTAGCGCTTGACGTAGATGCGCGCCGGTCTGCCCTGCCCCTGCTTGGTTCGCTCGATAAGGCCGATGCCTTTGCCGGTATCCAGTTCCGCCAGCAGCCGCACAGCCTTGCCGTGGCCGCAACTCATGCTTTCCTGTATCTCCTCCAGCGTGTAGTAGATGTAGACGCGGCCTGCATCGTCATACCAGCCGTTCCGCGCCGACAGGTTCATCCTGTCCAGCATTAGGCCATACAGCAGCTTGGCGTCTATGGACAGGCTGGAAAACCGTTTTCCCACGATAAGCAGCCTCGGGATGCGGTAAAAGGAGCAGCTTTCGCTCTCCTCGCCGTAGTAGTAATCAAACACACCGGACACAAAAACACCTCCTTTTCCTCGTAAGCTTGACTAACCACAGATAAAATTAGTTATGGATTGCTATTTTTCAAAAAGCATGTATAATTGGTGTGTATATTGTACTCTCAGCCATGCTAATGTTCATTTTATAATCACAAGTTGGAGGTATTGCTATGATAAAAAGCATTCAACTTCACAAGCTCTTCGGGCGCTTCAACTACAACATATCTATGAAATCTGGCGGTGTCACCATTATTACGGGTCCAAATGGTTTTGGCAAGTCTACAATACTCCGCATAATTAACGCGTTGAACTCCGAGAATATTGAGTTCTTCATGGATCTGGACTTTTCCAAAATCATGATTGTATTTGACAACGAAAAAAAAGCCTTCATTCAAAAAACAGGCAAGAATCTCTCCGTAAATAATGCCTCTATTCCTTTGCTCGACAAGGATCAGCTTCGCTTTTTCCAGCGCAGATCACAGGCCCAACAACGTAATACGTCCAGCCCAAACCGCAATGATATTGTAGACTACGAAATGCTTTACAGCGTTACTCTTGATGACTATCGCTATGCACCAAGTCTTTCTACTAAACCCAAAGATTTCCAGGCGTTTTGTGGTCTACAAAAGGAGTTCAAACAAATCAAAGGCTGGTGCGGTGATGTTCGGTTTATCTCAGATCAGCGCCTTATTCGTGAGGCAAAAAGACGCAGTGGCCCAGACAGAGGTCGTGAAATAGTCGACGTTATTCAAGAATTACCCAATCGCCTAAAAGGTGAAATTAGCAAAGTATCCGAAGAATACTCCCGCATAGCAAACACCTTAGATGGTTCATATCCTACTCGCCTTTTTGCAACGCGAACAGGTATAAGAAACCAGGCAGAATACGAAGCAAGGCTCAGAGAGGCCAATGAAAAGTTTAAGAAACTGCGAAAATATGACTTGGTGGAATTGCCAATGATTAAGGGAGAAACGTACAACGAATCATACTCCACTGCATTGAAAATATATTTCGACGATTTTGCTGAGAAGTACACCGTATTTCAAGACTTAATTTCTAAGCTTGATCTCTTTACTAAGATAATAAATAGTCGCCTTACATTTAAGCATCTTCAAATAACACGAGATAACGGATTTATAATCGTAGACAATGATAATCCCAAGAAGGTATTAAGCTTGTCTCAGCTTTCTTCTGGAGAGAAGCAAGAGATCGTTCTTTTCTATGAACTCATTTTTGACACTCGGAAAGAGCTTCTGCTATTGATTGACGAGCCAGAAATATCTCTGCATATTACATGGCAAAAGCAGTTCCTTGGTGATTTGTTAGAAGTCTCTAAGCTAATTGCTTTGCACGCCATTGTCGCTACGCATTCTCCGCAAATTGTTAGCAGCCACTTAGATATACAGATTGATTTGGGTGAACTATATGGGGAAGAACTCGATACAGAGCAATCTAACTAAGGATGACTTGATTGCAGAAATTAGATTAACATTGGGTGCCGACTTTAAGCGTGAGCATACGGTTATTATCGTCGAAGGCGAAGATGACATTTCTTTTTTTAACGGAAAGCTCTCTTCAAATGTGGACATCCGTGAGTCTTTTTCCGGAAAGCGTGGTGTTTTGGAGATCGTCAGTCTTTTCTCGGACAGCAGAGTCATTGGCGTATGCGATGTTGACTATGATACGGGTACCCCTTCTCCGCAAATACTGTATTACGATTATTCGTGCTTGGAAATGATGCTGATTTCCAGTGACTCCGCATTTACTCCCTTCTTTCACACCTATTACCGTGGCAAAGCAGGCTTTGCAGAAATACGTCTCAAATTATTGCAAGAATTGAAATGGCTCTCTTGCTATCGGAAGTTAAACTCTATTTTCGGCTGGGCAATCTGCTTTAATGGTCTTTCGATGAAAAAGGCCTTTGAAACTGAGACGCAGAATATAAACACGGCGAAAATTATTAGCCAAATTAGAGAATTAAATCCGAGTCTTACTGAACATATTCGCCGTCAAGTCGACCAAGTACACATAGAATACGACAAAAAACACGACCTTCCGGAGTTGCTGTCGATAACACAAGGGCACGATTTTTTGGATTACTTTCGTGAACTCTGCTCAACTACATGGCCTAAATGCGGCAAATTCCCATCAAGTCGAGAGTTATCCCGAGCTTTAGTTACCTCTTTCCGTCAAGATGACTTTAAGCGGACAGTTTTATACCAACAATTAGATAGCTATCAAAACGCATACCATCTCAAAATTCTCCCAGCATAGCAGGTATCCCAATTCTATCATTTGTAAACTCGATTCCCCCAATAAGCGGTAGACTCTCATACAATGAAAGCAGGTCTTCCCGTGTATCTCACGCGGTATATGCCCACGCTACACCACAGTCCTTTACGTCGTTGCATAAGGAAAGCACTCCCCATCTGTTTACAGAAAGGAAGTGCTTTCTTCATCATATTCATTTCATCTGCGGCCTCCAGAATGGCCAGCAGCTTATTCGTCCCGCAAATCAAACCGAGTCCTCAGTATATCTCTGACCTGCATCACGAATGGCTCCATGTCATCGAAGATCACATCCGCGATCAGCGACCAGTTGATACCGTCATAATCGTGTACCAGCCGGTGGCGCAGTCCGGAAACCACGCTCCACGGGATACCTGGATACTCCTTTTTGAACTCCGGTGAAAGCTGATAGACCTGTTCACCTATGTTGTAAATCGGCGTAGTCACCGCCCACTGGGAAAACTGTTCGGTCAGCAGCAGTTCCCGCGTAATGCCGCGCTGCATAATTTCGCCGCTCAGCGCCTCCCACAGGGACACGATCTTCTTCAGCCGTTCTATATCCGATTTTTTCATGCGATGCGGATCCCCTCCCTCATCACAGATTCATAGAAGGGAGTTCCCGTATTGACCTCCCGTATCTCAAACACATCGGCATCGCGTCCGGTCATCTCACGCAAGTCCTCTGCCAGCGCAAAGATATTGCGGGGCACGAAGTTCTTCCCGCCTATAATAACGATGTCGATGTCCGACTCGGGCGTGGCCTCGCCACGCGCATACGAACCGAACAGCAGCGCATACTCCGCATGGTAGCGTTTCAGCAGTTCTTTTACAACGCTTTTGATCTCATCAAGCGCCAGCGTGCCCATAGCGACACCTCCCTACCCTTTGTTACCATTATTATATCTGCCGCTGCCCAAAAACGCAACCGTCAATTACGACGACCGCTCCTGGCTTCGCAATTCATGCATCCCTCCCGCTATTTTATGTTGTTTTTCTGTTTTCACGATGTAAATGAGTGGTTCCGACCTGATTTTCTTTTTATGTCATATTTCGTTTTCTTTTCGATGTTCCGACCTTTCACCGTCAAAATCATCAAATCTTTGAGGTGAATACACACCGCAAGAGGTGGGCGTCAACCTGAAGAACGGCTATAACGGCGACCTGACCAGCCGCGAGGCCGGCTCTGTCGGCGGCCAGATGGTCAAGAAGATGATCGAGTCCTACGAGAAGAACCTGTAACCTCTCCCACAGACGGGGCGTCCGGCCAAAAGCCGGACGCCCCTTTTCGCTTACCGGCATCACTGCCAGGACAGCTCGCCTTTTCGGTGAATATCTCCCTCAAGCACCGTTACCGTGTATCCCAGCTCAGACAAACGGCCGGGCGGAAGAAGTATTCGGGAAAATTACCGGCCGCCGCGATTGGCTCACCTCTTCTTTGCGTTTCTCCGGTCTTTTGGCAGTCTCCAATACCTGAGCGTTGATACAGCGTTTCGTATCTGCTGAATTTCTTCCGTTGAAAGCTGATATATCTTTGAGAGAACAAGCTCATCTCCTAACTGATATGCAGCCTGCAGGCCCCTTTCTTTTATACAATCGTCCAATTCCTTGAACACGCTTCCGGCTTCCTCCTGCGATATTGCGTTTACTACCTCTATCCTATCTGTCTCGCCCGGGATCAGGACTAATACCCCGCCACCTAAAGAGTGGACGTTGAGCTCGATCGACAGAAGCGTAAGGCTGTTGTACCACATACACACCAGTTGTTCCGCAGTGATGTCTGACTTTATATGCCCTGCAAGCAAGCTGTTCGATACCACGTATTTCCCGTCATTGACTACTAATTTGGGAGCATCTCCGAAAACCGTCAAGATCAAATCAGGGATCTCAATGCCCGGCGTAATATACCACGGCTTTCTCTGCCGGCACTTATAGCGCAAATGAACACCGGTCTCCACCCCATGCCTGATATACCGTTTGTCTGCGGCCGTTACATTCCCGGGCACGAAAAGATTATTGAGCTGCTGATCGGGGCCTGCAATTGCACCTATACCCGTTCCGCCGCTTATTTCCTTTCCGCTGCTGATGCACGGGAGGAGACTTGCAGAAGGAAGCTTATAGCGCCTGCAGGTCTCCTTATTGGGGTGGAAATAGTTTTTATCGGCGCAAATATATCCGATATTGAATTTGCACAGGTCGATCAACGGTATGATCGTTTTTTTCCTCCGAAGCATTTCTATCATATTTCTCTGCTTTTCGCTGAGCATCGAAAAGGCAAACGGCTTTTTCCTATGTAGAATGTCGGAAATCTTAATTTTGTTTCTGCGTGATATGTTGTCTGCAAACAAATCATCGACCCTGTCGTAAATCTCAAAATCCACGCAAGGTGTACTTGCCCCGTATTGGTCTGCAAGCAGCAGAACGGTCTCCACATCAACATCAGGAAAAAAGTCCTCGTGTATGCGAATGATCTTAACAGCGCCAAAATTGTTGCCAAGATACGTCCACAGGGGATATGAATACTTCACATAGGTTATTTCAAAGGGCAGCACAAAGGCCATGCGCCCGTTTGGAGCCAGCATATTTGACGCATGGATGGTAAACGGCATCCAAAGGCTGCCGCTCGACAACATCTTGATCTTGTAATCAGCCATTCGGTCAATGGCCCTTGCACGGTCTTCCTCCTTTAGATTTCTCAGTCTGACATAGGGAGGATTCCCGACTACCGCCGAAACTGCAATTTTTTCAGAGCATTCCATGAAGTCTTTGCAGCAGCCGGCAAATGACGTCGGTGCGGAGTCTGCATATTTTGAGAAAACAGCAGGCTGCAGCTCAACGCCGATGACCGTGGGCGTATCGTTGCCAAGCGCGGAAAACCTGTTGAAAGCAGCGTCTAAAAAAACGCCGTCGCCAAAGGCAGGCTCCAATAATGTGTCGGATCGATCTCTCAAAGCCCACGCAGCCATATAATCAGCAATACGTTGAGACGTATAATATGACCCTGTTAATCGAGTGACTTGCATACGGCGCCTCCCGCGACGATCTGTTCAATTTTTTCCATTTTTTGAATTACTGCATTTCCGGTTTCGGTGATATGGTAACTGCCTTTTTTCTGCTGCTCCACACACCCCACCGACTGCAATTCCCGCAGCCACTTGTTTATTGTTGCCGGACTGCTGCCATACTCGGCGGCGATCTCCTCCTGCGAGAAATTGACAGCTGCGCCGCGAGAGGTCTCTCGTTCCTGACTCTTTAGCCAGCTCAGAAAGTGATACTCCTTTGAGCCAAACAACTGTATTCGCTTGTCTGCCACGATAGCGTCACCCATTTCTATGATATTTTATAGCATAATAAACTAATTTTTAACCGCATTATACTATAATAAATTATCGTGTCAAGCATCACGCAATATACAAAACAGGGTATCATTTTCATTCGGCGTATTTACCGTCAGTCAACATCGATTCCTACAAGAAAAACCTGCATCCTTTCCCGCAGACGGGGCGTCCGGTCTTTCGGCCGGGCGCCCCCTTACCTATCAGTATCACTAACATCCCATATCACATTTCATAGCTTTACTTTTCTCGTTAATTATCCTACTATACAGGCACAGCAACGAAAGATCCCATTTTTCGATAATAAATTCACGTTCTAAGGAGGAACTTATCATGAAGAACATTGGTGTTTACGTTTTCATCACTATCGTCTCTCTGGTCATGGTCGTGGCCACCGCTTTCCTGATGACCGCCGCCGATGAGCCCATCCGTCAGGCCGGTATGTACCTGCCTCTGATCTTCGGTGCTCTGGCTACCTGGAGCGCCTCCAGAGCCGGTCTGCTGGAGATGGACTATGAGGGGCACACCGCCCACACCGCCGCGCACGCCGCCTGAAGCCTCGGAGCGCGCTCTGCTCTCCTTCCTGAAGCTTTTCTCCAAAAAGAAAGACCCGCCCTCGGCGGGCCTTTCTTTTTCCCTTTTCACAGCCGCCCCAGCAGCAGGTATACCCCCGCCAACAGCAGCAGCGGCTCTGTCTCCCAGCACCCCCACGCCTCCGGCAGCGGGATATCCTGGGGCTCGATGACGGAGCCGTCCAGTGCCGTCACCTGCCGCTGCACACACAGCACGCCCCGCCGCGTCAGACTGGACAGCGTCAGCGTACTCTGGGGCGACGGCCCGTAACTCACTGCCTGACGCACCGCCAGCGGCTCCGTCCACACCCCCTGGGGCAGCAGCAGCGTCCGGCACCGCAGGCCGCCCCGGGCCGTCAGGCGGCGCGCGCCCTCCCGATCCAGCGCCAGCAGATCCCACCCGCGGCGCAGCACCTCCCCGTCATCGGGCCTGCACAGCTCCGGCGGCAGCGCCCGCTGCCACGCCGCGCCGCTGCTGCGATAAAAACCGTGCTCCGCCATGTTCCTCACCTCGTGTTTAGTCTGCCGCGCAGGGAAAAACTTATGCCGCCCATTTTTTTGCTGGGCTTTTTCGCCGAAATGTGCTATACTGGCGCTACTACCCTAAAGGAGGCTGTCCCATGCAGTTCCGCGCCCATCTCCATACCGTGAATCGCCACCGCCGGCTGGTCCGCCGCTATTGCCTGAAGCTGGGGCTGGTGTGGCAGGGCCTGACCCACGACCTCTCCAAATACAGCCCCACGGAATTCTGGCGCGGCTGCAAATACTATCAGGGCTGGCGCAGCCCCAACGATCAGGAGCGTCTGGAAAACGGCGTCAGTCTGGCCTGGCTGCACCACAAGGGCCGCAACCGCCACCACTTCGAATACTGGATCGATTACTGCCGCCGCGAGGACGGCACCATCTACATCGGCGGCTGCAAGATGCCGAAGAAGTACGTGGCCGAGATGTTCTGCGACCGCATCGCCGCCTGCCGCGTCTATCAGGGCGACCGGTATACCGACGCCTCGCCCTACGACTACTATCAGCGTTCCAAGGACCTCTCCCGCACGGACGCCAGCCGCTTCATGCACGCGGACACCGCGGCATTGCTTGACCGCTGGCTCCTGCTGCTGAAGGAGCAGGGGGAGGACGCGGCCTTCGCCGCCATCCGTCAGGAGCTGCGCGACAGCACATTTTAAGGCATCGTTAAGAGAAAAACGAGGATTTCCATATCTTTTCCTTGCTTTTCCCCCCTATTGGGTATACAATGTTTTGCGTACATTCACACACATGAGAGGTTATCAGAGACATGACCCATCCTTATAAAACGCGGGAGGGCGGCGCCACGGTAACGGTGTTCGTCCCCTACGACTGTCAGAATCACTGCCCCTTCTGCATCAACAAACAGGAATACGCGGACTGCACCGGCTTCAGTCTGGAGAAGATCATCGCCAGCATCCGCACCATGGACGCTATCACGCCCCGCTGCGACTTTGTATTCACCGGCGGCGAGCCGCTGGCGGATCTGAACGCGCTGCAGCAGATGCTGGACGCCATTCCTACCACCCACAAGGTGTATATCAACACCACCTTCCCCGCCCAGGAGACCACCACCTTTGACGAGATGCTGGCCTTTACGGAGCGGAACAGGCACAAGATCACCTGCATGAACATCTCCCGCCACCTGGTACACTACGTGGAGGAGAGTCCTGATGAGATCCTGGGCAAAATTGCCTGCCCCACCCGCATCAACTGCGTGCTCTACAAGCACTATCCGGCGGACAGGCTCCCTGCCTATGTGGAGCGCTTCCTGCCCTACAACATCCCCATCCAGTTCCGCTACGACTACACGGAGACCACGCCGGAGAACCTGTATGAGGAGGACAACGACAAGATCCTGCAGGACCTGAAGCGCCTGTTCACCTACAAGGGTCTGGACGGCTGCCGCATGCGCAACGGCTTCCACTTTGTATACAAGGGCCTGCACATGACGTACCACAAGACTCTGCCCTACTCCACCATTGTGGAGACCGGCGAGGACGGCGTGACCTACGACATTCTGTACGACATCCTCATCAAGCAGAACGGCGACATCCACAGCGACTGGACCGGCGTGAAGATGGACGTGGACGCCTACCGCAAGGTGGTGTTCGAGCCCTACGACC
>ENA-OUOU01000579-OUOU01000579.1-human-gut-metagenome-genome-assembly--contig:-NODE-579-length-21717-cov-23.306851_pt1 | contig 21717 bp, 15 predicted proteins | sample MGYA00237936_ERZ548765 | MGnify/ENA primary metagenome ERZ548765 (study PRJEB26490, sample SAMN05356889) | human gut metagenome | biome: terrestrial biome; feature: human-associated habitat; material...
CAAACCAATAGTCATAGAGTTGCTTTGCCATCGCCTCTAAATTATCATTTATCGGTGTTGGTTTCACCTTATTATATTATATATAGAGACCTATACAAATAATAAGACATGAAAGAAGCTATTATACAAACCGTTTTAGAAGGTATGAGAGCGGTTTTGACTGAAAATCAGTTGGAATTGCTAACAGATGTGGCCCGAGAGGCACTATCTGAGTGTGAGATTACGCCAAAGGCGACAAAGGAAGAACAGCGCAACAAGGAAAACGCTGAACTTCTTGGGGCTTTTATATCCTCTAAGAAAGTGGAGGGCTGTTCGGACAAGACCATCCACTATTATAAATCTTCTATTGAGAAACTGATAGCGATTGTGAAGAAGAATGTGTGTGACATTTCCACTAATGACATTCGTTGCTATCTCGCTGAGCAACAGGAACAACGAGGACTTAGCAAGGTTACTATTGACAACTTGCGTCGTATTTATTCAAGTTTTTTTTCTTGGTTGGAAGATGAAGATTATATCACTAAAAGTCCTGTCCGCAGGATCCATAAGGTGCGCACGGATGCTTTGGTGAAAGAGGTGTTGACAGATGAAAATATTGAAGTGTTGCGTGACAGTTGCCAAGAAATTCGTGATGTGGCAATGATAGATTTGCTGCTTAGCACTGGTATGCGTGTTGGAGAGTTGGTAAAAATCAATCGTGAGGACATCGATTTCCAAGAACGCCAGTGTGTGGTGTTCGGTAAAGGAAATAAAGAGCGTGAGGTATATTTCAACGCTCGCACCAAGATACACCTCAAGAAATACTTGGAACAACGAACGGATTCAAATCCTGCGTTGTTCGTCAGTCTCAAAGAACCTCATACACGATTAACTATCAGTGGTGTTGAGGTTCGCTTACGCCAGTTGGGTAAAAATGTAAATCTACACAAGGTGCATCCTCACAAGTTCCGCAGAACTTTGGCAACAATGGCGATTGACAAGGGAATGCCGATAGAGCAAGTGCAAAAGATGTTGGGGCATGTGAAAATCGACACGACCTTGCATTATGCTATGGTAAATCAAGCAAATGTAAAGATTGCACACCGCAAATTCCTTAATTAAGGTTTAAAGATTATCAAGTCTGCTTAACTTTAGTTACCTTTGTAAGCAAAAAGTGTGCAGATTATGAAATTGAGCAAACATAAATTAGGAGAACTTATAGAAGTGACTCGTGGGGCAAGCCTATCTGGTCAATTCTATGCCGAGGAAGGCGAGCTGATTCGCTTAACTTTGGGTAACTTCAATATGAATGGAGGTGGTTTTAAAGAGAACACTTCCAAGACGGACTTGTATTATACAGGTACTGTCAAAGACGAGTTTATACTAAACAAAGGTGATATTATCACTCCGCTTACAGAGCAATCCTTAGGATTGTTGGGTACAACAGCACGTATTCCTGAAAATGGTAAGTATATTCAAAGTCAAGACGTAGCCCTTGTAAAATGCAAGGAGGGACTTCTTGACCCTAATTTTTGCTATTATCTCATCTCTTCTTCTATTGTTCGCCAGCAGCTAAGTGCCGGTGCCCAACAAACAAAAATACGCCATACTTCTCCTGATAAAATCAAGGATTGTACCGTTTGGGTTCCAGAATTTGAAGAACAGAAGAGGATAGGACGTATTTTGACTGATATTGACGAAAAGATTACTCTTAATCGTCAGATAAATGATAATTTATCGTTGCTTGACCGTTCATCAGCAAAGGTAGAAGTTCGTCTCGCTGCTTAGTTAGAGCTTTGCTCTCTTTTAAGCAGTTAAGCATGCGAGTAAATAATAAATCTATTGTTTTGTTGAATTTATCAATAATCTGTCTTTCTGGAACAATAACATGTAATCCTTTCAAGGTATCTTGACTAACATTTTGTAAAATAGATCCGCCAGATGTCGTTGCATTTGTTCCCTCTAATTGTTTAAAGTAATATACCAAGTAATTGCGCATACTACTATCATTGGGAGAGCAACATATAATAAAACCACAGAAAATAGTGTTTGCTGGCGATAAGAGTAACCTCGTTGAACCTGGGCAACCACTTCGAGCAATTATTATATCATCAGGCTTTAATACATAATTTTCCGCTTTTGATGTCGGCACTGTTATTACATCAAAATCTTCTCCATCAAGTAATATTCTTGAAGAAGAAATATTACGCACATTTACAATTTGGTAATCATTGCCTGTTTCATCTTTAGAGTAATTTATACCATTTCTAAAATCGCATAAATTCCCCATATCAACAACCTCAAAGCAAGAGGGTATCTTTCGCTTCAACTTCTCATTCCACACCATAGCTCCGCCACTCGACTTATACGGCTTGCCCTCCTCGTTAGGGAAGTCAAACTGCACAAACCAATAGTCGTAGAGTTGCTTTGCCATCTCCTCTAAATTATCATTTATCTGCTTATTGAGTTCAATTTTGCGATCAATGTCTGCCAACACCTTTCCGATGGTATGTTGCTCCTCTATTGACGGTAACAATACTGGTATATTGCTAATCGTATCATTGGAAAGTGTGTATCGCTGACCACTACCAGAAGCATTGTTTTCAAAATACTTCTGAATGTATCGAGTGTGCATGAAGGCATTCAGATATTTTCCGTCAACAATAGCAGGGTTAGGAGTAATCAATGCACAATGATAGCCAAGAAGTACATACTCGAAATCGTCAGCAATATAAGTGGCAACACCTATATCATCTCTGGTTTCGCTATCTTTTGTGATGGCAACCATGCCTTTGCCTATTGAGCATTTGTCAATCTCTGTTTGCTTGGCTGATGCAACCATAAACGACTTAGCCTTTTCTTTGGTGATAGCCCAGTTGTAATAAACATCAACAAAGTTGCACAGACGCACAGGTGTTTCGCCCTCTATTGTTTTTTTGTCAACACCACTAATTTCGATTTTGGCAATGTCGCCTAATTTATATTTCTTTAGTTTCATAAAATCAATTTTACTCATGTTCAATACTTCCACCCAATTTGGCTTCCCATTCCTCTATAGTTGGCATGGTTCCTTCCAGCTTCTCTGGGTAGAATTTTTCGAGGTCATACTCTGAGATAGCGATAGGTTGGCTGCTTGATTCCAGCGCATACTGAGCTTGGATGCGGTCTTTCTCCTTGCAAATAAGAAGACCGATTGTAGGGTTGTCTCTTCCTTCTTTGCGAAGAAGATGATTGCAAGCTACTACGTAGCCGCCAAGTTGACCGACATCTGCAAAGGTGAAACTTCCAATCTTGACTTCCAAAACTATATAGCAAGACAAGTTCAAGTTGTAAAAAAGCAAGTCGATGAAGTTCTCCTTTTCTCCAATTTGCAAACGAAATTCCTTGCCAACGTATGCAAAGCCTGTGCCGAGTTCGGTCAAGAACTTGGTGATATTATTGAGCAAGGCATCTTTGAGGATGCGCTCATTATATGGTTTAGTAATGCCAGTAAATGCAAAGTTGTATGGGTCTTTGGTGAGTTCCTGTGCCAAGTCGCTGTCTATGTCAGGCAATGTGGTTTTGAAATTGTTCAAGGCTTTGCCTTGTCGTTCATATAAATCTGTGCTAATAAAGTTAAGTAACATAGAACGACTCCAACCATTTGAAACAATCTCATGAATATAGAATATTGCTTTCTCTGGATAGCCAAAGCACTTGTCAATCAACACCTTGTGATGTCCCCATGGTACGCAGAATATATCTGACTCAAATGTTGCCCCAACTTGGGGCAAAGTTTCAGTTTCATTTATTGCCCCAGTTTGGGGCAACATTTTGATTACAGGGGCGTAAAGTGCATAGAATTGCTTGCAATAATATATATTGCGTTTGGTTAATCCTGAAACATTAGGTAATGCTTCACGCAAATCTTGTGCGAGGCAACTTATAACTTTCTCTCCCCATTTTTGTTCTATCTGTAGTTCTACGATGTCTCTACCCAAACTCCAATAGAATTTAAGCATCTCCGTATTGACCTTTACCGCAGCCTTAATCTGGCTCTGGCGATAACACTTGCAGAGACCCTTAACCCACTGCAAGTAATCCTTATCCAATATACTTATCGGCTTGTTCATACCTTTATTTATTTCCCACATTACTATTAAAACTGAGACTTCCGAGTTGTTTCATAATCTCATCTTCTAAACGATGACTCTCTGCGAATTGTTGTGTAAGTGTTGTTTTATAATCATTCATTCGCTTGTTGAACTCCTCTTCCGTAATATCCACGTAGTCTATCTTGATGTCGAAGTACTGACCAGCAGAAAGACTATAACCTTTCTCCTTGATTTCATCGTAGGTCACAGTAACGGAGAAGTCTTCCACAGCTTCCTTGTTTTGGAAAGTGTTGACAATCTTGTCAATTTCCTCATCACGAAGACGAACTTTTTTCAAGCCATTGCTATCCTTGTATTCCTCGCCCAGTTTGCTGGCATCAATCAAGACTACCTTATTACTCTTTTTCGAGTCATCAAAGAAGAGTACAGAAACATTGGTTCCTGTGTTGGCAAATACATTGCTTGGCATGGATACGCAGCCATAAACTATCTTATTGTCAACAATATGCTTCAAAATTTTGTTTTCGATACCGCTCTTAGCAGTGATGAATCCTGTCGGGATGACAATAGCTCCCTTGCCAGATCCTTTCTTCAATGAATTGATGACATGCTGAATGAAGCATGTATAGATAGCCATACTATCTTTTTTCTTTGCTGGCACCTTTGGCACTCCAGCCCAAAAGCGAGCAGGATAAGCTGCAATCTTCTCACGAGTATCACTAAAGTCCATCTTGAAAGGTGGGTTACTCACCACAAAGTCGAATTGGCGAAGGCTTTGACCGTCATCGCTCTTGTGATAAGGTGAAACAAGTGTATCGCCCTGAATAGCATGGTCGAGTGAAGATACCAAACCGTTGAGCAACAAGTTGAGTTTGAGCATCTTGTTGCTTCGTTGGGAAATATCCTGGGCAAAGATCGTACAGCGATCTTCACCGATTTGATGTGACAGAGCCATAAGCAAAGTTCCTGTACCTGCCGATGGGTCGTAGCACTCAACATTATGAAGGTCGGCGTGATCGCCCACTAACAATCGAGCCATAATGGTGGCGATGGCATGAGGAGTATAATATTCTGCATATTTTCCGCCGCCAGCTGTATTGTAGTCTTTGATAAGGTACTCAAAGATGTTGGCAAAGAAGTCGTAATGCTCGGAAAATGCTTCCTCGAAAGAGAAATTAGCAAGTTTATCCACCATGGCACGTGCAAATGGTGCTCGCTGAGCCACATCAGTCACATATTGGGTCAATGGCTCAAAGAGAGGTATCTTCGTGTTTTGAGTGGTTTGTGTGGAGAAAATGGCAAGATTCTGCTCCGCAATGTCGCTCATTGTATTGTCGAAGATGAAGTCAAAATCACCCTTTGCCTGTTGGTTCCAAAGGTTGGCTATCAAGTGCTCTGGCTTCAAGCGTGGCAGGTCTGGGGACAAGGATGCCAACAACATCATGCGCTCCATGTCACTCAGTTCGCTGTAAGCTGTTTCCCATTTCTCTGCTGTGCGAATTTTCTCAGCATAGCGGTTTTCCGAGTGTTTGATGGCGTAGCCAAACTTATCATTCAAGAACTTATATAGGAATACCTGTGTGATGATCTTATACTCATTGCCGTCATTGCCCATGCCGTATGTCTTGCAAGTAGCTTTCAGGGCATCGATGAGGGCTACGGTCTTTTCTCTTATTGTCATGTTCATATTTTATTACTTGGATATGTTCTGTTATATTGATTGATGTACTGGCGAGCTATCCTTGACTGGATGAAAGTAAAATCTTCCATCTGTGGCTCTATGTTTGGATAATGATAGAGCGACTGAGCAATCTCAGTCATCACGGTCATCTCGAAATAATCGTCTTTCTTCAGAATGTCTGCACGGTCGTAAACCTTCTGGTCGATTTCTGATTTTATGTCAGAAAGTATCGCCACGATGTCATTGTCATAATAACTAAAGATGAATGGCTTATGCTCTTTCAATCTTCGTTGGTTTTCTTCGTGGATTCGCTTGTGGACATTGGCAAACTTGGTGTCGCCATTGTATTTCTTCAGCAAGCGGTTGTTGCTTTCCTGCAATTTTACCAATCGCTCAATGATTTCATCCAGTTCCTTGCTTTCTTGGTTGAACTTAGCAATACTGTCAACGACAAATCCATGCTCCTTGAACCTTTGTAAGAAGGCATCACGCAGAGTGATATATTCAGGATCGTCAGGGTCTGTATTCTCAGTGAATTTATGAATAGCTAAAGCCCATTTGTCTTGCAACTCTTGACCACCAGCTATCATTTTCATTTCTTCCTCTCCAATTTTTGAGAAATTGAAGCGGATGTCTTCCATTGCTTCATTGACGAGTTGTTTGGTCTCGTCAGAAACCGCAAAGGCTTCCTTTTGGTTGATGATGTCGATGTGGTGTTGCACTTCCTTTAGCATGTCAGGGAGCTTTGTTAGCTCAACCTTACTGAAAGCATCCTTCAAGCTGTCATCACCGAATGTACGTACTATATTGGCACAATCCTTGGCTGAAACCAGCGCTTTCTTCAAGTCGATCAGCACTTGCTTGTCTTCGATGGAAGAAATCTCAGACGAAAACTCCTCTACATTGTTTGTCGTGTAATCAAACAATGTTTGGCGTACATCTTTCATCTGTCGAATCAATTCCTCAGGGTCTTCTATAACCTGTGAGAAAGTATCGGTGGTATGATTGCCATCCACTTCGTCTGGATTGTTAAATCGGTTCAACTCTTTGAGGTAAGCTTCGTTGGTCTCTTCAAAATTTTGCTTGATGTTAGCAAAGTCGATGACATACCCATAACGATTGTTCTTGTATGGTCGATTGACACGTGTGAGTGCCTGCAAAAGGTTATGGTCACGGAGCTTGCGACCAAAATAAAGTCTCTTTAAGCGTGGCGCATCGAAACCGGTCAAGAGCATATTGAAGACAATAAGCAAGTCGATGCTCATGTTCTTCTTGAAGTCCTTGATAATTTGCTTGCGAGTTTCCTTGTCATCGCTATCGTGCAAGATGAGTCCTACTTTCAATGGATGCTTCTTATAACCTGGCATCGGTATGGCATTGGCTACCATCCACTCTTGACCATCCATTTTGATTTGGATAGGCTTGGCATATCCATTGTCAAGTGTATTAGCAAAGCCACCATCCGAGAAGTTTTGAAAAGCCTCATATAACTTCCTTGCTTGTTCGCTTGTCTCGCAAATAACCATGCCTCCAAGTGTATCATCACCTTGTATCTTGCGGAATTTGGTTAAGTCGTCAGCAATGTAACGAGCTAACTCCCCGACATAACTATCGTGCTCTATGATTTGTGATCGCTTGATGTCTTTCTTATGTACAAGAGTTTCCAACTTATCGTAAACCTCAGACAGACGTTCCTTGTACGATGTCTCTATATCCTCACGGATTATCTTTAATGTATATCCGTCAGCAATGGAACGGTCATAATAATAGGTATGGAAGTAGCGTTGGAAGACCACACTCGAAGCACAATCTTTCTTAAGCAAAGGTGTTCCTGTCAAAGCTATCTTGATGGAACTTGGATCTGCATCAAAAAGATTGGCAAGAAAACAGCCACCTGGTTTGTAGCCACGGTGTGCCTCGTCCATGATGAATATACGCTGTAGATTGGTAGCGTAAGCAGGAAGCTCCACCTTTTGCTTATCTTCGGCAAAGCGTTGGATATTCACAACTGTTATCTCCTGCTGTCCACTGGTTCCTTCTTGCGCATGGTTATTGCGGAACTGAGCCATCAGTTCAGCACGAGTATTGGCTGTTGAGACAACGAGCCCACGAGCCTCAAACTCTTGGGTGGCTTGTTCCAACAGGTCTATTCTATCTACGATGAAGTAGAATTTCGCCACCATATTCTTCTTGGCGTAATAGTCGGACAGGACATAGGTAAGATAAAAGGACAGGGCCGTCTTACCACTACCTTGCGTGTGCCAAACTACACCAGAAGTAGCTCCATCAGAGAGTTGCTGGCGAATGGCGAGTGCAGCAAACATCTGCTGATAGCGCATGATGTGCTTTTGGTCTGTACTTTCAATTTTCCCATCTACCTCTTTCTCCATTTTAACGTATGCGATGCCATACTTGATGATAAAGAGCAACCGCTCAGGACTACACATGGAGGTAAGTATGCGATTCGTAGGAGTGTTGATGCCAAGATTGGTTTGATACTCAGGAGTATGATGAATTACTTGACAATTGAAGTCTGCCAAGATTTGTTTCTCTTCCTCTTGGTTGATTTCCTTATATGGATAATTGGCATGATAAGGTGCTACTGGAAGATTAGAAGGATTCTCTTCACGGAAGCAATTGAAAGGTGCGTTTTCTCTTGCAGCAGTACAATAGAAAGCTCCTTGGATAGGAACAATTCCTCCCATTGAATCATATTCCATATTATTGGAAAATATCATCAACTGTGTGATGTTGATGAAGCTACGAAACTTTTTGTTAGGGAAACGCTCTTGATTCATTCGCTTACTTTCAGCCACCATTCCCCCATGGTTGTTTGGCTTTTTTACCTCCACGAAGCAAAGAGGTAAACCATTGACAAACAAAGTGATGTCTGGGCGGAATTCATCTTGACCATTCTTGCAAGTGAACTCAGCTGTAAAATGGAAAGTGTTGTTTTGAGGATTTTCGAAGTCTATTAATTTAATGGGAGATACAGCTTGTAACCTTTTATAGAAAGACTTACCTAGGTCGTCGTTCTTTAATTCTTGTCTAATGGAGCGCAAGATATTTTTGAATCCATCTTGCTTTGCAGATGGATTCAATTTGAAGAACTGTGTTTTGAAAACCTCCGTCAAAATATTTGTATCAGGGTCATAAACTGTCCCTGCCATATCCTCGCTTATCTTTCCGAAATAAGAATAGCCTAATCGAGTTAAGTGAACCATTGCTGGCATTTGAACTCTTGTTGCTTCGTTAAATTTACTCATAGCTTCTTCTTTGTTTAATCGAAGTTGATAATTTCACTTACGCTGACATCTAACAACTCTGAAATCTTTTTCAAAGTCATAAGATCTGGTTGTGTGGTGTTGGTGCACCACTTAGAAACAGTTGCTTGGTTTACTCCCAACTGTTCTGCAAGCCATTTGTTGGTCTTTTTCTTTTTTACTAAGACCAATTTTAGTTGGTTTAAATCTTCCATAACATTCAATTTGTTGCTTTGAATGCAAATATAGTGATTTCTATTTATAAATATGTATCTACAGATTAATCTTTAACAAGATATAACAAAGAAAGGTTGAGTAGTTGCGTTGGGCAATGGTATGAAATCGTGTGAAAGTATGTAAAATGATACCTTGCTTTTGGCGGTCACTATAGATTAGCATTGAAATATGTTGCCAATATGTTGCCCAAAAATAGAAAAGAAAAAATCCTAACTACTTAGCAAGCAGTTAGGATCCCCTTGGGTGCGCCTGATAGGACTCGAACCTACACGGCCTGAACCACTAGATCCTAAGTCTAGCGCGTCTACCAATTTCGCCACAAGCGCATTTGCGAGTGCAAAGATACAACTTATATTTCAATTAGAAGAAGAAAAAGACAAAAAACTTGGAAGTTGCTTGCTTTTTCGCAATTTTATTACTATTTTTGCAAACTGAGATAATGGAGCGAATCTATACCTCAAAGAACTTTAGCAAGTTCTGTTACAATTACTTCCCAACTTGCGAAGCCAGAATTACTAACTAAAAAAGATGATATCACAGATGAATATTCCTACTATTTTTACTCAACCAGAAAACTTCTACTCATTAGCATGCTATACCTATATATTGTCTGGCGTGATATGTGGCGTTGTCAGATGGTTTCACATGTGTCATCCGTTCGATAGGGGGGGGGAGACTTCTTCTACCCTGCTCGCCGACAGATGACATTCTTTTACACAGCAACGGCTTTGCAGTTGCCTTACGTATTGTGTCCTGGCGACCCAGGAACCTGGCTATTTGCCCGTAGCTTCGGTATACTCTACTATCCCATATGCTTCACCATACTCTACCATCGCTATTTCCAAACGGATAAACCTTGGCGTCAATGGTCGGCAGTGACCTATTTCGTCACCCCATTCCTATTGCTGGGTGGGCTTTTATTTATCGTCTTTTTCCATCAGAACAATCTACTCATCCCCTACAAGTTAACATGGGAGATTGCCATGGGAGGTGTCAGCATCCTACTTTCCATCCATCTCTTCAAGGAGTGTAAATGGCTTATTAAGAAAGTAGATAGTTACCACACACAGAACTACTCCAACGAATCCGACTTCCCCTTCTCCTTTGCCAAGAAGATATTGCACCTGCCAGCCTTAGGTCTCCTCATGATGTGGACCCTGTTTATTCTTGACAACCAAATGGTCAAAGCATATATTGACCTATTTATGGCAGCATGGCAGGTTCAGTTCCTCTGCCGCATTCTGCACCCCAACAAAACGATTCACTCCGAGCAAAATAAAAACAATATGGACTTCATAGAAAACGAAAACATGGAGCAAATCTTGCAAGAGAAAGAATTATTTGAGAAAATCGTACAGACTACAGATGGTCAAGTATTAGAAGAAGCCCCTATAGACGACACATCCGATGAGCCAAAACTCATCACATATAATAAGGAGAAACTACGACTGCAGATGGAACAGGAAAACTGGGAGTCGGTAAAAAACGAGGTGCTGACCATCGTAAGCCGCAGATATCTGGAACCCAGCCTGAAGCGAATAGAAGTGGTGCGCGATGTCAGTTCGATGAACCACACTCTGGCAGGCACCTTCATCACACAAGTGGGATTCTACAGACTGGTCAACGCTTTCCGCATCCGTCATTACGAAAGGCTGATGGCGTCCGACTCTTCTGCCAACATAGGACAGGAAGCCGCTGCCGAGCTGTGCGGTTTCAAGAACAGATGGGGACTCACCAATGCCAGAAAGCGACTCAAAGACTTCGACTACGACCTGATAGAGAAGTATGTGAGCTGAACTTTTTACCTTTTTTTACTCGACTTTCGCTTTACTCAACTTCCGCAAATAGGGATATTCAACAACCTTATCCGTATGGAGGAAAAAATGATATAAAAGCACAATATAGGTACAAAAACTGCTTGAAAGGAACAAAATCAACGTGAACGTGCGGTGGATTTAGTTAAAAAATACTGAATCCATCGCACGTTCACGTTAAAAAACTGAGGTTCACAACAAAAAACTGAGGTTCACTCCCGTTGATTGGTTTTTACTTATTTTTGCAGTCGAAAGTAATAACCTATTTTATTAACTGCTTCCCTTTTTTATATTTATATTGTAATAAGATATATGAAAGTAAATATATTTAAAAGGTGTATAAGGAAAAGTGGAGCTTAAAACCTAAATTAATTATGAAAAAGAAGTTTTATCCTATGTTGCTCATAGCAGCCTTGAGCTTGTCGGCATGTACGGACGTAACTGAACCTACTGTCGATTATGGTGGAAACACATTTATCAATGACTACTCGGCACTGGTAGATGCAGTCAATAACTTGAACAAGACTCTGAAAGAGCGCTTTGATGCCCTCAACACATTGTTGAGAGACGGCATGGCAGACATCAAGGTGGCAGTAGAGGCCAATACTGGTGCCATCACCATATTGAGCGAGAACACCAAGAACGGTCTGAAAGACATCAACACATCTCTGTTTAATGGTTTCGAGGCATTGAGCCTGCAGATGACCACACTCACCGGACAGATTACTGCCCAGGGCGAGGCCATTGTATACGCCATGAACCAGAACGGCGAGATTCTGCGCCTGCAGATTGACACCACAGGCAAGCTTATCTCAGCCCAGATATTGGCTTCTGGCAATGCACTCGTAGACGTGATCAACAACCAGGGCAACACCATGGCTGAGCGCATAGCAGCCTTGACAGCTGCCGTGAAGGGCGGATTGGCCGACATCAAGATGGAGATCAACAACAACACAGGCGCCATCACAGCACAGGGCGAGAGCCTGAAGGCTGGTCTCAACACCATCAACACGACAATCTTCAATGGCTTCACAGCCATCAAGACAACGATAGACGATAATGGTGAAAAGATTGTGACCGCTTTGAACGAAAATGGTGAGATTTTGCGTCTGCAGATTGACACCACAGGCAACCTCCTCAATGCTACCTTAATAGCTAACGCCGAGGCTATCATCAAGGCTATCAACGACCAGACTTCTACTATGAAAGAGCGCTTCAATGCTCTGACCACAGCTATAGAGACAGGTCTGAAGGACATCAAGGTGGAAATCAACAACAACACAGGTGCCATCAAGCTCCTCGATGACAATACCCAGGGCAGCTTGGGCAATATCAACACCAGCTTGCTCAAGATAGACGAAACTCTCCTGAACGGTTTCACAGCTATCAAGACTATTATAGACGATAATGGCGATAAGATTGTGACCGCCATGAACAAAAATGGAGAGATTCTGCGTCTGCAGATTGAAGACACAGGCAAGCTCCTCAATGCTACTATCATAGCTAAGGCTGACGCCATCATCACCGCTATCAACGACCAGACAAAGAGTCTGGATGAACGTCTCAATGCACTCACCTTAGCTGTACAGACAGGTTTGGCTGACATCAAGGTAGAAATTAACGAGAATACGGGTGCCATCAAGTTCCTTGAGGAGACAACAAAGACTGGTCTTGCTCAGATCAACACTACGCTTGTTAATGGTTTCACCAAGCTGAATACCAAGATTGACAATCATGGCAAAAAGATTGTAACTGCTATTGGTAATTTGAGCGATACGTTCGAAGCACAGAGCAAACTGCTCCGCCTCACCATCGACACCAGCGGCAATCTCATCGCAAGTCAGCTCAAGAGCAGTATCCTCGATCTCGTAACAGAATTGAAGAGCCAGACTATTACTTTGGGTAGCAAGATAGATGCCATCAACACCACCGTTGGTGCAGGACTCGCAAAGATTAAGGTTGTCAACGACAAGATCAACACCACGCTCGACCTCCGTCTCATAGCAGTGGAGAACAAACTTGGAAGCAACAACACTTCACTTGGCGAGATCAAGACAGAACTCAGCAACCTGAAGACCGCCATCGACAATGTGAACACCAACATCACCGCGGGCTACACAGCAGTAAAGGGTAGCATCGATGACATGACTGGACAACTCACCGTTAAGTTGAGTGACAACACAACAGCCATCGTCAACATGGAGAACGGCATGAAGAACCAGCTCGTCGCTCTGAAGCAAATGATTGAGCAGCAAGGCGGCAAGATCGTTACAGCCATCGGACAGAATGGTGACGTCATCGTAGCAGCAGTCAACTCTCAGGGCTCAGTTATCGGAACAGCCATCACCACACAGGGTGGAGAGATCAAGGGCTCTATCACAGGTTTGGAGAACGGCATGAAGGGTGCCATCACCCAGCAGACTACCGACATGAATCTTGTCATCGCAGGAGTGGTTGATGCCATCACAGCACAGACCGCCGCCCTCAACACAGCTATTGAAAACGGATTGGCAAAAGTTGTAAAATCTAACAATAAACTGAAGAAAGCCCTTACCACAGCCATTAATGAGCTGAAGGACAAGCAGGACGCCAACTCACAGGCCATGCTGAAGCAACTGGAAAAGATGGCTGCCGACAACGGAATCTATCAGGATCCAGCCGACAAGACCTCTGTATACATGGAGCCTTCTATGTGGGCAGCAGTCAATGCAAATCCAGAACTGAAGAAAATCATCTCTGACATGCTTGAGGTGCAGAAGCCAACTATCCTGTGCAACGCCTACTATTCAGCTTATACAGGCACGGTACAGAACAACAACTTAATCAAGGTAAATACCGAGCAAGTTGTTTCAACAACAGAAGTTGTGGCAGGTACACTCCAGCCCATGCAACTCGCCAACGGCAAGAAGGTTATCAGAATAGCCAAAGTGCCAGAGCAGATGAATTATAATATTACTTCAACCGTTAAGAACATCTTACACATCCTCTACGTGGATGCCAAAGGAAAGAATAGCCTCTCCTATGGAGGAGTCAGCAACACATTGCTTAACTTGACTACCTATAAAGATGGAGTCATCATGTCGGTTTTGAAGTGCAACTTTTACTTGCAAAATGATGCTGATGCAACAGGAACTCCATCTTTCGAGTATCCCGAATAAGTAAGAATCTGCAGAAAGAGCATGAATATCTCATGCCAATATGCTACCGCATTACAAATTCAAAGCAGTTACAATTATGAGAATAAAACGTTTAACCTTGGCAGTCGCCGTCTTAGCGACGGCTGCCACACTCCAAGCACAAACCTACAATGATACGGTGCGTACTCACACTTGGTCGGTTTACATCCAGGGAGGAGGAACTCTGTATCATGGCATGAGGGGTATGGACGAGATAGCTAAAAGAAAGCACATCATGCCCTTCGGAGGTGTCGGAGTGAAATACAATATCAAGCCCTGGGTAAGACTGGGTTTGAACTTAGAGTACGACATGCTGAGGTCGACAGACAAGGGCATGCTCTCTACCACAACGAACAAGGATTATGAGATAAAAGATCCTTCTACAGGAAAAACCTATCCTACGACCTTGGAGACCAAGATGGACAGATTCCAGAACCGCTATACCATGCAGTACGCCATGGCCGACCTGAATGTAGATTTCAACATCATGGAGTTCTGGCACAACCGCAAGGCTCAGCAGCTCAACCTCTGGTTGGGAGTCGGTGTCGGTTATCTGCGTGGATGGAGCCGCAACTCCACTACCTTCTCTTGCAGAGAAATGGCTGTTGCCAAGGGTGAAGGATACTACAACGTCTATACCCACAACTACATGAAGAGTCATGCCTTCAACGAACATGTAGATGCGATGTATATCCCGGCAACCCTGTCGTTGGAATACGACCTTTCCTCTCGCTGGACAGCAGGCGTATTCGGCAGATATAGTTATCTGCCTCTCAACAAGGACTTGACTCCTAAGGGAATGTACAGTGCAGGAGTGGTTCTTCGCTTCAACTTCGTCAGCAAGGTGATGCCAAGCAACAAGGCCCGCTACTACAAGGCTCTGAGAGATCAGGCCGAAATGAAGGAAGCCTACGAAAAGCAATTGGCTGAAAAGCAGCGTGCATACGACGGATTGTCTGAGAGTCTGAAGGCTTGCCGCAAGGACAATGCCGAGCTGCAGTCATTGCTCGACGACTGCGAGAAGTCGAAGAAGGTGAAGTCTTACGAGGTATTCTTCACCGTAGACAAGACCAACATCACGACTCAGGAAAGACTTCGCTTGAAGAAGTTTATCAACACCCTGAAGGAACAGGGCGACTACAAGCTTACCATCATCGGTGAGGCTTCGTCGGACGGAGTTTCTTCAAAGAACTACAAACTCAGCGAGGGTCGTCTGAACAATGTTGTCAACTTCCTGAAGAAACAAGGCATCAAGGACTTCGACATCAAGTTGGGGAAGGCCATTGGCGACAGCAACGGCTGTTCAAAGGAGGAATGCCGCAGAGTTTTGATTATTATTGAGTAATAATACAGGGTAAATCTTTTCTTTTAAGCCGCCACAGATAGCTTTAAGCTTCTGGGGCGGCTTTCTTTATGGGGAAGGAAGTTTCTTCTGGAACTCCAGAATTAACTCCCCTATTGATCCTTCAGCCAGTCGCGGTCTTTTTCGTCTTCCGCAGTAAAGTTCTTATCGTCGAAGAGGCTTGTCTGTCCTGTCAACTCATCGATAATCTGTTGCTGGCTCTTGCCGGCATCAGGGTCGAGGTTCTCGTCGGATGATTTTGCCTTTGTCCGGGACGACACTTTGCCGTCGGCAGCATCGCCCTCGGCTGTCGTCTCATCGCCCTCGGCTGCGTCGGCAGCATCGACTGTATCTGCAGGCTCTGGGAAACGGGTCGGCTCTATTTCCTCTATAGAACCGATGTTCCAGGTAGAGAGTCGTTTTCCCTTAGCCTTGAAACTCTTCTGTGCGATAAACTGCTCGGCGTCGATTTCCTCGGCAGGACGCACAGCATCCACACCTCCATAAGTCACCTTGATACGAGGATAAACTGTATCGGTCAGGAGAATCAGCTTGCTGTTGACATTCTCGCCAAGGAAATTCTGATGGCGCTTGGCAGCGTCCATGGTGAATCGCTTGATGTAAGGATAGCCTTCGTTGTCGGCATCATAGAGAACGGCAGTCCATATCTTATGTTCGTCCCACTTTTCCAGTCGCAGGATATTGTCCTCATAGTGGTTGTTGGGGTCGAAGTTGGTGATATAGAACTCGCCATTGTCGAGAACCACCAAGATATATTCATCGTCATTAAACTCGCCGAGGAAACGTCCGTTCTCGTCGTAATTGATACGGTTGACATCAGGATCGAACCACACCTTTCTTCCTCCCAAGGTACTGTGTCCATGACTCTTCAGACCAATGCGACGGATGGTTCTCCTGGTGAGCAGATTGCCCTTGGCGGCACGTCCCTTGATGATAATATCCGAGAAGTCTTTCTCGATAAAGATGCTCTGTCGCTTCTTCGAGAGGTCTGGATCCAGTGTTATCTTGATGATTTCAGCCTCGCCGTTGGGGTTGGCCGTGAAGTAGACGACACGGCTTCCGGGCGTTCCCTGCGTGATGTCGTACATCTTGTCGCGTGTCATCGACGTCACGTTGAATCGCTTGATGAAGTATTCGCCCTGCTTGCCGTCGCGATACACACAGTTGTAGATGGTTCGCTTATCGTTCTTCTTGAACACCTGCACATGAAGGATGTTCTTTCCCACGAAGATCTTGTCGGCCACCTTGGTCACCTTGAACTTTCCGTCCTTATAGAAGATGATGATATCGTCGAGGTCGGAGCAGTTGCACACCAGCTCATCCTTCTTCAGTCCTGTACCCACGAATCCTTCCTGTCGGTTGATGTAGAGTTTCTGATTGGCCTCCACCACCTTGGTCACCTCGATGGTGTCGAAGTTTCTTATCTCGGTGCGTCGTGGATGCGCCTTGCCATACTTGGTCTTGAGATATTCAAACCAGTTGATGGTGACATCAGTCATGTGGGCGAGGTCGTTCTCTATCTCCGCCAGTTCGGCTTTGATTTTCAGCAAGAGGTCGTCGGCCTTGTCCTTATTATATTTCAGGATGCGCTGCATTTTGATTTCAAGGAGTTTCAGAATGTCCTCGCGCGTTATCTCTCTGTGGAATGCATACTCCACCTTGCCTTTACCGTCTACTACGGCAGTGAAGAGCTTGTTCTTGAAAGGCTCCAGCTTCGAGGCGATGAAGGCCACAACCTCGTCCTGACTCTTGCTCTGCTCGAACTTGCGCTCCTTGTAGATGCGCTCCTCGATGAAGATACGCTCAAGAGAGGAGAAGAAAAGCTGTTCCTCCAGCTCACCCTTGCGCAGCATCAGCTCCTTGCGCAGCAGTCCCATGGTGCGGTCTACGCTATGGCGCAGCACATCGCTCACGGTGAGGAAGCAAGGCTTATTGTCCTCGATGACACAACAGTTGGGCGAGATGTTGATCTCGCAGTCGCTGAAGGCATAGAGTGCGTCCATGGTCTTGTCGGAAGAGGTTCCGGGAGCCAGATGGACGAGGATTTCCACGTTGGCAGAGGTAACGTCCTCTATCTTTCTGGCCTTTATCTTTCCCTTCTCCACCGCCTTGGTGATGGAGTCGATGAGGCTTCCGGTGGTCTTGCTGAAAGGAATCTCGGTGATGACAAGCGTCTTGTTGTCGAGTTTGTCTATCTTGGCACGCACCTTCAGCACGCCTCCACGCTGTCCGTCGTTATACTTGCCCACATCGATGGCTCCACCCGTAGGGAAGTCGGGATAGATGGTGAAAGGCTCGCCCTTGAGATAGTGTACGGCAGCATCGCAAAGCTCATTGAAGTTGTGTGGCAGCACCTTGCTGCTCAGACCTACGGCAATGCCCTCTGCTCCCTGTGCCAGCAGCAAGGGGAACTTGGCAGGGAGCGTAATAGGCTCCTTGTTGCGGCCGTCATAGGAGAGCTGCCAGTCGGTTGTTTTGGGATTAAACACCACGTCGAGCGCGAATTTGGACAGACGCGCCTCTATGTATCGTGAAGCCGCCGCACGGTCGCCGGTGAGGATATTTCCCCAGTTTCCCTGTGTGTCGATGAGCAGGTCTTTCTGTCCCATCTGTACGAGTGCGTCACCGATAGAGGCGTCACCATGCGGGTGAAACTGCATGGTGTGTCCCACGATATTCGCCACCTTGTTGTATCTTCCGTCGTCCATTCTCTTCATCGAGTGCAGTATGCGTCGCTGCACGGGCTTCAGTCCGTCCTCGATATGAGGCACGGCACGCTCGAGAATTACATAGGAGGCATAGTCGAGGAACCAGTTCTGGTACATTCCGCTAAGATGGCGCACCGCCGAAGCATCAAACCTGTTGACAGGCTTGTAGTCGGAATGCTGTTCAGCCGCATCCAAATCTTGTGGCTCACCACCCTTCTGAAGTTCGTCTTTGTCTTTAATTTCGTCGCTCATAGATAGCTTTTAATACTTATTTTATATATTTTAGGCAAAAATACAAAGAAAATTCGAGAAAAAGGCGTATCTTTGCCGAAAATTTGAAAAATATAAGATTTCATCATGGCACAAGAAGATGTTTTTAAGAAGATTGTAAGCCATTGCAAAGAGTATGGCTTCGTGTTTCCAAGTAGCGAAATTTATGATGGTTTGGCAGCCGTTTACGACTATGGTCAGAACGGTGTCGAGCTGAAAAACAATATCAAGCAGTACTGGTGGCAGAGCATGGTATTGCTGCACGAGAACATTGTGGGTCTCGACGCAGCCATCTTTATGCACCCTACTGTTTGGAAGGCTTCAGGTCACGTGGATGCGTTCAATGATCCATTGATCGACAACCGCGACTCGAAGAAGCGTTATCGCGCCGATGTGCTCATCGAGGACCACATGGCCAAATACGAGGAGAAGATCGCCAAGGAGATCGCCAAGGCTAAGAAGCGCTTCGGCGACAGCTTCGACGAGGCTCAGTTCCGCGCCACCAATCCTCGCGTCTTGGAGAATCAGAAGAAGTTCGACGACCTTCATGCCCGCTACACCGAGGCCATGCAGGGTCCTAACCTCGAGATGCTGAAGCAGATCATCGAGGACGAGGGCATCGTATGCCCTATCAGCGGCACCAAGAATTGGACAGACGTTCGTCAGTTCAACCTGATGTTCTCTACCCAGATGGGTGCAGCGAGCGATGCTACCAGCAAGGTTTATCTGCGTCCTGAGACAGCCCAGGGTATCTTTGTCGACTACCTGAGCGTTCAGAAGACAGGCCGCATGAAGCTTCCTTTCGGTATCTGCCAGATAGGTAAGGCTTTCCGCAACGAGGTTGTGGCTCGCCAGTTTGTATTCCGTATGCGCGAGTTCGAGCAGATGGAGATGCAGTTCTTCTGCCAGCCTGGCACCGAGATGAAGTGGTTTGAGTACTGGAAGAAGGTTCGTCTGGCATGGCACGAGGCACTCGGCATGGGCAACGAGAACTATCGCTACCACGACCACGAGAAGCTGGCCCACTATGCCAACGCAGCTACCGACATCGAGTTCAAGATGCCATTTGGCTTCAAGGAGGTAGAGGGCATTCACAGCCGTACCAACTTCGACCTTTCTCAGCACGAGAAGTTCAGCGGCCGCTCCATCAAGTACTTCGATCCTGAGAAGAACGAGAGCTACGTGCCTTACGATGTAGAGACTTCTATCGGCGTAGACCGTATGTTCCTCAGCGTGATGTGCCACTCTTACTGCGAGGAGAAGCTCGAGAACGGCGAGAGCCGCGTGGTTCTGAAGTTGCCAGAGGCATTGGCTCCTGTGAAGTGTGCCGTATTCCCACTCGACAAGAAGGACGGCCTGCCCGAGTTGGCTCACGAGATCGTTGACGAGCTGAAGTTCCACTTCAACACTCACTATGGCGATCCTAAGGACTCTATCGGCAAGCGCTACCGTCGTCAGGACGCCATCGGTACTCCGTTCTGTATCACCGTAGACCACGATACTCCTAACGACCACAAGGTTACTCTGCGTTATCGTGACACGATGAAGCAGGAGCGTGTTGCCATCAGCGAGCTTCGCGGCATCATCGAGGACCGTGTGAGCATCACGAGCGTACTGAAGAAGCTTGGCAAGGAGATCAAGGACTTCTAAACGATAAAAAATCAAATACACATAGATGAATTTGAAGAATTTGAAATATCTGTTTCTGCTCATGATGTCGGCTCTTGTGCTGGCATCATGCAGCGAGACTGACGAAAACACCGACTCCGAGTACGACGACTGGCAGGCAAAGAACAAGACGGCTTTTGCCGAGATTCTCGTCAAGGCCAAGCAGGAGGGAGAAGCCAACGGATGGCACGTCTACCGCAATTGGAGTATGGAGAACCAGACGGGAAATACGGATCTCAACAACCAGCCTGTCACTCCTACCTTCAATGATCAGGAAGACAACATCGTGGTGCAGGTGATGCAGCAGGGCGAAGGTTCTGCCGTGCGCCCTCTCTACACCGACTCGGTGATGGTCAGTTACAAGGGCATGCTGAAGAACGACTATGTCTTCGACAGTAACTTCACCACCGGCGACTATGATGTCAACAAGGCTCAGACCAGCAATTTCATTGTGAAGGGCGTTGTCGACGGATTTGCCACTGCCCTGATGAAAATGACTCATATCGGCGACCACTGGATGGTTTACATGCCTTACACTCTCGGCTATGGTTCCAGCCAGAGCAGCAGTTTAACCATTCCTGCTTACTCAATGCTCAAATTCGAGATTGTGCTCAAGGGTTGGTACACCGATGGTAAATGGATTAAGAAATAATTCTATTCCCCCATACAGAAAGTCCTGTGCTTCTTCGCACAGGACTTTTTTATTATTTTATTATAAGGAGCTGAGTCCACCTGAAAAAGTCTGTTTTACGAAAACCAGCTATTGATTATCAACAAGTCACAAAGACAAAAAATGTGAGTTTCTACTTTTTCAAGTGGACTCAGTTTTATGTTTAATTTCAAGCCCACAAAGCTGTTGTCTTAACTCCTTAAGAAAACTCCTTAAGAAAACTCCAGAAATCCGAATTCTAAAAATATGTTTCAAAGAATAAACAAGTGTATGTGTTCGCACACATTTTGGGCTTATAAGCAAAAAAAATGTTATTTTCATGCAAAAATATGCGCTAAAGTATTGCAGATTTCGAGAATAGTAGTACCTTTGCACCAGAATTATAAGTTTTAGGTTTTTAGTTAGGTAATAGATTGTGATAGGTTATTAGTTTTAGGTAAACAAGAGATTGTTATTCAAGGACGACAGGTATTAGAATCTAAAGGTAAATAAGAGATTGTTATTCAAGGACGACGAAAAGTGAATGAAGTCAGGATATAGAAAAGAGTTTTCAAGATTCTCTTTTTCTTATCCGCTGAATTCAACCCAATAGATAGAGGTTTTGTTTAAAGGTGATAAGATCTTGTATTTTGGGATAAATAGAAATTTAACATTCAAATCATAAAAATGGCGATTCCTTTTAGGAGGGATCGCCATTTTCTCGCTTTGACTGTTCCTACATACTATCGGGCAGTTCAACGGCTCACCCGATATATCTAGGGGAAAATTTTTTGATTCTACAGAAAAATTTATAC
>ENA-OUOU01000581-OUOU01000581.1-human-gut-metagenome-genome-assembly--contig:-NODE-581-length-21626-cov-22.762598_pt1 | contig 21626 bp, 22 predicted proteins | sample MGYA00237936_ERZ548765 | MGnify/ENA primary metagenome ERZ548765 (study PRJEB26490, sample SAMN05356889) | human gut metagenome | biome: terrestrial biome; feature: human-associated habitat; material...
TATAAGATGGGTTATCAAGTTTTTTTAAGAATAATTAGATGTATTAAATTAAACGGATGAAAACGCAAAGTAAATGAAAGACTAAAATGATTAAACTTATTGCCCTTACGCATATTTGTGCAAATTACACTTATTATCATGTGTTTTATGATGTGTGCGCGCAAACAGATTGCATAAACGTGCAAACGTTTGCACAAATAAATAGAACCTTTTTGAAACATTTTCGTGCTTCGTATTGGATTTTCTCTTAAATTTGCAGCCGAAAAAAGATACCAACTACAAACGAAGGCTAAGTTTAATATAAACGGAACCAATATATAAAAGTAAAGATATGATGAAGCAAACATTCATTAAATCAGCTATGTTGCTGCTGCTGATCCTTTCAATGGCAACGACGCGAGCGCAGGAGGTCGCTCTGAAGACCAACTTACTGGGATGGGCTTCCACATCTGCCAACGCCGGCATCGAAATCGGCACGGGCAAGAAAACAACCTTCCAACTCTTCGGCACCCTGAACCCCTGGAAGTTCTCGGGCGACAAGAAGATGAGATTCTGGAATGTTATGCCAGAATACAGATGGTACACCTGCCAGAAGTTTGGAGGCCATTTCTTCGGAATCCATGCCTTAGGCGGTGAATACAACATTAAAAACATTGACATGCCCTTCGGCATCCTGCCGAAAACTCTGGAGGGCAGGCACTATGAAGGCTGGTATGTAGGTGGAGGCCTTACCTACGGCTATCAGTGGTTGCTCAATAAGCACCTCAATTTCGAAGGGTCTATCGGTTTGGGATATGCCTACAGTCCTTACAAGCTTTACGGACGATGCGAAAAATGTCTCGACAAAGACCACCGCAACTATGTGGGCCCTACAAAAGCCGCACTATCTCTCATATACGTGTTCTAAGAATTTAATTTAACTGTTGTTTTAAACCGACAATATAAACACGTAAGAACTAGACAGAATACAAAAAATTTTAGGGAAATCATAATATGGATAAAATGAAGCTTTATGCGGTCATTTCGCCCCTCTGCATACTCCTTTCTCAGGGCATCATGCCTGCTCAGGCTCAACAGCTGGCAGGGGGTAAGATTCAGGTAGACAGTGTCTTGGCACGCAAGAACGGCAACCGGATGGACGTTGCCTTCCGTATGAATCTGAACGATTTGAAGATGAAATCAGAGCAGCAGATTGTTTTCACACCGGTAATGGTTGGAACTGATTCTATCGCTCTCAACCCTATCATCATCCAGGGTAGAAACCAGGCTGTAAGATACCGCCGACTTGCCGACAGCAAGAAGAATCCGCAGGCACAGGTTTTTACCCGCAAGAACAAGACCAGTCAGCAGGTTTACTTCACCCAGTCTGTTCCTTATCAGAAATGGATGAAGAAGTTCAAGCTCTCTGTGAAAGAAGATCTCTGCGGATGTGGTAACCTGATAGAACAGGACAATACACCTATCGCTGATATCGACCGTACGCCGAAGATTACGAAGGATTTCTTCGTGCAGCCGAAGGCGGAAGCCAAGAAGGTGAGAGCCGAAAAGGGTGAAGCTTATCTCAGCTTTGTGGTCAACAAGAGTAATATCCTTGCCAACTTCCGTGAGAATGCTACTGAGCTGAAGAAGATTACTTCCACCATCGACCTGGTGAAGAACGACAAGAACGTTGAAATCACAGATATTGATATCCACGGTTTTGCTTCGCCTGATGGTTCGTATGCCAACAACAAGCGCCTTGCCAACGAGCGTGCAGCTGCCCTCCGCAACTATGTGAGCAGCCTCTACACCTTAAACAGCAAGCTCTTTACCTATCAGGCTACACCGGAAGACTGGGAAGGATTCAAGAAGAAGATTCAGGCTAGTCATCTGGCTGATAAGGAAGCAATACTCGAGATAGCTAACTCCTCGCTGGCTCCCGACGATAAGGACCTGAAGATCAGAAAGCTCCATCCGGCAAGTTACCGCTACATCCTGGATCATATCTATCCTCGTCTCCGCCATAGCGACTATACGGTAACCTACACGGTTCGTCCGTTCAGCATCGAAGAGGCCAAGGAGATATTGAAGACCAAGCCTCAGCAGCTTTCTCTGCAGGAGATGTTCCTGGTGGCTCAGACTTACGAGCCGGGTTCGCCAGAGTTTAACGAGGTATTCGACATTGCTGTCCGTCTCTTCCCAGATGATGAGACAGCCAATCTCAATGCCGCCTGCACCGATTTGCAGAAAGGCGATCTTACTTCTGCCGAAAAGCATCTTGCCAAGGCAGGCAACTCGAAAGAGGCAGAACGTGTAAGAGATGTCTTCAAGCAGATAAAGGAATTGGAATAACAGAAAATTAGAGAATAACGATTATAAACAAGCTTAACTTTTAAGATTATGAAGATTAAACATTTATTTGGCTTGGCTGTCATCGCAGCTATGACAGCAAGCTGTTCAAGCAATGAGGATCTGGGAACCGCAGGTCCAGGTACTGGTACTAACGAAGCTGGTGTTGGTTATGCTACTTTCACCATTAACTTGCCTTCGGTAAGTGGAACTCGTGCAGCAGATGCTGGTGGTGCTGACATGAATGAAGGCACAGAAGACGAGTATAAAGTTTCTGACGCAACTGCCCTTATCTTCCAGAAGTATGGTGCAGATGAAGGTTCTTACAAGTTTGTTGAGAGCGTAATTTTACCTGTTACGGCTACAGATTGGGAAGACGATGCAACTGTAGGTATCACCACAAAATCTAAAAAGTTGGTAGCAAAGCTTACCAATGTGGATACCAAGAATACATATGGTGTTTTGGTTTTACTCAATAACAATATTACTGGTGGTGGTGTAAAGATTGAATTGCCTACTGCAGGTCAAAGTTATAATGACTGGAATAAAACGGTTCTGAGTCCTGATTTAACTGAATTGGCTAAAACAGGCGAATTCTATATGGCTAATGCTCCATTGAATGATGCTGGCAAAGTAACAACTTTGGTTACAATTGATAAAGATAAGATTTATGCTACAGAGGCTTTGGCTAAGGCTAATACTTCTGCAGATGTTTATGTAGAGCGTGGAGTAGCAAAGATGACTGTTGTTGCCCCTGGAACAAAAACTGTTATGGACAAGGCAAACCCTACAGTTGCTACAAATAGTGAGGTAACATTTAGCAATTGGGCTTTGGATATCACAAACATGAAGACATACGCTGTTCATAATATTGATGGCTTGAGCAAAGATTTCCCTGCTATTTGGACTACAGAAAAACGTTTCACAGGTACTAACAACCGTGTTTATTGGGGTAAGGATCCTAACTACGATAATAAGGATCTCAAGAAAAATGATGCTACTGGTGATGACTTAAGAGACAAAGAATTCAATTTTATCACTGCTACAAGTGAGATTAATAAAGACTTCACCAACTCCACCAGCACCAATCCGGTATATTGCTTAGAGAACACCTTTAACTTGACAAACATGTATCAGGGTCAGACAACCCGTGTTATCTTCAAGGCAACATATACTCCTAAGGATGATAAAGGCAATAGCCTTGCAGATAAAGGTGGAACATTCTACACCATCGGTAATATGAAAACTATCCTGAAAGAAACAGACTTGGAGGCTGCTGTAAATGCAGCAGCAACTTCAACTCTCTCAGGTTGTACAGTTGACTATAAAAGATTCAAGACGGAAGAAGGCTCACATGTGATTACCTTGGCAGATATCAAGGATGCTGATGGTAAACCTCTTGTTGCCGGTACAGATTATAGCGGTAAAACGGGTACTGTTATCGTTGACGAAATCAATACTAAACTCGGCTTGAAAGCTGGTCGTCCAGAAGAGATGGTTGGTATCAATACCTATCTTGAGGGTGCTACATATTATATCGCTCGTGTTAAGCACTTCGGTGATGCTTTGACTAAATGGAACTCAGGTGAATCTTATAGCGACAACAACAAACAGTATCTTGGCCGTTATGGTATGCTCCGTAACAACTGGTATGAATTGCAAGTTGGCAACGTCTATGGTCCTGGCTACCCTGGTGTACCTCCAGTAGACCCAACTCTGCCAGATGATGAGAACGAGAAGTATCTTAGCGTCAGCGTGAAGATCCTTTCTTGGGCTAAGCGTTCACAGAGCGTCGATTTGTAATCCATTTCACATTATTATATATAGCTCAGCCGCTCTAGCGCTAAGGAGCGGCTGGCTATATCGGAAGAATAAGAATCAATTTATACACTTTACTTTTTCATAAAACAGATAAGCATCATGGCAAACAAGAAGTTTAACAGTTGGATCAAGAATATATGCATGGGATGGGGATTCATCATGGCGGGCAGTATGCTCTGCAGCTGCAACGACTTGATGCACGACGACCTGCCTCCTTGTGACATGGGTGTTGACTTGCAGTTCAAGTACGACTACAACGTGCAGCGTGCCGACATGTTCAAAGATCATGTGGGCGGCCTCAGCGTATTCGTATACGACGAGCAGGGCAACTTCATTGCTCGCCATGATGCCTATAACGATGCGACATCACAGCCGCTCAAGGACCCTAACTATGCCATGAGAATCAATCTGGAACCGGGCAAATACAGATTCGCAACCTTCGCCTTCCAAAAGAAATACGAAGATGCACTCGCGCAGCCAGGTGCCAAATTCCAGATAGCTCTGCCACAGCAGGGTGACAACATCACCGCCCTCCATGCCCGTCTCGACCGCGAACAGGGCAAGGTGAACAACCAGAGCCAACCGCTCGATACACTCTGGCAAGGACTCAGCAACGAACTGGTTGAAGTAAAAGACCTGCAGGTTACACGCCATACCATCGGTCTGGTTCGTGATACCAAGCAGCTCACCATCAGCCTGCATCAGACCGACGAGCCTGCCAACATCAATGCCGATGACTTCAGTTATCAGATAACCAATGCCAACGGCGATATCAGTTACGACAACTCTCTCCTCCCCGACGAGGAGTTGACATATACCCCATACTACACCTGGACCACTGAGTTTAAAGATAAGGAGGGCAATGTAAAGGAGCGCACCGCTCATGCCGCCCTCATGTTCTCCCGACTCATCTGGCATCCGGTAGAAGAAAACGACAAGAACGCCATCCTCACCATTACGAACAAGACTACTGGCGAAGAGGTGGCACGCATCAATCTTGCTGACTGTCTGGCTCAAGGCCGTGGTGCTTTCGAAACCCATTATTCAGCACAGGAATTCCTGGACCGTGAGTACGACTATAAGCTCGACTTCTTCCTCCAGGGCAACCAGTGGAAGTATGTGCAGCTCAGCATTTCCATCCTGGATTGGGTCAAGCGCATCCAGCGTGTCGATTTCTAACCGTTTCAGGTGTCAGAGCCCCTTCCGGGCATTTAGCTCATAAGAGTATTTGACTTTAAAAATTAGGAACAATGAAAATACGAGATTTCATTTTAAGTTTAGTTAGTTGGTTTATATTGTTGGTTACAGTAAGTTGCTCTGACGAACTTGGAGGCGAGCGCGCTCCCATTTCGTCAGAAAGCAACTTGCATGTACTCGTGCCAACCGTGCTCAGCAGCCGCGGCACCCGTGCCGACGATGCTTCCGGCCTTCCTACCTATAATGCTACGGTAGATGAATGCCAGATCAACGACCTGACCCTCTATGCTTTCCCTACAGGAAATGAAGGCAAGCTCCTGGTAGAGACGCTCCCTGCCCCACTGGCTACAATGATGGTAGAGCCGAATGTTGCTAACTATCAGCTCAATATCGAGCCGGGCACTTACCATATCTATGTGGTTGCCAACATGAATAAGGTATTGAGTGGTCAGCCTAAGCCTATCCAAACTGAAGATGATCTCAAAAAAATAGTACTGGGTTATGGCGTTGGAACAGAACCGGGAATGCCGGTTTCTACAAACATCCCGATGATTTATGAGCCAAAGGATGTAAACGGTAACATCATCAATACAATAATAGAAAAAGGTGGTAAGAAATATACTGAGGTAGCAGCTAACCTGAAGTTTACATGCGTAAAGGTTAAGCTCAACCTCATTATGGACCCAACTGCGAGCGATAATCTTTATGGCAAGAGCTATAGCATAACAGATATTGTTGCACAGAAGCTTACTCCTTCTACCCATTTATTATGGGATGGTAAGTTTACCCAGACAGATGTTTCTTCTGAATATGCTACAGGTATGGCTAACACCATTTACAGTAGTTCATCTACTGGCGAAGCTAGCACTGGACGCTATTATCAGAACGGAGAATACACCATAAATGAAGATAACAAAAATGTTGCTAACGAAGATGTTGTGCAAATCGCTGATGCTTATAAGGATAAGGGTACACCGAAACCTACGAACGATAAGCAATGGCTCTTTCAAGGTACCTACTATCTGCCAGAGCGTTATATCTCTAAGGCAGAGGAACAGTCTGTATTGAAGATTAACGGTAAAGTTAACAACAGCAACAAGAATCAATATACCATCAAGCTGGGACATAAGCAGAACGCATCAGATGCTCTGCCTACATTCCCTCGTGGAACCTATTATGAAATTACAGGTAAGCTGAAGAGCTATGGCGATATGGATCTTGACTGCGATGTGAAAGTGGACGATTGGAAGCCAGTAGAAATCAATGCCGATTTCTACCATACTACTTTATGGGTTAACAAGGCCGAGGCTAATGTGACTTCTACAAAGGGAGATACTATCTCTTATAATTCAAGCGAACTTGATGTAACGTTTGGCTGTATTGACACCAAGACTGTTGGTGAGAAAGATGAGAAGGTTATCATCGAAACAAAAAAAGATGGCAACAACATTATCTTTGGCATCAACCCAAATATACCAATAGATAAGTTTCCAAAGAACTCTGCAGGGAAGAGAGAAGGAACTGCTAGAGTTTATTTGATGGCTAACAACATCAAGAAGTATATTGAAGTACATTATGATGTTACTCCTTATTTTAAGGTGAGCCCAAAGAACGTAGTTATCTATTGGGGTAAGGATCCTGACGACAAGCAGGTTCTAGAGAAACACTTTGTGGTAGAAACCAATTTGGGTGGATTGAAAGCATATCAGAACATCAATGGTACGCTAACAGAAAAAGCTAACGGTTCTACAGCACAAGTTGGTGATGCACCTTCTCGTCTGCAGATAAGTTATGATAATACTCCTGATGCAGATGGAAAATATCTGATGAAGGTAACGGAAACCAAAAATCCTGTGACGACCACCGTTTATAACTTCACACTTTCTCCGCTGAATCAGATTTCTGGTGACGAGGTTGCTTCGCAAGAAGTTACTGTTACTGTAAAACCGGAGTTCGGTCCTTATCGTATCTACATGCGAGCTATCAATGATGTGTATAGTTGGAATGGAGCTAAAGATACATATGAAAATCTTGTTGTTGTTAACAAAGTTCAATTACCAGAATATACAATTCCGGAAGGAGGCTATAATGATAAGAAGAATAACAACTGGGACGATGGTTGGTTTTGGACAAATAATAACTGGGCTGGAGATAAAGAAATTCATTCAGATAAGCACTATCTCTATGCCTATACTCAGATAGGCGAGAATACAAACTCATCTCCTAATATGCCAACCTGGGTTTTTACGGAGAAGTTCCCTGGAGATAAATTGACAGGTGACATTAACAATGCAGGATGGTATTACAAAGATATAGAAAAAAATAAAAAAAGTAGTTTGACCTTCAATAATGCGCAAGGAGAGAAGGAAATCAAACCGGGACAAACTCTAGTAATATTTGGCAATGGCAATAATGCTTTTGGAGATGATGGTGGACGTACTCCGCACCGTTTTCCACATCATATGGATCCAGGTATTCCATTGTTCAATTATGAAGATCGTGAAGGATGGTATCTCTATGACCCAACCTGTATACCATATTATCGAGTATATGATGACAAACCAACCATTATAAACGTGGATTATGTAATATATACTAAAGATAATATTACACGATGGTACATCGATTTTGGAAAGAAGGACAGTAATCTAAATAAATATACTTTGGAGTGTAACCCAGATCAATTCAAGGAAAAAAGCGAAGATGTTGGAAATGGCTGGAAACGTACAGTTCTCCAATTCAAAGCTCCTAAGGGCGAATATGAAAAAGCAATAGAGGTTAGCATTGGTAATAATAACTACCACATGCTCTTCAATGGTGACAGCTACGAGTGTAAATACGATGCAACCAACGGATACCAGATATTCGGCTATTACGATGGTAGCAGCTGGCATGAAGGCAAACCGACAGGAGTTTCTAAATAATAAAGATAGAAAATATAATGATGACAAGAATAAAGACTTTAATGATATGGATAGGATTGCTCTTAAGCCTTGCATCATGTAAGGACTCTTTAGAGGCAATTACTCACGGTGGGGACGAACTCCCTACCGAGGGAGTTACGCTGAGCATACAATTGCCTAATTTCACTCCTCAGGAAATCTCAACCCGGGGTGGAGACGAAACTACAGAGAGCATTAATTCTCTGTGGCTTGTATGTTATGGCACTTCAGATAATTATCTTGGTATGCAGAATTGTACAGAAGCTTATGCTGCTGCAACTGCTGATGCAGATGGTTACAAGAAAATCAAAACGAACCTTCCTAAAGGTACAGAAACGGTACATTTGGTTGCCAACGTTCCTGACTTGACAAAAGCACAGGCTGAAAAGCTTGATGCGATGAAAGATATCACTCCTGATTTATCAAAGCCAATCTGTTGGGGTGCAAAAACACTTAGCGACCTGATGAACGACAGCAAGATTTCACTTACCCGTCAATGTGCTAAAGTTACAGTAAAAACAAGCGTTAGCAATTTCGAAATCACAGACCTTCATGTATGGCATTCTGCTAGCAAAGGCTCTATTGCGCCAGCTGGCTACGTAGAATCTACTAATGATAACTTGGCAACATCTACAGAGTTGAATAGCAAATATATTGCTGGCGGTTCTGCTGCTGTAGTTGCAGTAAATGAAACTTCTGCAGGCAAGGCTGACATCATTATCAAGGCTAAATATAAGGATAAGGGTACAGATACAGAAGGCTTCTATAAAGTAGCCCTCTATACTGATGATGCCAAAACTGCACAATATGCATTGGTACGTAACCACAACTATATCGTGAACGTTATTTCTGTAAACGATGCAGGCTACGCTACTGAAGAAGAAGCATTAAAGGCTGAGCCAGAAAATCGTTTGGAGGTAACCGTGGTAGATGATAACCCGGAGATTGTAGATATGATTGCCTGCAAAGACTACGAACTGGGCGTTTGTGGTACACAGACTGTTGCTGCTACAAATGGAAAAGATCCAATCATTGTTCCTATCACTTTGGTTACAAACCTTAAAGAAGATGATGCAAAAGATGGCAAACTCTATAAGGCGGAAATCAGCAGCGATGCGCAATCGTGGATAATTGCATGTACACTAAATAGCAAGTCAACCACAACGCCAACAAGTCCTGATGAATCAGCACCATCAGGAACCAAGTTTGTTCTCAACCTCACATTGACTGCAAACGACAAATCGGAGGATCCTCGGAAAGGTACAATTACCATCACTTCCGGTGACTTGAAAAGAACCATTACGATTCTTCAGAAAGGTTACGACTTTAAACGTGCTGATGATCGAAAGGTTGTCATGAATTACGATGGTACTATTCATGATAATTACTTTGCTTGGCTTGATGAAATGCATGGTGTTAAACCTAGCGAGAATAAGGTCGAAGATCAGGAACAGACCAGAAACCAGGGCTTGCACTTCAGCGTAGGAGATAATAAGATCTATTATCTGATTCCAAAGAAACCGGGTGACAATGTTGAAAAGAATTCTGCTAACATCAGTTATTCAGACGAAACTTACAATGGCAACAACTATTATAAAGTTACATTGAACAACAGCACCAATAAGTTCGATTTGTGGATAGACGAAGAAGGTTTTGTCATCAAGAATACTGAAGATGCTGATCATCCGTTTACCATCAAATACCCGATCTATCATGCTGGTGTATTTGGAGAAATTAAAAATCTGGGAGACGAACAGTTGGGTGAAACAAAAAAAGGTTGGTACTACTACGGAGTAGTGAAGATTCTGGTAGATGAACCATCAGAAGATGGTAAAACTACTACGCATGATAAGACATACTACATGTTAGACCGTAATCTAGGCGCATCCAACAGCGATTTCTATTCGCCAGGTTCTGCCAATATTGCCAATGATAAAGGTTCTATAGGTGGATATTTCAAGATATCAAATGGTAAAAGCAGTAACGACTATATCAACAAGTATGTAATCGGCAATTTTAGAGTACCAAAGGGCAACGAGCTAGAGGCAATTGCAAATAAAATCGAAGTAAAGCCGTTGAGTACATCTACGGGTGAACTATATAATTGTCTTCGCATCCCGACAGTGTCTTCGCAGAAGGATTACATCTATATCCCAATCAGCGGATATTACGAGAGCAACAGCTTCAAGGATGAATATCACGCAAATCTGTGGAGCCAGTCTTTGTTGTCGGGCTATCAGGGCTTCAGTACAGAAAGTAGTGAATATGGCTTCTGGTATCTTTATCTGGATATCTATAATAAGATAAAGACTATCACAAATACCCGTTTCGTTCAGGGATATGATGGCAGTAGCACAGGCCGTTACAAGGCGATGCCAATCCGCCTGATATACGTTCCGTAAGGAGTTAGAATCTTACACTTTAATATAGTTCAGGATAAAACCAGAGAATCCACAGCAGACACTCAAGCCAGCTGTGGATTTCTTGATTCTTAGCTTCACTCAAATCTGCACTAGTGTCCCGTTTAGTCTGGACGATTATTATATAAGTTATTAATATCCAATATTTTATGTTCTAGAAGTTGTGTATTCGATTTGATTTTGTACCTTTGCACTCATATGGTATCCTAGCCTTTTTAACCCGATGATTTCTAAACGGGACAGCAGTGATCTGGTTTAAAAAACAATATGATTTTGCCCCAGTTCTTTATGACCTGATGCAGTCAGAAAAGATTAGACAGCATCTTCATCATGATTAAAGTTCTCATAGAACTTCATTCGCTTCTTTTCTAATTCCGCAATTTCTTGATACATGAACTTACATGTAAAATCATAAATCGGCATTGCAGCACTATGCTCGTCTGCTTTCTTAAATTTCAACTTTTGGCTATAATAGTTCACAAGATGCTCATCAGGGTCACAATCAGCAGCAAATAAGAAAAGATATTCACAACCAACAATCTTTCTCAACTCAAAAATCAAAGGAACGATAAAATGCCAAAAGACGATTGCTCCCAGACTTTGGTCAAGATTATATTTATCCCAAACTTCACGACAATCATCATTGGCACAGAAATGCACAATCTCCACACCAGCAAAGGTTTTGCCCACATTCTTGATGTTTTTGTCGAAAATAGAATTGATTTCCTGAGAATCTGTTGTAGTATGAAGGATACGAGCCACTTCATCTTTCTTCAATCCTTTTTTTGCCCTAACAGATTCCAAAATGGCTTTCAATCCATCCCTATCTTCTTCTGGCACGTTTCCCCCATTCAGCTTTTCAGACAAAGTAGAACAAAGTTCCTTGAGCCTAGTCAATTTTTCTCCTTCTATGAATTCATCAAACAACAATCCACACTTCAAAGAAAAGAAGAACAACACATTAGCATCGCTATCTTTCACCACATAATAGGCAACAACACCAGACTCATCTTCTTGATAGGCCTCATTCAGCAAAGCATCCGCAACATTGTTGTTTCGAGTGCTATAGAAAGAATCGATCAATCGCAAATTCTCTTCATTAGAAGCCAGCCGTTCACAACGAAGAGAATGTATCAAAGCCATTTGTTCCTCAGTTATTCTCATGGTTTATGCAGTATAAAGATTTAATTGACGCAAAACTGCTCGTCTTTCACGAACCCTGTTGGCATCAACCATAATGTCTTCTGTTTTCATCTCTACCTCAGATGAATCCTGTTCATCATAGCCTTCTCTTGCGTGTTTCCAAGAAAACTCTCCATGCGTTAAAGTACTCAAACTCCAAGACTTCTGTGGAGCATAAGTTTTAAACACCATATCAAACACTGGCTCATATTGTACAACCTGCTCTTTATCCATCAATTCTGGGAGAGAATCATTTTTATAATGCTGGCGAATCTGAACCATGACAGGACCATATTTCCAAGCCTCAAATTGTGCATCAAACATGGGTTCGCCCTTTTGAATCAAGCACTCACGCTGCGTGAAATAAAGTAGCTTATGCAACTTCATTTCATCAATACGAACGCCAAAATCATCCATATAGCGCTTGTATAAATAAGAGGCAACTTGTAATATTCCCATCATAGTCATTATTCATTTTATAGTTTATTGCCGCAAAGTTACGCTTTTTTATTGAAACCGCCAAAGAAAATCAAAAGAAATCTGCGAAAATCCGTGTAATCCGTGCCTTATCTATATCCTAAGAAGCTTATGACACACCCTCACAAAACGGGTGAATGAGAGTAAGAAAACGAATGAATGAGAGTAAGAAGAGGGGTAAACCAAGACTTTTCCCGAGATTAACCCATTATTAATACAGCAAGAAGGAAGAAAGGAGATAAGAGGAAGCCTGAAAAGAAATAAAAGGAGGAGAGAAAAGAAATAAGAGAAGGGAGAAAAGAAATAAAAGGTATAAGGAAATGAGATAAGGGGCATAAATGAAGAAAAGATGTTTTTAATTTGGTGGTTTCACCATTTATTCGTATCTTTGCCAACAAAGAGAATATCACTTAAAAGAAAGGCGAGCAATTATGGCAAGAAAACTATATCCGATAGGATTACAAACTTTCGAACGAATCCGAGTAGAGGATAAGTTCTACATTGACAAGACGGAATATGTATATCGTATGGCACATACTGATGGTACTTATTTCTTCCTGAGCCGTCCACGCCGTTTCGGAAAGTCGCTGCTGCTGACTACCATGAAGAGCTATTTTGAAGGAAAGAAGGAGCTTTTCAAAGGACTCGCCATCGAAAAGCTAGAAAAGGATTGGATAAGCTATCCGGTGCTGCATTTCGATATGAGCATGGGCAAACACATGGAGATAGCCCAGCTGGAAAGATATTTCGACCAGCAACTTGCAGAACAAGAGCAGAAATGGGGCATTACGAATCCGGCTGTTGATGCCAACGTCCGCCTCATCTCACTTATCCAGACTGCCTATAGGGAAACGGGCAAGCAAGTGGTAATACTGATTGACGAATATGATGCCCCTTTGCTTGATGTGGTGCACGAGGATGAAAAACTGGAAGAACTTCGCAACGCCATGCGCAATTTCTATAGTCCGCTAAAAGGATGCGAGAAATTGCTCCGCTTCGTATTCCTCACAGGCATCACCAAATTCTCTCAGCTCAGCATCTTCAGCGAATTGAACAACATCACCAATATCAGTATGGACGAGCCGTATGCCGGCATTTGCGGAATTACGGAAGATGAACTGGTGAACGGAATGCGGAATGACATAGAGGCACTTGCTGAAAAATTAAACTTATCGTATGAGCAGACGTTAGCTAAGTTAAAGGATAATTATGACGGCTATCATTTTACATGGCCTTCTCCAGACGTTTATAATCCGTTCAGCTTATTAACCTGCTTTGCCAAGCAGAAGATTGATTCCTACTGGTTTGGATCTGGCACTCCTACTTATCTGATCAATATGATGCGCAATTTCAACTTTCTGCCAGCGAACCTGGGCGAGAGCATGGAAGCCGGAAAGGATGACTTTGATGCTGCCACGGAAACCATGACCACCATCATGCCGCTGCTCTATCAGAGTGGCTACATCACCATCAAGGATTATGATGAAGAAACGGAGCTCTATACCCTAGCCATTCCTAACAAGGAAATAAGAGTTGGATTGTACAGAAGTTTGTTGCCTCATTATCTGACCTCAAAGACTGCAATGTGTAATACCACCATCGCCAAAATGTCGGTGCTTATTAAACAGGGCAAGATAGACGAAGCATTACAGTTGCTGAAATCGTTTTGGGAGACTGTGCCTTATTGCAACAACACCCATTACGAAGGTCATTACCAGCAAACGATGTATATCATCTTTGCCTTGCTCACGAATTTCAGGATTATAGTGGAGCAACATACGTCAAAGGGGAGAATTGATATAACCATGGAGACGGACGATACTATCTATGTAATGGAGCTGAAGTTTGGAAAGACTGCCCAGGAGGCTCTTGAGCAGATAGAAAGCAAGCATTATGCCGATGCCTTTGCCATGAGCGGCAAGGAAATTATCAAGGTAGGTATGAGCTTCAATATCAAAGATGACAACACCATCGTGTTCGATTGGAAATCATCAGAAATTTAGATGACAAAAAAAGCGTGCAGGCGACTATGATGTGGCTTGCACGCTTTTTCCTTTTATATTCTTTTTACAAAGCCAACGCTCAGGATTTTTATCTAGCACCTTACATGTAATGGTGATATACCAAAACCAGTACATAAACCTATATCCACTTATCCAAATAACATTTAAAATCCTCTATACCTATAACCTCCACTTTAGGAAAAGGAATATTTTCCAGGACCTTAAAGTGCTTGTCTTCTGTAACAATACACTTTGCATTTGCAGCAATGGCACAATCTACAAACTTATTGTCATCTTTATCTGCCTCAATTAAAGCAAAAGTATAATGAGGATCTTTGCGAATTACATTGGGTCTAGTCAATATAGCATAAACGATGGCCTCAGAAACTTGAGGGGATATATTACGAGATAAAACCTCTGAATACTCCTCTATTATTTCATTGGACACACAAAGGTTATAATCGCCACTAAGAAAAGCATTCCACACCTTACGATACGGACTTCTAGGGGCGATTGACATAATCAAACTATTTGTATCCAATACAATATTCATAACCTAAAGATTATAATATTGGTTTATTGTACGGAGTACGTTCATGGAGATGCCGGAAACTCTCGATACGTTCTTCATTCAGGGTTCCTTCATTCCACATCCTATCTAATTCAGCATCAGCCATCTGAACAAAATAATCGGAGATTACCTTATTCAAATCTCGCAAAGCCTCAGGAGTCTTGATAAATGACAGCATATCGAGGATTTGCAATTGAGCTTGATTCATTGTTGCTACCTGTGCCATAATAATTCATTTTATTAATATCTAACCGCAAAAGTACACTTTTTTCTCGAAACCACCAAGAAAATCGAAAGAAATCTGCAACTCATCAGCAAATTACCACAAAAATCTGCAAACAATAAACTATTAACTGTAAACTATAGCCTACTATTCCCCGACGGTCCCATCCCGCACAATCTGGCGAGACCTTTGTAAGTATCCGCTCAACGCCGTATTGCATATCTCAAAAAAAATGTTGTACCTTTGCACGGCGGCATCATTTTCCTAATTTTGAAACAAGAATACGAAGTTTAGCCCTCCATCAGCTAATGCCAGTGAAGGTATTTCTTCAGGCAACTCCACTCCCGAAGCCTTGCCGTCTTCTCTCGCTGTCGATATAATCTCGTCAGTCTCAGGATTTCTGGCATCCAGATAATACTGGTAAAATTATTGGTGCTTCTCCCATTGTTTCTGTTTCATTATTGGTATAGTTGATGATTTACAGGAGTGATTTCTCCATGAATGATTTGTGTTGGGTATTGTTGAGTTCCATAATGTATATTTATGATAATTATTCTTAATTATTCACTTAAAAGTGAACAAGCTATCAATAAAAGTATTATTTTTGCATTGCATATTAAAGAATCATAATTATGACACAAGTAACATTAAAGACAATAGAGCAGAATGACAACGTAGGCATGTTTTCTATCTGCTTCGATGGAAACTCCGAAAGCGAATTTGAAAAATTCCTGATGGAGTTTAAGGACAATGCGACATACAATAAAGACTTCAATGCCATATTATTGGCTTTATCCAAAATTATCGATAAGGGAGCATTAGAAAGATTCTTCCGCATCGAAGGGAGGATGAGCGACCATGTCAGTGCTTTGTCTATAGATTCCCGCAAACTCCGCCTATACTGCTTAAGAATATCCGATCAGATACTTATCTTAGGAAATGGTGGCGTTAAGTTATCACGCACATACCAAGAGAATGAAAAACTCAGTGGATATGTCATGGATTTACAGACTTTTGACAAAGTCCTGCTCAAAGCCCAAGAGAATGGAATCATTACCATTGAAAAAAACATGATAACAGACATAGAAAGTGCAACCTTTGAAATTTAAGCATTATGATACAGAACAAATTATTCCGTGATTGCCTCGCTGCGATACCAGCCGAGCAAAAGGCAGAGTTCGATTTGTCTTTTGGTATTGCCGAGCGCATTAGTGAGATCCTGAAAGCCAAAGGACTCACCCAAAAGGATTTTGCCCGCTTACTCAACAAGCGAGACTCAGAAATCTCCAAATGGCTAACAGGCAGACATAACTTCACGACTCAAACCATTGCTCGTATAGAAACGGCTTTGGGAAGTAAACTCATTAGCATAGCCCATTGATTGGGCTATGCAATGAATATTGTGATCTCTAATATGATAGTACCGATTCGCCGATATTATTAATTACGAAACCTCCCATATTACTTTTACGATTTCATACAGCAATCTACTTCGCTCCATCAACGCATTCTGGTCAAAGACACTATAAGCCTTGAACCCAACATTACACTTGTCAGATAGCTCCTTGTTAAACTTATCAAAATCCTTGTTGGCATGATAGTAATCCTCGCAAAGCGAATGTCCCCATACCAAACCATTGCTATAAGTTTTCAGCTTATCTGAATACTCTTCATTACCAGAAGAGATATTATCCAACCCCTTCAGCAAGAGCAAGCCCCCCAACAGGTTACGTTGATCCTCAAACTCCTCTACATCCTTAAAATACCCCCTGTTCTTTTCATTTTCAGAGAGGATATGCTCTATATGGTATCCCGTCTTATTACCGGTTTTAGTAGAGATATAGTAGATATCATTCTGCATATTCTGATTCGTATGCTCACAGATAAACTTCTCAACCCTAGAGAACAGATAACGCAGGAATCGGCGGTTCGTATTCGTATAGTTTTTTCTCAGGAAGCTATTGAAATCCAGCAAAGAAACCTCTCCCGAAACATTACGTTTTTCCCTAATACTCTGCATGATGATTTCGTCATATACCTCACGATAGGAAGCCATATCCAACCCCTTCAGTTTCTCATTCAATCGATAAGAAATATCCTGAAAATCGTTGCTATCATAGATACCATTCAGCACAAAGAGCACCCAGAGTCTATCTGCCTCTTTAGCTATAGCATGAATCTTCTCGTCCGTTAGCTCATCATTGACATCGCAGGCAGCCATAATCTGCTGATAAAGCCCAGAGATATCATTGATATTCAGATTATACTGCACAAACTCATCACCACAAGTCGAAATCTTAGCATAAAGAGAAGTATAGTAATCCAACTCATTATTGATAAACAGTTTAATGTTCTCATGATGTTTCTTGTCAGCTCTTCTGAAAGAAAGCTTATTAGCAATATCATTATAATCGAAGATATATCGGTGGTAGGAATTGATAATCTGCTTCTCCAGAGAGGCATTCTTCTTGAACACAAACTGCGACTTTAAATAATCAGCAAAAAAGTTATCCTCTCTTCCGCTGATTCTATTCAATGCAGCATCCCACTTCTCAGAATACTTGTTGGTATCACTTTTCGAAAGGAGTCCAATCATCTTACCTTTCAGAATCTCAAAAGGCTTTAAAGCCTCACCACGGTCATTGATCACCTCAAAGACCATAGGCGTATCATCCTTCTGGATAGACAGTTCTACGAGAACCAGTCTGTTAAGGAAGTAATAGATGAAAGCAGTCAACTCAACATCATCCAACTGTTTGTCATCAAAGAACTTACTGACATCGGCATATCTCTCTATGATAGTCTCTTCAGTCTTGTTTTTATAAGCATCCTGATACTCAGAACCATCAAGGATACATTGCATCACATTTTTTCTCTTGTCGTTATCGATACAAAAGACATTGCCTTTAAACTGATCTTTCGCAAAGATGCAATCACGAAGGATATCCCTGAGATTATCATTTTTTGTAATATGATAGAGCTTTGTGGCAATCAATGTAAGTGTAGAGAGTCGCTGTTGACCATCAACGATAAACACCTTACCCTCCACCTTATTGGTGATAAAGACATTGAGATAATACCAGTTATACTTTTCCAGCACCTCTTGCGACATCTCCTCATCCTTATGTTCTTTATACGAGATTTCGAAGGCATAGAAGATATCGTTCAAGAGGACCTCCACCGTATTCTTGGTCCATACATATTCACGCTGATAAAAATCAACGTAATACACTTTCTGCTTCAAGCAAGTAAGTACACTTTGCTTATCAGGAATTATTTCTTGTGCCATATTGTCTAGTTATATATTATTTTAAAGCCAATGGTCACCTATAATTTTTTATTCATAGAATAGACCATATCTTTCAGCGGTACCGAATTCTATTAAATTAATATTCTGTCAATGGTGAAAACACCGTTTTGTCTGCTAAAAATCCCATAATACTAACTTAAAAATTTTGCTTTTGCCAAAATAGCCTTCATCTCAGCACGTTGCTTTGAGAAATCTATGCTACCACGCTTCCTCAAAGTTTCTTCAGCTCTTTCTCTGAAAGCTAAAGCCTCATCACCTGTCAGCATTGGGATACCACTAATTGCTATTGCCATAATCTTATCTCCTATTATTTAGTTTATATAACCTGCCGTCAAAATTACGCTTTTTTCTCGAAACCACCAAGAAAATCACAAGAAATCTGCAAGTTATCAGCAGATAACCACGAAATCAACCGTAAACTATTAACTGTAAACAGCTTTCCCCATGCGGTCCCATCCCGCAAAACATGGCGAGGGCTTTGATGCCCCGCCAACCTTAGAGCGTAGCGGTTCCGAGCACCGGAGGGCGGTTACATCTTCTCCCTTCGGGCAAGAGAAAGGATTGATGAGAGATGTGGCATACCTATTCCATATCCTACCACACTACCTAGCGTATTATGAAACAAATGCCATCAACAATCATCTAAGCCATGGGACATTCCAAAATCTGGGTGTGCAATAAATCCAAAAACATAAGTCTGGTATAAACCAGAGAAGTTTCCGGAAAATGCTGTTCTGCTCTTTCTAATTCTTCGGTGGCATATAGATACTTGAACTTGTTGCCCAACTAAGAAATTTCGTCCTTGATATTTCTTATTAACCCCTAGTCTTCCCAATAATACGGCAGGATAAGTACGAAGATGTTTTTGACCTGGTATAGTTCGTTGAACCTTATTAGCAGAAGGCTTTGGAATAAAAGTTGTCTTTACATAATCTATTAATGAGGAAGTTTAATCTTTACATTTTTTGAGCGTTCCATCATACGACGGATTGCATCTTGTGCACCTTCAGGGATTACTGTTGTGGCCGTATTCCTACTACTCTCTGCAATCTCTATAAAGCGCTCTGCAACATCACCAGTCAATACTGGAATTGTTTTAATAGCTATTGCCATAATCTTATCTCCTATTATTTAGTTTATATAACTTGCCGCCAAAATTACTCTTTTTCTTCGAAACCACCAAGAAAATCACAAGAAATCTGCAAGTTATCAGCAAATAACCACGAAATCAACCGTAAACTATAAACTATTAACTGTAAACTATAAACTGCTATTCCCAGGCGGTCCCATCCCGCACAACATGGCGAGGGCTTTGGTGCCCCGCCAACCTTATAGCGTATATGATTAATTGTTATACAAATGAAAAAATACTTTTTAGCCAACAACAGAAAGAATATCTTCTGGCGATATACCCATTCTTGTTATAGCCGAGATTTTGTGTCCACCATTTGCATTTAACGAATGACCACAATGATAAAGCGTATCATCAATGACAAGCCAACGATCATGGGACTCCTTACTCCATTTTCTAATATCAATATGAGCATCAGGGAATAATCTGTCATGCTCCTCCATCAATCGTTGCATTCCCTGACCGACACCTACTGTATAGATAATTGCTTCCACTCCAGATTTTCTAATGTTCAGAAAGTCAAGAGTCAAGGCTGATACATAAGCATCAATAACAATTACACGATGATTTGCCGAACTAACCAAATTTTCCAATGCCACACGTGCAGTATAGAAATCACCCTCAAAGAACACCATTTCTGCAGGAGGGGTTGAAGTACGAATAAAGAAATCAAGCTGTTCCTGCTGTGCTGCCTGTTTATCTTCAATACGTGTCATACGCAGACTATGCTCTTCCTATCGAGAATCAAACTGTCGCTGCATCGCCAACAATTGTTGATTTGCAGAATAATCTTTTAACAAGTAATTCTTGAGGACACGAGTTGCCCATCTACGAAAAGCTGTAGCATTGATGCTATTTACACGATAACCAACAGAAATAATAGCATCTAGATTGTAAAACTGTGTTTTATACGTTTTACCATCAGCCGCAGTATGTTCCAAAATGGAACTAACTGAATTCTGGTCAAGTTCCCCACTGTTGAAGATATTTCTCAAATGCTTTGTTATAGCTGGTCGTTTTGTACCGAAAAGGTCAGCTATTTGCTGCTGAGTAAGCCATACAGTATCATGGCTTGCATCAATCTTCACTTGAAGAGAGATTCTTTCATTTGGCTGATAGAGAACTATCTGAGACTCATCAGTAATCTGTATGTTATTATTGTCGTTTGCCATACTTGTCATTATTTACAAATAATAATTTCCAAAGTTACGACTTTTTTATCAAACCACCAAATAAAATGACTAATTCTTTTGTATTTACATTGGAAATCATCATATTTCAAATAATATGCCCTATATTTACTCATAGAAAGACGATAGCCATTGATTAACGGCTCCTTTGTCTTCCAATCTAAGAAGTTCTTCCTCTTCTGCTTTAGTAAACTTAGGAACACCAAAGTTTTTGATGTTTGAACCATTCAGCGAATAATATCCTGATGTGTAAGGCTTACTGTTAGCTACAACATAGTTCCAAAAAATATCAGACTCCAACACCTTCTGCAAAATCTTCATCTTTCGCATATCATCACCCACGAACGCCATACCATTGTATAACAGCAAGCTTGAATTTTCTACAATAACGCAGTTTAATGGCTTATTAGCAATTTTACGGAAAAAGAATGACTAAAAAAGCAAAAAATAGCAGATTTGAGCTTTTGTTTTGAGTTTCAAGTGGTTGTGGCAGTCGTTGGCTTTTTGTGGCATTCGTGAGGAAATGCGAAAATGGCGGATTTGAGAAGTAGAAACGCTTTCAAGTCATTACCTCAAAGAAACGCTCTAATAAGCATTTTTAACGGCTTCGGTTTTTACTTCTCAATTCTGCACAGGTTGTGAATTTGCCATGCAACTCTCATGATTTAATTTTGCACAGAACAAAAAGCAAGGAATTATGAGAAGTACATTCAAGACAGTCTTCTATGTAAACGGAAGCAAGGAGAGAAACGGAATTGTCCCTATCATGGGACGTGTGACAATCAACGGAACTATCGCACAGTTCAGTTGCAAGCTGAGCGTGACCAAGG
>ENA-OUOU01000583-OUOU01000583.1-human-gut-metagenome-genome-assembly--contig:-NODE-583-length-21623-cov-11.330907_pt1 | contig 21623 bp, 18 predicted proteins | sample MGYA00237936_ERZ548765 | MGnify/ENA primary metagenome ERZ548765 (study PRJEB26490, sample SAMN05356889) | human gut metagenome | biome: terrestrial biome; feature: human-associated habitat; material...
CGGTACCTCCTGGGGCACCATCGGCATCATGGCCCCCATCGTGGTCCAGGTGTTCAACTACGATCAGCAGCCTGTGCTGTGCACCATCGGTCTGGCGGCGGCCTGCGCCGGCGGCGTTATGGGCGACCACTGCTCCCCCATCTCCGATACCACCATCATGGCTTCTGCCGGTGCGCACTGCTACCACCTGAACCACGTGTTCACCCAGATCCCCTACGCTCTGACTGTGGCCGGTGTGACCTTCGTCAGCTTCATTCTGGCCGGTCTGATCCAGAACGTGGTCATCTGCCTGGTCATTGCCTGCATCCTGATGGTCGCCACTCTGCTGGTCATCCGTGCCATCGTTGCCAAGAAGCACGCTGGCATCTTCCAGGAAATGGCTGAGGCCAACAAGGCTATGGCTAAGTAAGGTATCCTGAAAACATAAAAAAGAGACGGCTTGCGCCGTCTCTTTTTTTGCCGTTGTAGGGGACAAAACGATATTTCGACAAAACGCTCGCTTGGCACATACGTTCAGACGGCGTAAAATGCAGCAAAAATACCGTTAAACACGCGACAAAATACGTAAGAAAAATTAACAGAAAGCATATAAAACGCTTGAAAAGAAAGCGATATACGTGATAATTCCGTGCTAATTAGCCTCAAAATTGTTGGAAAGGTAGAAAGTGAGATTCATAATTTGTTCAAATTTACCCGTTCCACTGATTGCTGAAATATTGACAATTGGAAAAAGACAGTTTAATATGGTGGCACCAATTTGTGAGGAGGTAAATCACACACATGGAAAAGAAAAGCACAAAGATAGCGTATTTCGTTGCGCTGGGTGTCTTTATCGTGCTGCTGGTCGTACTGGGCATCAGCTATAAGGACGCTCCCATCCTGATCGAGGGCGCCACCACCCCGTTCGCAGGTACCTTCTGGTCCCTGCTGCCCCCCATCGTGGCCATCGTTCTGGCTCTGATCAGTAAGGAAGTCTATTCCTCTCTGTTCCTGGGCTGCCTGGTTGGTGCTCTGCTGGTCAGCAACTACGCTCCCTGGGAGACGCTGGTGCAGCTGGTGGAGGGCAACAACGGTATCGTCACCACCGTGTCCGACTCCGGCAACATCGCCATCATCGTATTCCTGGTGGTTCTGGGCATCATGGTGGACCTGATGAACAAGACCGGCGGCTCCGAGGCCTTCGGCCGCTGGGCTACCAAGACCGTTAAGACCCGCGCCGGCGCACAGCTGATGACCATGCTGCTGGGCGTCCTGATCTTCATCGACGACTACTTCAACTGCCTGACCGTGGGCGCCGTTATGCGTCCCGTCACCGAGAGCCATCACATCTCCCGGGCGAAGCTGGCCTACGTCATTGACGCTACCGCCGCTCCCGTGTGCATGCTGGCCCCTGTGTCCTCCTGGGCTGCCGCCGTTGCATCCTATGTGCCCGATGGCTTCCCCGGCTCCCGTATCAGCATGTTCCTGAGCCAGATCCCCTTCAACTATTACTGCATTCTGACTCTGGTGATGGTCATCGTCACCTCTGTGCTGAACATTGACTACGGCCCCATGCTGAAGCATGAGTACAATGCCCAGGTCAAGGGCGATCTGTTCACCACTCCCGAGCGTCCCTTCGCCGGTGCGGATGACTATGAGGAAGGCGCTAAGCACTCCTCCGTTCTGGATCTGCTGCTCCCCGTCATCGTTCTGATTGCCCTGTGCATCGTTGGCCTGATCTGGACCGGCGGTATGTGGGATGCCGAGAGCGATAACTATGGCAACTTCATCATGTCCTTCTCCGATGCCACTGCCGGTACCGGCCTGTGCCTGGGCTCCATCGTGGCTATCGTGGTGACCTTCATTTATTACTGGCTGCGCGGCCTCATCTCCTTCAACAAGTCCATGGAGTCCATCCCCAACGGCTTTATTCAGATGATCTCCCCCATCCTGATCCTCTGCTTCGCCTGGACCCTGTGCGGCCTGTGCCGTGACAACGGTCTGCAGGTGGGCGAGTTCGTGAAGGGCGTCATGGCCGGCACCGGCAGCCTTGCCAAGTTCCTGCCCTGCGTTATCTTCATCGTGGCCTGCTTCATCGGCTTCGCCACCGGTACCTCCTGGGGTACCATCGGCATCATGGTCCCGCTGGTCTGCGCTGTGTTCGATTGGAACTCCCAGATGACCCTGCTGTCCATCGGCCTGGCTGCTTCCTGCGCCGGCGGCGTGTGCGGCGACCACCTGTCCCCCATCTCCGATACTACCATCATGGCTTCTGCCGGTGCGCACTGCTTCCACCTGAACCATGTGTCCACCCAGATTCCCTACGGCGTGACCGTGGCTGCCGTTTCCTTCGTCAGCTTCCTTATCGCCGGTCTGGTGCAGAACGTTGTGATCTGCATGATCATTGGTGTGGCTCTGATGATCGCTACCCTGCTGGTCATCAAGGCTGTGGTGTCCAAGAAGCACGCCGGTATCTTCCGGGAAATGGCTGAGGCCAACAAGGCCCTGGCTGGCAAATAAGATATAGCCTGTCTACATACTTACAGCAAAAAGAGACGCCCTCGGGCGTCTCTTTTTTTACTGGCAAAAATTCCTGCAGAATTTTCTGCCAAAGGGGTTTGCGGTCTGCTGCACGCATAATTTTGCCGCAAGCGACAGAATTTCACACTGGCTGTCTGAGAGGTATTTTTCCTCCACACACATGTCGCAGTGAAAAGTGATTTGAATTTTTTGCCGCCTGCGGGCGGCAAACTTTGCGAGGCTTTTGGGGGTGTATATGCGTAATGTATGTGTATACGGTATGCCACGTCCAACCACACCTCTTGTACCCCCCCCATAGGGGCCGATGGCCCTGTTGCGGCGCCCCAAATTTCTGCGCTGCCTTACGGCGAACGCTTGAAATTTTGACCGCGGTCCCTCGCTCATCTCACTTCTTCTGCCACTGGCTGAGGTAATCCGCATCCCCGCCGCGCCAACGAAAAAAGGCGGTGCGCATTTGCGCACCGCCCTCTGCCGTTTCAAATCAAAACATCTTTTTCACATATTGGTCGTATTTGCTGGCGTTCATGACACTCTGATAGGTATTCTTAAAGCGGGAAACAGTGAGACTGTTGAACTCCAGGATATGCCGGTACTTCAGGGCCCCGGCGATGGCTGCGATACCGCAGCTGAAATAGCCGTAAGGGGCTGTCCGTGCGGCAACGGCTATCAGTGCGCCCACCAAAATCACCGAGATAACCACTCCGGCGATCTGCTTTTTCGGCTGAAGCAGGCGCCGATCCGCCTCCGTGATAACGCCCTCCTCGACCATGGTCTTGGCTAACCGAGCCTGCACAGTGAAGGTGGAGATGGCATTGAGCACACAGGGGGCCGCCACAAAGAAGGTAAATAGGGCCAAAAACGCCTGCACAATAAAAATGGAAATACTGCTTTCGTTCAATGAAATTTCCTCCTAAAAAATTTTTCATGGGATCCTATATGCGAAACGGCCATACCGTCAAGCGTCGGTGTAAACGATGGACACATCATTCCGGCCGGTAGCATAGAGCATGTGGCCGTAGCTTAGGTCAAAGCCTACAATGTCGCCTACCTGCAGCACCCGGGGGCAATCCTCTACATCCACAATGCAGTGGTCGGAGGAGCCGCCGATAATAGTCATGCCCGGCTCCCGGCAAATAAGGCTCTCCAAATCGCCTGCATCCGCCCGGCCGAAGGCCACCAGACCCCTCAGCCGTGTGCCCCGGTCCACATAGATGGGGCGGCGACCGAAGGCATCGATCATGGTCTCGCCCACAGGGTAGGTGGGCTTTTTTCGCAGCTCGACAATTTCGCCCTCCAGGTATATGGTGCCGCGCTGCAGGTAGTCCATGTCGGGGATGCCCCAATCCACCTGCAGATCCTTGGCCAGCAGCGCCGCCTCGCCGATACGCAGGTGATTGATGCCCGCAGGCATGACGCCTCTATGCACCAGCGGGTAGCTGCTGGTGGCTCCGCCGGAGACGATCTCCAGCTTACGGCCGATCTGCTCCTCCACGGCCCGAGCGATGTCCACCAGCTGTCCCAGATTGGCGGGGGTGGGGACAATGGAGCCATAACAGCCCAGGTTTACCCCCACACCAGCCAGGATCAGGTGGGGCAGCTCCCACTCCACATGGCAGCAGGCACGGATCATTTCCGCCTTGTCCCAAAAACCCTCCCGCAGATCGCCGAGATCTGCCATGAGAATGACCTTGTGAGTAAGGTTTTGCCTGGCACAGACATTTTCCAGGGCATTCAGTGTGGAAACATCACTTTGCAGCGAATAATCCGCCAGGTGCGGCAGACTCTCCAGCTCGCTCATGCCCGGCACACGCAGCAGCAGGAAGGGGCCGTCGACGCCTTCTCTGCGCCAAAGCTCTATCTGCTCCAGCCGGCTGGTGGCCAGCTGCGCCGCACCGCACTCTTTATAGAGCCGTGCAATCTCCGGCAGACCACCAACGCCTTTGATCACGCCGGCGACATTGATGCCGCAGGCCCTGCAGCGGGAAACGATTTGGGTAAAATTGTTGCGAAGCTTGTCCCGCCGGATCACCAGGCGGGGGAATTGTCTATCCATGGCCATACCTCGACCTTTCAGAATCTTTGCAGATAAAATCAGTATACCACACTATGCGGGGAATTGCCATTATTTTTTTCCCGTGCGCCCCTCAAAATGCGAAAAAACCTTGACCAATTCACAAAGAACAAGATGGTGTTTTTTTCTTTTTTAGAAAAAATGACAAAATATAAAAAACCAGGTTGACAGATGTAGTGCATGGGTGTATTATGCCCACATCAGAAAACAAAGGAAAGGAGAAAGCAGCATGAAGCGTTTTGTGAGCAGCAGCATGATGATGGAGATGTGCATGCCCATGTGCATGTGCATGTTTTCCTGCGCTCATAACAGCCATCTGCTTTCCCAAAATGCCTGAGCGGTTTTTTGAAGCCGCAGGGTTCGCTTATCACAGCGGGAAGTCACTTGGCTTCCCGCTGTTTTATTTTTGCAAAGGAGGATAACCCCATGAAAAAGCTTTACCGTCTTTACACCACCGGCTGGCGAATGTGTCCTCCGGGCACGGACAGGTAAAAAACAACCGAGAAGATATCCAACCAATTCAATTTATTTAGAAATAAAAAGGAGAACAAAACCATGAAAAAGACTACCAAGCTCACCGCTCTGGTCCTGGCCCTTGTGCTGACCCTGGCCCTGGCCCTCACCGGCTGCGGCAAGAAGACCACCACCATTCAGATTGCTGTCCCCAATGACACCACCAACGAGGCCCGTGCCCTCCTTCTGCTGGAGCAGCAGGGCATCATCAAGCTGAAGGACGGCGCCGGCATCACCGCTACCAAGAACGACATCGTGGAAAATCCCCACAATGTGGAGATCGTGGAGGCTGAGGCCGCCCGTCTGCCCGACATGAGGCAGGATGTGGACTACGCCGTGATCAACTCCAACTACGCCATCAACGCCGGCCTGAACCCCCTGAAGGATGCCCTGGCCATTGAGGGCTCCTCCTCCGCCTACGGCAACATCCTCTGCGTCAAGGAGGGCAATGAGAACGAGCCCAAGATCCTGGCTCTGAAGGCTGCCCTGGAGAGCAAGCAGGTGGCTGACTTCATCTCTGAGAAGTATGCCGGCTCCGTGGTCAGCACCGTCACCAATCCCACCGACGGCTATGACGCCTCTGTTGATTACGCTGCCCTGAGCGGCACCACCATCTCCGTCGCCGCCTCTCCCACGCCTCACGCCGAGATCCTGGAGGTTGCCAAGACCATCCTGGCCGCTAAGGGCATCACCCTGGACATCCGGACCTTCAGCGACTATGTTGTGCCCAACACTGTGGTAGAGGACGGCACCGTAGACGCCAACTACTTCCAGCACCTGCCTTATCTGGAGGACTTCAACAAGGAGAAGGGTACGCATATTGTGTCCATCGCCACCATCCATGTGGAGCCTATGGGCCTCTACGGAGGCAAGCAGACCTCTTTGGACGCCCTGACGAAGTAATTTAGAAACGAGGGAAACAAACATGATCGAGCTCAAGCACATATGCAAAACATTTGACTCCGGTGGGGGAGAAGTGGAAGCGCTGAAGGATGTTTCCCTCACAATAGAAAAGGGCGAAATATACGGCATCATCGGCATGAGCGGCGCCGGCAAAAGCACCCTGGTGCGGTGTATGAACCTGCTGGAGCGGCCCACCTCTGGCGAGATTTGGGTCAACGGGCAGGAGCTGGAGAAGATGACTCCCAAGGAGCTGCGCCGGGCCCGGGGAGAGATCACCATGATCTTCCAGCACTTTAACCTCCTGATGCAGCGCACCTGCCTGCGCAATGTGTGCTTCCCCATGGAGCTGGGCGGCATGAAAAAGGCTGATGCCGAAAAGCGGGCCCGGGAGCTTTTGGACCTGGTGGGCCTGCCGGATAAGGCTAATGCCTACCCGGCCCAGCTCTCCGGCGGCCAGCAGCAGCGTGTAGCCATTGCCCGGGCCTTAGCCACCAAGCCCAAGGTGCTGCTGTGCGACGAGGCCACCAGTGCCCTGGATCCCAACACCACCCACCAGATCCTCCAGCTGATCCGGGAGCTGAACCGGGAGCTGGGCATCACCGTGGTCATCATCACCCACCAGATGAGCGTGGTGAAGGAAATCTGCGATAAGGTCGCCATTTTGGACGGCGGCGAGGTGGCAGAGGAGGGCCTGGTATCGGCGGTGTTTGCCGCCCCCAAGTCCGCAGCCGGCCGGCGGCTGGTATTCCCCAGCGGGGCCGATGCCCTGGTGTCCGATCCCGCCTCGGAGCGCCGTGTGCGGCTTATTTTCCGGGACAGTCAGACCACCGGTATTCCCCTGGTGGCCCGGTTGGCGGCGGAGGAGAGCGTCTACTGCAATGTTATCTCCGCCAGCACCCAGCGGCTGTCCCGGGAGGTCTACGGCAGCATGCTCCTGGGCATCCCCAGCGGCCAGTTCGATCGGGCTGTGGACTTTATTAAGGCATATCCCAACATTCAGGTAGAGGAGGTGGAGCACAATGTACAGTGACCTGTTTTCTGCGGAATCCCTGGCGGACCTGCAAACGGTGTTGCCTCAAATTCCCTTTGCCATTTGGGAAACGCTCTATGTAACGCTGCTTTCCACTCTTCTGGCCACGGTCATCGGCCTGCCTTTAGGCGTGCTGCTGGTGGTGGGCGAAAAGGGCGGTGTGCTGCCCCTGCCCAAGGGCGTGATGCATGCACTGAATGTGCTCATCAACCTCCTGCGGTCCATACCGTTCCTGATCCTGATGATTATGGTATTCCCTCTGTCCCGGCTTATCATCGGCACCGCCGTGGGCACAGCGGCAACCATCGTGCCCCTGGTGGTAGCGGCCTTTCCGTTTATTGCCAGACTGGTGGAGGGCAGCCTCCGAGAGGTGGATCCCAATATCATTGAGGCGGCCCAGAGCATGGGTGCTACCCCCGGGCAGATCATCTGCCGGGTGATGATTCCCGAGAGCGTTCCCAGCCTGCTGCAAAATGTGACCATTGCCCTGACTACCATTTTGGGCTACTCGGCCATGAGCGGTATCATCGGCGGCGGCGGCCTGGGCAAGATTGCCATCGACTACGGCTATTACCGCTATAAGTACCTGGTGATGCTGGTGGCGGTGATCCTGCTGGTGCTGCTGGTACAGGTGCTGCAAACCATTGGCACAAAGCTGGCCATCCATAGTGACAAGCGCCTGAAGAAGTAAAAAGGGACACACTGCAAAAGAGTTGTTCACTGAAATAAGACGAGTAAGCTTTCCAAAGAGGATTGCTTACTCGTCTTTTTTGTGTTGTTTTGAATGTGACGATTAAATGCAGCTTCATGAGCCTTGAAGGAGGGCTATATGCTGGAAATGGGCCGTGCAGCAGCGTATCCGTGATAGCTGAGCCGCTCATATCGGACGCTGATCCCGGCGTCAGAATCGGCTTTGCCATATCTGATCGAACCGCTTTTCCACAGTGTCCGCGCCCACAAATAAACGCGGGGACGAAAGGCTGAGTAACACCTTTCGTCCCCGCATTACGGGTGGGCCTATTTGGCAGCAAGCCCTATTCCCATGTGTAAGCCGTGCGGCTTACTTGTCGTACATCTCGATGAGCTTGAGCAGGTGCTCGTAACGAGCCTTGGCCTCGTCCTCGTTGCGCTGGAAGAGCACACCGGCACGATCCGGGAACTCGCGGGTCAGGCGAGAGTAACGGGCCTCGTTCATCAGGAACTCCTGATAGCCGCCGGCAGGTGCCTTGGAATCCATGGAGAAGCGCTGGCCGGCCGGTGCGGCAGGATTGAAGCGGAACAGGTTCCAGTAGCCACATTCCACAGCCTTCTTCATTTCCTTCTGGCAGTTCATCATGCCGCCCTTGATGGAGTGCATCTCGCAGGGGCTGTAGCCGATGATCAGGGACGGGCCGTGATAGGCCTCGGCCTCGGTGATGGCCTTGATGGTCTGCGCGGGGTTGGCGCCCATGGCCACCTGTGCCACGTACACATAGCCGTACTGCATGGCGATCTCGGAGAGGCTCTTCTTCTTGATCTCCTTACCGGCGGCGGCGAACTGTGCCACCTGACCGATGTTGGAGGCCTTGGAAGCCTGTCCGCCGGTGTTGGAGTACACCTCGGTGTCGAACACGAAGATATTCACATCCTGCTTGGAGGCGATGACGTGATCCAGTCCGCCGTAGCCGATGTCGTAGGCCCAGCCGTCGCCGCCGAAAAGCCATACCACCTTCTTGCCCAGCTGATCCTTGTTCTTCAGCAGCTTCTCGGCCAGCTCGGCAGCCTCACCGGTGAGAGAGGCAGACTCCAGAGCCGCCGTCAGCTTGCGGGCATCGGCATCGTTGGCATCCAGATCGTCGAAGGAGGACAGCCAAGCGTTGATGGCCGTCTCCAGCTCCGTGCCGGGGACCAGCGGCAGCAGCTGCTGAGCCACCTGCTTGACGTAGGCCCGGCGCTGCTTAGTAGCCAGCACCACGCCCAGACCGTTCTCGGCCTGATCCTCGAACAGGGTACCGTAGAAGGCAGGGCCACGGCCCTCCTTGTTCTTGGTATAGGGCAGGGACGGGAACGCACCGGCCCAAGCCAGTGAGCAGCCCACGCCGTTGACCCAGTAGGTCTTTTCGCCGTACAGCTGGGTGATGAGCTTGGCATAGGGGGTCTCGCCGCAGCCCGCGCAAGCGCCGGAGAACTCGAACAGGGGCTTTTCGAACTGGCTGCCCTTGACGGTGAGCTTGTTGAAGGGGTTCTTCTTCTCGGGCAGCGCGGCCACGTAGTCCCAGCGAGCGGCCTCGTCCTGCTCCTGCTCCAGCAGGCGCATATCCAGAGCCTTCTCCTTGGCGGGACACACGTTGACGCAGTTGCCGCAGCCGGTGCAGTCGTTGGGGGAAATGGCGATGCGGAACTGATACTCCTTGGCGCCGTTGGCAGGCTTGGTCACATAGCCCTCGGGAGCCGCCGCAGTCTCTTCCGGTGTGGTCAGGATGGGACGGATGCAGCCGTGGGGGCACACAAAGGAGCACTGGTTGCACTGGATGCACTTCTCGGCGTCCCAGTGGGGCACGCGGATGGCAACGCCGCGCTTTTCGTAAGCGGAGGTGCCGGTAGGATACGCGCCGTCCTGCACGGGCAGCAGGCCGCTGACGGGGATGTTGTCGCCCTCCATGCGGTTCACGGGCTCCAGGAAGTTCCTGATGTAGTCAGGCACCTCTCTGGTCTCGGCCGCAGGCGCGTCCACAGCGTCCGCCCAAGACGCGGGCACAGCCACCTCGTGAAGGCCGGTGATGCCCTGATCCACGGCGGCACAGTTCATGGCCACCACATCGTCGCCCTTCTTGCCGTAGGTCACGGCGATGGAATCCTTCAGATACTTGACGGCATCCTGAATGGGGATGATGTCCGCCAGCTTGAAGAACGCAGACTGCATGATCATATTGGTGCGGTTGCCCAGACCCAGATTGCGGGCGATGTCCACAGCGTCGATGGTGTAGAACCGGATGTGGTGCTGCGCCAGATAGCGCTTCATCTCGGCGGGCAGGTTGTGCTCCAGCGCCGCATCGTCCCACATGGTGTTCAGCAGGAATGTGCCGCCGTCCTTCAGACCGGCCAGAACGTCATACTTGCTGACATAGGACTGCTGGGAGCAGGAGATGAAGTCCGCCTTGTCGATCAGATAGGTGGAGCGGATGGGGGTGTCGCCAAAGCGCAGATGGGATACGGTGACGCCGCCGGACTTCTTGGAGTCGTAGGCGAAATAAGCCTGCGCATACTTGTCGGTGTTGTCGCCGATGATCTTCACGGCGCTCTTGTTGGCACCCACGGTGCCGTCGGAGCCCAGGCCCCAGAACTTGCAGGCGGTGGTGCCGGCGTGGTCGATGGCGATCTCATCCACGGCAGGCAGATTGCTGTCGTACATGTCGTCGATGATGCCCACGGTGAAATGATCCTTGGGACACGCGGCCTTCATGTTCTCAAACACCTGATAGATGTGGTACGGACGAATGTCCTTGCCGCCCACGCCGATACGGCCGCCCACCACCACGGGCTGATGCTCTCTGCCGTAAAACGCGGTCTTGACATCCATGTACAGGGGCTCAGCCTGCGCATTGATCTCCTTGACGCGGTCCAGCGCGGTAATGACCTTCACGGTCTTGGGGATGTATTTGAAGAAGTGCTCCAGAGAGAACGGGCGGTACAGATGCACGGTCAGCAGGCCGACCTTCTCGCCCTTGGCGTTCAGCGCGTCCACCACTTCCTCGATGGTCTGGGTCATGGAGCCGATGGCCACGATCATGCGCTCCGCATCCGGCGCGCCGTAGTAGTTGAACAGATGGTAATCCCGTCCGGTGAGCTTGTTGATCTCACCCATGTAGGATTCTACCACATCGGGCAGTTCTTTCCAATACTTATTGATGACCTCGCGCTGCTGGAAGTGGATATCGGCGTTCTGCACGGTGCCGCGGACGCTGGGATGATCGGGATTCATGGCGCTGCGGCGGAAGGCATTGATGGCGTCCTTGTCTACCAGCTGTGCCAGCTCGTCATACTCCAGCACCTCGATCTTCTGGATCTCGTGGCTGGTGCGGAAGCCGTCAAAGAAGTGCAGGAACGGCACGCGGCCCTTGATGGCGCTCAGGTGTGCCACGGCTGCCATGTCCATGGCCTGCTGCACGCTGGCAGAGGACAGCATGGCAAAGCCGGTGGTACGGATGGTCATCACATCGCTGTGGTCGCAGAAGATGCCCAGACCGTTGGAGGCCACCAGTCGGGAGGCCACATGGAACACGCCGGGCAGCAGCTCGCCTGCGATCTTGAACATATTGGGGATCATCAGCATCAGGCCCTGAGAGGAGGTGTAGGTGCTGGTGAGGGCACCCGCCTGCAGGGAGCCGTGAACGGCGCCGGAAGCGCCGCCCTCGGACTGCATCTCTACCACCTGCACGGTCTCGCCGAAGATATTCTTCTTGCCGGTGGCGGCCCACTCATCAATGTGCTGGGCCATGTCGGAGGAAGGGGTAATGGGGTAGATGGCGGCCACGTCGGTAAAGGCATAGGAAGCGTATGCCGCCGCGGTGTTGCCGTCCATGGATTTCATTCTGCGTTTCGTCATTTCTGCTGCTCCTTTCGATTACTTGCTCTGCTGAGCCAGTTTCTTCTCGATCAGCTTGCCCAGCTTCATCACGCCCTCGCGGATCTTCTCCGGAGAATTGTTGCCGAAGCTCATGCGCATGCAGTTGCGGCCCACGCCGCTGCCGCCCACGAAGAAGCCCGCGCCGGCCACGAAGGCCACGCCCACTTCCGGATCGGTGCTGGACTCCTTCAGCAGCTCCGCGGTGTCAATGTCACCGGGCAGCTCCACCCAGGTGAACAGGCCGCCGTCGGGGAAGCTGTGCTTGGTGCCCTCGGGGAAATACTTGTCGATGCACTCCAGCATGGCGTCCCGACGCTGGCGGTACAGGTCGCACAGCATCTCGTGGTGTGCGGGATAGTAGCCGCGCTTGAAGAACTCGGCGCACAGCACCTGGGGCAGCATGGAGGTATGGGAGTTGGTGGCGGACTTGGCCTCCGTCAGATAGTGGATGGTCTCCGGCTCCGCCATCACATAGCCCAGGCGCACGCCGGGGGAGAAGATCTTGGAGAAGCTGTTGGCCACCACCACGTTGCCCACGGTGTCGAAGCACTTGATGGGAGGCAGGTCCTCTCCGCTGTATCGAATGTCACGGTAGGGGTCGTCCTCCAGCACCAGCACATTGTACTTGGCGGACAGCTCCGCCACCTTCTTCCGGCGTTCCAGGCTCAGAGTCCGGCCGCTGGGATTCTGGAAGGTGGGGATCACGTAAATCATTTTGGGATGGTACTTCTGGATCTTCGCCTCCAGATCGTCCATCTTCATGCCGTCCTCGTCCATGTCCACGCCAATGCACTTGGCCTCGAACATCTCAAAAATCTCCACGGAGTGTACGAAGGTGGGGGATTCTACCAGAATCACGTCGCCCGGGTCAATATAGACCTGGCAGGTCAGGTTGATGCCCTCCAGGCCGCCGGCCACCACCATCACATTGTCAGTGGTACACTTCACACCCTTGGGGAGCAGCAGCTCGTTGACAATGACCTCTTTCATGTCCTTGGTGCCGCTGAGAGGGCCGTACTGCAGAGCCTCCACGCCGCGCTTGTCCTTCCGGATGACCTCATCCGTCAGCTGGCGCAGGATGTCGATGGGCAGGGCCTCCTTGGCCGGCGCGCCGCCGCCGAAAGAAATAATATCGGGGTTTGTCATCGCGCCAAATAAGTTGCTGACCACGTTGGCCGTGTAGGCCATGGCGCCCATGCGTTTTGCGTATTGTATCATAAAATGCTCCTCCTTTTCCTTACCGCGGTGTTTTCTGCCGCGCCGACACATGGCGGTCATGCCGGTATGGTCGGTTGTCTGCATTGTAGCACTATGCGGCGCATCTGTCTCCGCAAGTAATTCACACCCCACTTGAATTTTCTTCAACGCAAAGCTGTGCAGAGTGTGCTATGATACCGGCATACAAGCGAAGCGCTTTGTGCGTTCTGTCTACCGCCTGAAAAGACGGCGTCGGCAGAAGGCCGATCTGACAAAACAGGACAAGGAGGAACCCCCCATATGAAAAAACGCATTGTCTGTTTCGGCGATTCCAATACCTGGGGCTATATTCCCATTACCGGTGAGCGGTATGACGAGAGCATCCGCTGGCCGGCCCGCCTGCAGGAAAAGCTGGGCTATCAGGACTACACCGTGGTCGAGGAAGGTCTCACCGGACGCACCACTGTCTTTGACGATCCCTTTGATCCGGAGCTGAACGGTCTGAAGACCATGCCCGCGGTCCTCCGCAGCGCGGCTCCTATTGATGTATTGGTCTTTATGCTGGGCACCAACGATTTTCAGTCCAATATTCCCGCCGGCAATCCCATCTCCACCGCCCGCGCCGTGCAGTATATGCTGGAAACGGCACGAAAGCTGGGGGTCGACCGTCCCGGCGAGAAGATGAAGATCCTACTGATCTCTCCGGTAGAGATCACGGAGGATCGCCTGACCTTCAAGGAAAACGATGTGACGGATCAGACCAGCATCGACAACAGCCGCCAGCTGGGCAAGTGCCTGCGCACCGTGGCCGAGCAGCTGGATGTCGAGTTCATCGACGCGGCTCAGTTCATCAAGCCCGGCAAGGTGGACGGCGTCCATCTGGACGAGGAGGGCCACGCCAAAATGAGCGAGCTGGTCTTTGAAATGGTACACACCATGCTTTCCTGAAGTTCCCCCTGTTGTAATTGGGCTGTCAGCCCTGTGTTACAAAATTAAATAGAAGAGGAGATCAAGAGAAAATGGAAGAAAAAAATGTCAAACGCTCTAAATTCAGCTCCAACCTCGGCATGATGCTGGCCTGTATCGGCGGCGCTGTCGGCCTGGGCAATGTTTGGGGCTTCCCCTCCAAGCTGGGCCGCGGCGGCGGCTTCTACTTCCTGATCATCTACGTCGTGGTGGCGCTGCTGCTGGGCATTCCCATGACCCTGTCCGAGTACGCGATTGGCCGCAAGATGCGCAAGGGCCCCATCGCAGCCTGGACAGAGCTGAACCGGAAATGGAAGTTCGTCGGTATCCTGAACGCCATCGTCTGCGTAGGCGTTATGGGCTTCTACTGCCTGCTGTTCGGCTGGATCATCAAGTACATGGTGGAATTCGGCATTGCGATCTTTAATCCCGCCGGCACCTTCTGGACCATGGACAGCGCCGAATACTTCTCCATGTTCATCTCCAACCCTGTGGAGCCCCTGATCTGGACCTTCGTGGGCCTGCTTCTCGCCTATCTCTGCGTCCGCAAGAACATGGCCGGCGGTATCGAGAAGGCCTGCAAGTGGATGATCCCCGCGCTGGTTGTTCTGCTGATCGTTGTGGCCATCCGCGCCTGCACCCTGCCCGGCGCCGAGGCGGGCATCGAGTTCCTGTTCAAGCCCAGCACCGAGAATGTTATGAGCTCCGGCGGCTGGCTCACCGTGTTCGGCATCGCCCTGGCCCAGATGTTCTTCTCCCTGAACGTCGGCTTCGGTACCAACCTGATGTATGGCTCCTATGCCCCTGACGACAGTGACCTGGCCAAGAACGCCCTGCTGGTTCCTCTGGGGGACATGGTCGTCGCTCTGCTGGCCGCTCTGGCCACCATCCCCGCCGCTTTCGCATTTGGCTATTCCCCCTCTACCGGCGCAGGTATGCTGTTCATCACCATGAAAGCCGTCTTTGAGAGCATGCCCGGCGGCGCCATTTTCGGCTTCCTGTTCTTCGTTGCCGTGTTCTTTGCCGCTATCAGCTCCGTGATCGGTATGACCGCTGCCAACGCCGCCATCCCCTGCGAGCACTGGGGCTGGAGCAACAAGAAGGGCACCCTGCTGGCGCTGGCCTCCAACTTGATCATCGCCGTCCCCGTTTCTCTGGGTTACAGCTCCCTCAGCGGCGTGCGTCTGCTGAGCTGGATGGGCAAGGATACCGACATTCTGGACTCCATCGACTACCTGTGCGAGAACTGCTTCGCCACTGTGGCAGCCCTGGCTCTGTGCATCTTCGTTGGCTGGATCTGGAAGCCCGCTGCCGTTATCGAGGAGGTAGAAAAGGGCGGCAAGTTCAAGTTCACCTGGAAGGGTATCTTCACCTTCCTCATCCGCTACATCTGCCCCATCATCACGCTCATCGTGGTGCTCAGCTCTATCGGTATTATCTCCCTGTGATTTTTCCGCCTCATCCCCCTTTTTTCTCTGCATTTTCCCGGCGCGAAAAAAGCGGACGCTGTTCAGCAGCGTCCGCTTTTTTCTATGACTCTTCAGTTTTCTGCTGCACTCAACGGAAGTAGGGCAGCTCTTCGGGATATCGCTGCGCCACATAATCCTGCACCGTCCGCACGAAGATCTTCGTCACGGGGGTCACGTACTCGCTGCGCTGTGTAGCGATACCGATGGTGCGGAACGGCGCGCCCTCGATAGGAAACACGCGGATGTTTCCGCCCAGATAGTCCAGCACCAGCTCCGGCATAATGCTGATGCCCTGTCCGCTTTCCACCATGGCGATGATCAGCGCGTCATCTGCCAGCTGGTGCGGATTTTCCATCTCGATATTGTTGGCGGACAGGAAGGCCCGCGCGTCAAAGTCGGATTCCGCGTGCGGCAGGATCAGCGTGTTCTTCCGCAGATCCTCCAGCGTAATATAATCTCCGTTTTCCGCTTCAAAGGACTTCGGCGTAATGCACATCAGTCTGTCATGCAGCAGCGGGTACGCCGGAATGCTGCCAGTGATAGGCACCGATACAAATGCCGCGTCCAGCTCCCCATTTGCCACAGCCGCCTCCAGTCCGGTATAGCTGCCCTGGTGAATATACATCTTGATCTGGGGATACTCCTTCTGCATCCGCAGCATAATGTCAGGCATCCAATTGCAGCCCACGCTGCTGAATACGCCCACATTCAGGATACCGGTACGTATATCACAGATCCGCACGATCTCCTGCTGCAGCCGCTCCTCCGCCTTCAGCGCATAACGGACATGGGGGATCAGCTCCTGACCGTATTGGGTCAGCCGCAGGCCATCGCGGTTGCGGACCACCAACTGCATTCCCAGCCGTTCCTCCAGCTTTCGCAGAGAATGGCTCACCGCAGATGGTGTCAGGTGTACGATCTCCGCCGTTTTTGTCAGGCTGTTGGTGCTGGCCACTAAATCAAAAATACGATAACTGATGTCTATCACAAGCATCCTCCTTTCTTACCATTCTGTCGTGCTGTATTCCCCGTGACGGTGGTCACTTTGACAGTGCGGCGCGTTTTTTTCGATCCATTATTGTGCAAGATTCAACACGGGTTGAATCTCTTTCATTTTGTTATTGTAGCCTTTTTGCGAGAGCTTGGCAAGTGCGGCGGCACATAAATCTGCACAATTTACGTTTTTTCTCTGTACGGATACCCCCGGCGCCGCAGACGCGTATCATGCAGTGTGTGCATGATAGCGTCCGGCACGGGGAACGGGCCGCGACCGGCAGCAGGCATACAAGGGGTGACAAACCCTGCACACTGTGCTATACTACCCACATCACCACCAAGGAGGACGTATCATGCGTATCAACTGGTTCAAGGACGAAAATCACCTGGTCTATATCAACGGCGCGACACAGCTGGCGGAGCTGGAGCGGACGCTGCACTTCCCCGGTCTGGAGGAAGCCGCCAATGAGCTGCGGCAGCATCCCACGGCGGAGGGCTTTACCATCAAGGGCCCCAAGCGCACCAGCGGACGGCTGTTCGTGCCCGATCTGACCTTCGGCGAGCACATCGAGATGGGCGAAAACATCTTCTTCTATATGGGTGAGATGCAGGAGTGCTACGTCATCTACTGGCTGGACGCGCCTGTGGCAAAGTGAGGCGGCATCGCACATGACTTTCCTGCAAAAGCATCACGGGCAGATGTCCGATTCCATGCTGACAGCCTTTTTCATCATCCTATCCGGCGGATTGCAGGACGCCTATACCTATTGCTGCCGCGGCAAGGTGTTCGCCAACGCCCAGACCGGCAACATCGTGCTGCTGAGTACGCATCTATTCGAGGGCGACTGGGGACAGGCGCTGCGATACTTAGTCCCCGTGCTGGCGTTCCTGCTGGGTATCTACATCGCGGAGTGCGTCCACCGGCACTTCAAGCGGATGGAGAAGGTACACTGGCGGCAGCTCATCATTCTGGCAGAGATCGTACTGCTGGCGGCGGTGGGCTTCCTGCCGGAAACGCTGAACACCACCGCCAATGCCGTGGTGTCCTTCGTGTGCGCCATGCAGGTGCAGACCTTCCGCAAGGTGCGGGGCCACGCCTACGCCAGCACCATGTGCATTGGCAATATGCGCAGCGGAACGGAGGCGCTGTGCGCCTACTTCCATACGAGGGATAAGGAAATACTCCGCAAGGCGCTGACGTATTTCGGCGTGGTGCTGCTGTTCGCGCTGGGCGCGGGTATCGGCAGCATAGCCACGCTCCATTGGGGCGCGGGGACGATCTGGCTGTCCTGCGGCCTGCTGACTGTCAGTTTTCTCATTATGTTCGTCCACGACGAGGAAGAAAAGCTGAATGCATAAAAAACGGCTCCAACTGCGCTCTCCCTGCCGCAGTTGGGGCCGTTTTTCGAGGTTTCCTTCATGGAAAAGAAAAGTGTAGTTAGTGAAATCATGGCGCTATGATAGCACGGAGGAAAGGACTCGGGGCGCCCATTTCACCGCGTCCCGCCTGCCGGGACACAAGGAGCCCGACGTGACAGGCATCTATCTGGCGTCTGCGGCGCACGGTTTCCGCCGGTTGACCAATAAGGCCGAAACTGCTTCGAGGAAAAGGAAAACCCTCGAAGCCTTGCGGCTTCAAGGGTTTTCCTGTTGGTGCGCGAGGCGGGACTTGAACCCGCACGTGCGTAATGCACACTAGAACCTGAATCTAGCGAGTCTGCCAATTCCACCACTCGCGCGTCACGAACAAGTGTTATTATAGTCATGTATCCCCCAAATGTCAACCCCTCTTTTTCGTTTTTTTGAAAATCTTTTCTTTAACGATCTTTGTCGACATCTGTCCCCTCCTGCCGCCTTGACCTGAGATAAAAAAGCTGGTATGATAACAGAAAATTGCCAAAGGAGAACGTATGGAAAAACCGCTGACCGCCCGCAAACGGCAGGCACTGGAGATGCGCTCCCGCATCCAGAACGTGGCGCTGGACCTGTTTGACAGGGACGGCTTTGAAAATGTGGCCGTGGAGCAGATCGCGCAGGCCGCCGGCTGCTCCGTGGGCAATATCTATCACTACTTCAAGAGCAAGGATGAGCTTATCATCCAGGTCACCAGCAACGTGGACGCCCAGTACCAGCTGCTGGAGCAGTCGTACCTGGCCGACAACGCCTCCTCTGCCCGCAGCAAGCTGCTGGACTTTGTAGGCAAGTCGCTGGACATCAGCTCCAAAGACCCCGCCCTGTACCGCAGCTTCATCCACGGCCTGAAATATCCGGAGCAGGCCATCCTTCAGGATAATGAGAACCGTGTCTACTTCCGCGTGCTGCGGGAGCTGATCGCCGCCTGCCAGCAGGAGGGCAGCATCGCCCCTCACCACGACCCCAGCGAGCTGGTGGCCGACCTGGTGGTGATGCACCGCGGCATGCTATTTGAATGGCGCATCGACGAGCAGAGCTTCGATCCGGTGACCCGCGGCTGCCGGATGGCCCAGGCGCTGCTGGACGGCTGGAAGCAGCCGGAGTAAGGGTTCCTACGCAACAAACAAAATACCCCCGCGCACCGGTGTGCGCGGGGGTATTTTTATGCTGCGGATGGCTCGATCACTTCATGAAGGTCCCGTCCACCATCTGCTGCAGGTAGGCGTTGTACTTCTCCTGCACATCGGCGGGGACCAGATCGCTGATCTTACCGGAGGACAGGGTGCCGTTCTCCAGTGTACCGTAGACGGTGTTGCCGCCGAAGGTACCGGCCTCGACAGCCTGCATGGAGGCAACGATCATGGCGGAGTTATCGGTGACCTGGGAGCAGATGATGCACTCGTTCTGACCCAGAATGTCGGCGGGCTGGCCGATGTCGTAGATCTTCACGGAACCGGCAGCGGCGTTGGCGGCATCGATGGCCTCGCGGGCACCGGAGTCAACGGCGGAGGCGTCGCCGAAGAACACGTCAGCACCCTGGCTGATCAGCTCGGTGGCAAATTCCTTACCCTTGGGGGCATCGGAGAAGGAGTTGGCGTAGGGGACGTTCAGCAGCTCGACCGTCTTGCCCTCCTGCTCGGCCACATACTTGGCGGCCTCCTCAAAGCCGGCGATCTTGCCCTTGGTGGTATCCAGTTCCATACCGCCGATGAAGCCCAGCTTGCCGCTCTCGGTCATCAGACCGGCCAGCGCACCGGCGATCCAGCCGATCTGCTGGGCGTTGGGCAGCAGGGAGGACACGTTGCCGTTGACAGCTGCGGCAGGGGTGCTCTCCGCGCCGTTCAGCAGGGCGAAGGCCACGTCGGGATACTCCTCGGCCGCCTGCAGGACGGCGTCGGTGTACTGGTTGCCGGGAGCGTAAATCATGTTATAGCCCAGAGCGCAGTAGGCGGCGATGGAATCGTAGTACTGATCCTGAGAAATGGAGTCGGTGACCTCGTACTGCCAGCCCTGCTTGTCGCAGGCAGCGACCATGGCGTTGTAGCAGGCAGCGCCCCAACCGCCGTCGTTGATGCTGGAGTCGCAGATCATAGCGACCTTGTAGACCTTGCCGCCATCGGTGTTGGCGTCACCGTTGCTGTCACCGGTATTGCTGTCGCCACCGGCGGGCTTGCTGCCGCAGGCCACCAGGCTCAGGGCCATGACCAGCGCCAGCATCAGCGCAAGAAACTTCTTCATTCTTTTTTCCTCCTAAATAAAATCTTTTATAACAACGCGCTTCCGCGTTATTACCGCATTACCGCTGTTCCTTACGGTATGCCTGACCGTTGGCCTTGGGGCCGCTCTGACGAGTGCCGATGGCACTCAGCACGATGACGGTGGCCACATAGGGAATCATCTGGAAGAACTGATAGGGGATACCGATGCCGGACACCTGGAGCCGGATCTGCAGCGCGTCGCAGAAGCCGAAGAACAGGCAGGCCAGCAGCACGCCGCCGGCGCTCCAGCGACCGAAGATGACGGCAGCCAGAGCGATAAAGCCACGGCCGGCCACAATGCCGTCGGTGTAGGTGCTGGAGTAGCAGGTGGTCAGGTACGCGCCGCCCATACCGGCCAGTGCGCCGCAGATGGCGCAGGCGATGTACTTCACGCCAATGACGTTGATGCCCAGCGTGGCGGCAGCCTGGGGATGCTCACCTACCGCCTTGTAGCTCAGGCCCGCACGGGTGCGGTTGAAAAACACAGACGTGAACACCACCAGCAAAATGGCGAGGTACACCATGGGGCTCTGGTCAAACAGCAGGGGCCCGATGACGGGGATATCCTTCAGCCCGGGGATGGCAACGCTGGGCATAGTGACGATCTGCTTCAGGTCGGAGCCGGTGCCGAAATACACGCGGTAGATGAAGGACGCCAGCGCCGGCGCGAAGATGTTGATGGCCATGCCGTACACCGTATGGTCGGCGCACAGCGTCACCGTGGAGACGGCGTAGATCATGTTGACCAGCAGACCCGCCAGTGCGCCGCACAGCAGACCCAGCCAGTTGGAGCCGGTGATGTAGCAGGTCAAAAAGCCCACCAGCGCGCCGATGGAGGCAAGACCCTCCAGACCGATATTGACCATACCGGCTCTCTGCCCGTACAGCTCGGCGAGCGAAATGAGCAGCACCGCATGGCGCGCCGGACACAGCCTCCAGAGCGGCCGGAGCGTTATTCTCTTTTTCTCCGTTGTTTCCATATCCGGCATTTTACACCGTCCGGCGCCGGATGACAACCGGTAAAAAAAAGACGGAGCAGGTCTTCCCTGCTCCGTCTTTGCGTGTTATTCTGTCAGGCGGCTTCGCCGCGATCGAGATCGATATACGACGGCATGGCGTCATTCATATGCGGCACATACCAGCTATCGTAACCGAGCGGCAGCATGTTGTCATAGGGCATATCGTAGCAGGAGTCGCTGCGTACGTCCTCCCAGCTCATGCCCCACGGGCGAAGAAACACAAAATAATGGATCCAGTTCGAGCTGTTGCCGTCCTCATAGTACATGCCGTCGATCAGGATCATGGAGTCAAACCGGCTGACGATCGAGTCGCCGGGGTCAACGACCCAGTCTCTCGCGGCGATCTCATCGTCGTAGAAATCCCCGCTTACGGAGACCATGCGGCCCTTGTCCGTCGTACCCGGCTCAAAGGCCACATCGACATAGCCGATGTTCATGCCTTCCGCGCAGTCATCGTCCCAGAGATCCACGAGGCCCGTATTGCCATATACGGAGATCGTGGCGCAGGCATCGTAGCAATAAGACTCCAGATCGGCATAATCTCCGCCGCCTTCATAGATGACCCACCAGCCGTACCAGTCGCCGTTCCACCAATCGAGCAATGTGTCTCCGGTCGTACCGGTGGTCTCCGGTTTCGTATCGGAGACTGTTTCCCGGCTGAG
>ENA-OUOU01000587-OUOU01000587.1-human-gut-metagenome-genome-assembly--contig:-NODE-587-length-21526-cov-12.881189_pt1 | contig 21526 bp, 20 predicted proteins | sample MGYA00237936_ERZ548765 | MGnify/ENA primary metagenome ERZ548765 (study PRJEB26490, sample SAMN05356889) | human gut metagenome | biome: terrestrial biome; feature: human-associated habitat; material...
GATAATGTACAATAAGTTGCGCAAATTGAAAAGAGCAAAAAAGAAGACATAGCTTGCAGGCTCTGGTAGAATGAAGTTACCACACACCATTCTGAAAGGAGACAGCAAACTATGTCCGAGAAAATTGTACAGCTAAACGAGGAAGTAATCAAGGGCCAAATCAAGGAATTAGTTCGAGTTCAAGCGGCATGCGCATTTTTTCGCGGTGCGGCTTTCCAAAAACAGGAAACAGGAAATATCTGCATAGCCGGCCTTTGGCAGGCGGATACTATCTGTGCAACATTTGCATCGACTGGAGGAATTTGATATATGAAAGCTACAGGCATTGTCAGACGTATTGATGACCTGGGGCGGGTGGTCATCCCCAAGGAGATTCGCCGTACCATGCGTATCCGCGAAGGCGACCCGTTGGAGATTTACACCACCCGGGAGGGGGAGGTCATTTTTAAGAAATACTCCCTGATCGGCGGGCTGGAGGATTTTGCAGCACAGTTCTGCGATGTGCTCAACCGCAGCAGCGGCTTTACCGCCGCCGTGACCGACCGGGACGCCATCATCGCCATCACCGGCTCCGGCAAGCGGGAGCTGCTGGGCAAGCCGCTGTCCGACGCCCTGGCTCAGGTCATGGAACAGCGCAGCATTTATCAGTATCAGGGTTCCGGGCGGCCGCTGCCCGTCTCCGACAGCAGCGACCGTTACACGGTGGCTGTGGCGGCGCCTATTCTCTGCGAGGGGGATGTGCTGGGCCTGGTGCTGTTTCTGTCGTCGGACGCGCAGATCCCCGGCGAGGGGGAGTACAAGCTGGCCCAAACCGTATCCGCCTTTTTGGGGCGGCATATGGAGACGTAAACAACAATGCCGGAGGCAGCCGCCTCCGGCATTGTTCTTCTTGGTTTACTCGCCCAGCTGATCGCTGACCAGCTGCGTCAGGGATTCCACAGCCTCCTTGGCATCGGGACCGTCGGCGATAAGGGTGATGGTGGTGCCCTTCACGATGCCCAGGGAAAGAACGCCCAGCAGACTCTTGGCATTCACCCGGCGCTCATCCTTTTCCACCCAGATGCCGCTCTTGAATTCATTGGCCTTCTGGATGAAGTAGGTGGCAGGACGGGCGTGCAGACCCACCTCATTGTTCACGGTAACTTCCTGTGTAAACATTCCATTGCACTCCTTTTATGAAGCATTTTCGAAAAATGCGGGGACATACTTCTCTCACACTATAATATTATACCGAATCGGCGAAAGAAAGCAATGTCCAAAGCTACAAATTCTTTAAGTAAGGTCTGAAAAAATGTTTGACCCTTTTGGCGGAATCCACAAACCGCAGTCGTTATTTCAGCTCAACGACTGTGACTCCGGCCTCGCCTTCGCCATACCGGCCCAGGCGGAAGCTCTTGACGGCCTTGTTCCGCTTGAGCATCTCGTGAACGGCCTTGCGCAGAGCGCCGGTACCCTTGCCATGGATGATGGTCACGGTGCCCAGCTTGGCCATGACGGCACTGTCGATATAGTTCTCCACCACGCTCTCGGCCTCCAGAGTCTCATAGCCCCGGATGTCCAGCTCCGAGGCGGCCCGGGATTGCAGATTCAGCTTGGCGCTGCCGCCGGAGGCCGGCGCGGCGGGCTTTTTCTTGGGCTGGCCCTCCGGCAGGCGCACCTGCTGGGCCTTGACGGTCATCTTCATCTTTCCGGCCTGCAAAAGCAGGGTGCCGTCGTTGTTGACGGCCAGCACCGATGCGGCCATCTTTACACCGGGCAGCTCCACCAGGTCCCCCACCTCAATGGGACGGCTGGGAGTATAGACAGGCTCCTGGGGCTGGTCGTGGATGTGCAGGGCGTCCTGGGCCTGGTTCAGGCTGTGCCGCACGGCGGCTTTGGCGTCGTTGAGTTCCTGGAAGCTGAGCTGCTTTTGCTGCTGACGGCGCAGCTGGTCCAGCTGGGCGAAAATTTCGTCCGCCTGGGCCTGGGCCTGACGCACAATGCGCTTGGCCTCGGCCTCGCCCTTGGTGCGGGCGTTGTCCTTGGCTTTTTCCATTTGCTCCCGGAACGTCCGGGCCTTGCGGGCGTCCTCCTCCCGCTGGCGCCACAGGCGGTCGGCCTCGGCCTGGGCCTTCTCCAGCCGCTGGCGCTTTTCCTCCAGCTGGGTCAGCACGTCCTCGAACCGGACGGAGTCGCTGTCCATCTGGGCCTGGGCCGCCTGGATGACGGATTCGTCCAGCCCCAGCCGCCGGGAGATGGCAAAGGCATTGGATTTGCCGGGAATGCCGATCAGCAGCCGATAGGTGGGCCGCAGCGTCTGCACGTCGAACTCGCAGCTGGCATTTTCCACCCCGGCGGTGGTCATGGCGAAGGTTTTCAGCTCGGCATAGTGGGTGGTGGCGGCGATCAGGGCTCCCTGGCTGCGGGCACTTTCAATGATGGCAATGGCCAGGGCTGCGCCCTCCACCGGGTCCGTACCGGCGCCCAGCTCATCGAACAGCAGCAGGCTCTTGTCGTCCACCTCCCGCAGGATCTGCACAATGTTGGACATATGGGCGGAGAAGGTGGACAGGCTCTGCTCAATGCTCTGCTCGTCGCCCACATCCGCCAGCACCCGGTGGAATACACGCACGGCGCTGCCGCTGTCGGCAGGGATGTGCAGGCCGCACTGGGCCATCAGACACAGAAGGCCGATGGTTTTCAGGGTAACGGTCTTGCCGCCGGTGTTGGGGCCGGTGATGACCAGGGTGTCGAACTGCTCACCCAGCTCCACGGTGATGGGCACTGCCTTGGCCTGGTCCAGCAGCGGGTGCCGGGCCCGGCGCAGGGCCACGCCGCCCCGGCGGCGGACCTCCGGACGGCTGGCGTTCAGCTGATAGCTCAGCTGCGCCCGGGCAAAGATCACGTCCAGGTGCACCAGAATGTCATAGTCCCACAGAATATTTTCCATGGACCCGGCGCAGGCGGCGGACAGCTGCCGCAGGATGCGGTCGATCTCCTTTTTCTCCCGGGCCTCCAGCTCCTTGAGCTCGTTGTTGGCCTGCACCACGCCCATGGGCTCCACAAACAGCGTGGCCCCGGAGGAGGAGACGTCGTGTACCAGGCCAGGCAGGCTGCCCTTGCACTCGGCCTTTACCGGCACCACGAACCGCCCGTCCCGCTGGGTGATCAGGGCCTCCTGCAGGACCTTGGCATAGGACGGCGACGAGATGATGCGCTGCAGGATCTGCCGCCCCTTGGAGGCGGCCAGCCGCATTTTCCGCCGGATGTCCGCCAGCTCGCTGCTGGCGGTGTCGGCAATGGTCTCCTCATCCAGAATGGCGGAGCGGATCTGCTCCTCTAAGTATTTATTGGTGTGCAGGGAGGTGAACAGGCGGTCCAGCACCGTCTCCTCCCCCTGGCGCTGGGCATCGTAGTCCGCCACCCGGCGGCTGGCGGTCAGCACCCCGGCGATGTCCAGCAGCTCCCGGGTGTTCAGCATACCGCCGTGATCGGCCCGGGTCAGGGCGGCGGACACATCCTTCACCCCGGAGAAGGACGGGCTGCCGTGGAGCCCCAGCCGCTCCTTGGCGGCGTCGGTCTCGTCCAGAAGCCGCAGCACCTCCTCCGCATCGGTGGAGGGGGTCAGCTTCAGGCATCGGTCCTTGGCCGCCTGGCTGACAGCCTTGGCCGCCAGCTTTTCCAGCACCGCCGGAAGCTCCAGGGTGCGGATGGATTTTTCAAATAATTCACTCATAATTTGTTTCCTCTTGCGGAAGAATGGATTTGTAGTAGTCCAGGGTACGGAAGCTGCGCTCCAGCTGGGCGGTGACATAGGCGTCCGATGCGTGGTCCAGGGCCCGCAGTCCCGGCTGGGGCAGGGCGAAGCTGTACAGCCGCTTTGCGTCGCCGTACAGGATGTATCGCAGGGCCGCCAGCCCCGCCGCCGTCAGCGGCAGGGACAGTCCCCCCTTTTCCCGGCATTTGCCGCAGTGGACCACCCCGTGGACCACGTCCAGCATAGGGTTCTCCGGCTCCGGCGCGCCGCACAGGGCGCAGGCATCGGCCATGGGCTCGTACCCGGCCAGGGCCATGAGCCGGAGCTGGAACGCGGGCTTTACCAGCTGGGGCGGCTTACGCAGGGCGCTGAGGGCGTACAGGGCGTTTAACAGCAGCGGCAGCACGTCGCCGCCGCAGCCGTCGGCCACTGCCTCCGTCAGCTCGGCAAAATACGCCGCCAGGCTCAGAGCCGTCAGGTCCTGCCGCAGGCCAGCGAACAGCTCGATGGTGTTTGCCGCGTCCAGCATGGTCCACTGGCCCCTTTCATACAGGGTCATCTCGGAATACGCCAGCAGCTGGCAGGCTGCGGCCACGCGGCTGCCCTTGCGCCGGGCGCCCCGGGCGATGACCGCCAGCTTCCCCCGGTCCGGGGTCAGCACGGTGAGAATCTTGTCCGCGTCCCGGGTATCGGTCTCCCGCAGCACCAGGCCGCAGGTCACAAATCGTTCCGGCTGCATCCCGCCGCCTCCTTATACAGCAAATACGCCTCCGGCGCGCCGGTGGCCCAGAACAGGTCCCATCGCCCCTCCATACGTCTCACCTCCACCTATAGTGTGCCGCGGTTTTGCCGCGTCATAAGTGGAAGGTTCTGGCCGGAGTTACTGCTCGTCGTACCCTCTGGCACGGATGAAGTTCACATTATCGCGCCAGTTTTCCTTGACCTTTACCCAGGTTTCCATGTACACCTTGGCGCCCATGAACTTCTCGATATCCCGGCGGGCCAGGGAGCTGATGCGCTTGAGCATAGCGCCGTGCTTGCCGATGATGATGCCCTTGTGGCTGGCCTTTTCGCAGTAGATGGTCACGTCCAGGTCGACGATGCCGGTGTCCTCCCGCTCGGTGAAGCGGGTGATCTCCACGGCGGTGCCGTGGGGGATCTCCTTTTCCAGGCACAGCAGCATTTTCTCCCGGACGATCTCGGCGCACACCTGGGCGTCGGGCTGGTCGGTGGTCATGCCGTCGGGGAACAGCTGGGGGCCTGCCGTGGCATAGATCCGCAGCTGGGCCATCAGGTCGTCCAAACCGTCGCCGGTGCGGGCGGAGATGGGGATAATGGCGTCAAACCCGGGATACACGGCACTGTAGGCGGCAATAACCTCCAGCAGGTCGTCCTTTTTCTCCACGGTGTCGATCTTGTTGATGCACAGCACACAGGGCAGGCCCTCCTCGGTGATGCGCTGGAGCAGGATCTTCTCCGGCTCCCCCACATGGGCGATGGGCTCCACCAGCAGCAGCGCGGCCTCCACCTGCTGCAGGCTCTCCCGCACCACCTTGACCATGTAGTCCCCCAGCCGGGACCGGGGCTTGTGCAGACCCGGGGTGTCCAGCAGCACAAACTGGGTGTCCTCCCGGTTCACCACGCCGTAGATCCGGTTGCGGGTGGTCTGGGGCTTGTCGGAAACGATGGCGATCTTCTCCCCCACCAGGGCGTTGGTGAGGCTGGACTTGCCCACATTGGGCCGCCCGCAGATGGTGATCATAGCGGTTTTTGTGATGTTGTTCATAGGTGATCCTCAACTTTCTTTTGAGCAATTTTATTGTGTCAGGGTAAACTGATAAGTGACAGAGTTCTGCCACCGTTCCTCGTTTGCCAGGTCCTGCCCGATCACCTTGCCGCCCATGCGCTCATAGAAGCTGCGGGCGTTAAGATTCTCCGGGACACAGTGGCAGACAAAGGAGGCGGCCTGGTGCGCTCTGCAATACGCTTTCACGAAATCGAACGCTTGCCGGCCGATCCCCTGTCTTTGGTATTCGGCGGAAATATACAGGGATTGCAGGGTGATTACATCGGCTTCGTTTATCGTCAGGTAGCCGATGTCCTGCCGGTTCTTTCGGACCAAGTACACAGAATACGCCGGATGATGGACCCTCAGCAGCTCCATTTCCCTGTGCCAGTCCCAGTCAAAGTTATCTATCATGCTGTCGGGGTAGATGCCTCGGTATGTGGTGTCCCAGATTCTTTGCCGCAGGGCGATAATGGACGGCACATCCTCTTCGGATGCCTCAATAAACAGCTTTTCCTCGGCCATGCTATCACATCTCCTTCCGGGATTTTTACTCAATTTCCACACTCCGGGGCCGGCACACTCTCCGCTGCCCGATTGCGGACAGCAAACAGGAACACCGGGCGGAGCAGGCCCAGGGATAAAACGGTGAACACGGTCAGGACGTCCCCATATTTACCGGCGCGGCTTTTATAGATCCGGTGGGCGATCAGGGTGTCCAGGATAAAGACCGCCAACAGGGCCATCAGCAGGAGGATGAACCAAAGAGTATTCAGCTCCCGGCAGACGTAGAAATAGACGCAAAGGCAGACGGACAGAAGCGTCAGAAGGGCCGACACGGCGCCCATGACCCGCCGGTCTGCCAGCTTTCCCAGCAGATACTTGCTGTAAAAGGGAATCCAGGCAGGGAATGTATGTGCGTCGCCCGCTTTTTTGCGCATGCAGGCGATGGAAAAGCCCTCCAGCACATAGCTGGCCATGATATACGCCGCCGCGGCGGCAAACACGGCGATGAAGAACAGGAAAATCGCCGATAATATACCCGAAACAATCAGAACGCCGAATCCGGCCATATGCGATACCTCCTATTTTACCCCAGCCGGTCGCCGTTTTCCACAGGCTTGTCCGGGGTAATGAGCACCACGCCGCCCTGGGAGTAGGTGCCCAGCACCAGCACCTGGGAGAAGAAGTTGGCAATCTGACGGGGCGGGAAATTCACCACCGCCAGCACCTGCTTGCCCACCAGGTCCTCCGGGGCATACTGCTGGGTGATCTGCGCGCTGGAGCGCTTTTGCCCCAGCTCCGGGCCCAGGTCCACCAGCAGCTGATAGGCGGGCCTGCGGGCCTTTTCAAAGGGCCGGGCCTCCACAATGGTGCCTACCCGGATATCCAGCTTCATGAAATCGTCAAACGTGGCCTGTTCCATATGAGCGCCTCCTGTTATCAATCGCTGTCCAGCTTCAGAACCGCCATGAAGGCCTCGGTGGGGACCTGGACGGTGCCCAGGTTCCGCATCTTCTTCTTGCCTTCCTTCTGCTTTTCCAGCAGCTTCTTCTTGCGGGTAATGTCGCCGCCGTAGCACTTGGCCAGCACGTCCTTGCGCATGGCCTTCACTGTCTCCCGGGCGATGATCCGTCCGCCGATAGCCGCCTGGATGGGCACCTCAAACAGCTGGCGGGGAATGTTGTCCTTGAGCTTTTCACACAGGCGGCGGGCCCGGGGATAGGCCTTGTCCTTGTGGGCGATGAAGCTCAGGGCGTCCACGCCGTCGCCGTTGAGCAGCAGATCCACCTTCACCAGCTCACTGGGACGGTAGCCGGAGAGCTCATAGTCCAGGGAGGCATAGCCCTTGGTGTTGGCCTTCAGCGTGTCGAAAAAGTCATAGATGATCTCGTTGAGGGGCATCTGATAGTGAAGCTCTACCAGATGGGTGTCCAGATACTGCATATCCTTGAACTCGCCCCGGCGGTCCTGGCACATGGGCATGATGTTGCCCACATACTCGTTGGGGCTGATAATGGACACCTTCACATACGGCTCCTCCGCGTGCTCGATAACCGTGGGGTCCGGATAGTTGTGGGGGTTGTCCACCTTCACCATGGTGCCGTCGGATTTGTATACATGATAGATGACGCTGGGCAGGGTGGTCACCAGGTCCAGGTTGAACTCCCGCTCCAGCCGCTCCTGGATGATCTCCATGTGGAGCATGCCCAAAAAGCCGCACCGGAAGCCGAAGCCCAGGGCCACGGAGCTCTCCGGCTCGAAGGTCAGGGAGGCGTCATTGAGCTGGAGCTTTTCCAGGGCGTCCCGCAGGTCGGGATATTTGCTGCCGTCCTCGGTGTAAATGCCGCAGTAGACCATGGACTGGGCGGGCCGGTAGCCGGGCAGGGGCTGGGCGGCGGGGTTCTCCGCGTCGGTGATGGTGTCGCCCACCTGGGTGTCCTTCACGTTCTTGATGGAGGCGGTGAAATAGCCCACCTCGCCGGCCTGGAGGGCGTCCGTGGGCTCGTTGCCCAGGGGCTTCAGGTAGCCGCACTCCAGAATGGTATACTGGGCTCCGGTGGCCATCATGCGCACCGTCTGGCCCCGGCGGATGGTGCCCTGCTTGATGCGGAACAGCACCACCACGCCTACATAGGGGTCGTACTGGCTGTCGAAGATCAGCGCCTGAAGGGGGGCGTTGGGGTCGCCGTCGGGGGCGGGCACGTTGCGGACCACGTCCTCCAGCACCGCCTCCACGTTAAGTCCCAGCTTGGCGGAGATCTCCGGCGCGTCCATGGCGGGCAGGCCGATGATGTCCTCCACCTCCTGCTTGGCCTTCATGGGATCGGCGGCAGGCAGATCGATCTTGTTGAATACGGGCAGGATCTCCAGCTCGTGCTCCATGGCCAGATAGGTGTTGGCCAGGGTCTGGGCCTCCACCCCCTGAGTGGCGTCCACCACCAGCACAGCGCCCTCGCAGGCGGCCAGGGACCGGGAGACCTCATAGTTGAAGTCCACATGGCCCGGGGTATCGATCAGGTTCAGAGCATAAATTTCGCCGTCCTGAGCCTTGTAAAAAAGATGGACGGCACGGGACTTGATGGTGATGCCCCGCTCCCGTTCCAGGTCCATATTGTCCAGGATCTGGTTTTCCATCTCCCGCTGAGGCACGGCGTCGCACAGCTCCAGCAGCCGGTCCGCCAGCGTGGACTTGCCGTGGTCGATGTGGGCGATAATGGAAAAGTTGCGGATATGGGATTGTTCAAACATTTGCGTTCCTCCTGTAGGTAAGTCCACGCTGACGCGCCAAGTGGCGCGTAACAAGCGTTTTGCGCAGCAAAACCTTGCCGCAGGCGGAATTCATTTCCGCCGAAGGACATTAAATGAAAAGGGCTCCCGGTTTGCCGTCAGGCAAACTGGGAATGGGACTTGCCGTGGTCGATGTGGGCGATAATGGAAAAGTTGCGGATATGGGATTGGTCAAACATGTATGGTTTCCTCCTTGGGGAGATGTATCGGATGTTCATCGTCTATTATACCGGATATTCCGGCAAAATGCAATTCCTGTTGCCGCCGCCGGGAAAAAGTGTTACAATAAGGTCACCAACTTTTTGAGAGGAAAGGACGAATGCCATGAAGCTGAGTTTTTTCGGCGCTGACCAGTGTGTCACCGGCAGCTGCCATTGTCTGGAGGTAGGCGGCAAGCGCATCCTCATCGACTGCGGATTGCAGCAGGGCCGGGACGAGGTGGACAACCGCTCCCTGCCCTTTGCCCCGGGCAGCATCGACTATGCGCTTATCACCCACGCTCACATCGACCACTCCGGCCGGGTGCCTATGCTCATCAAAAACGGCTTTCAGGGCCGTATTCTCACCACCCGGCTCACCGCCCAGCTCATGAGCATCATGCTCCAGGACTCCGCCCACATTCAGGAGAGCGACGCCGAGTATAAAAACCGCAAGAACCGCCGGGCCGGCCGGCCCGAGGAGGAGCCGCTGTATACCGTGGCCGACGCCCAGCGGGTGCCGGAATTCATCGACACCTGCGAGTATGGCCAGCCCGTTCACCTGTGCGATGGGGTGGACGCGGTGTTTATCGACGCAGGCCATCTGCTGGGCTCCGCCTCCATCCGCCTGACCCTCACCGAGGGGGGCCAGACGAAAACCATCGTGTTCTCCGGCGATATCGGCAACGTGGACCAGCCCATCATCCGGGATCCCCAGTTTTTCACCGGGGCGGACTATGTGGTCATGGAAAGCACCTACGGCGACCGCAACCACACAGAGGTGTGGAGCTATACCGGCCAGCTGGCCCAGATCATCGACGAGACTCTGGGCAAGGGCGGCAACGTGGTGATTCCCTCCTTTGCCGTGGGCCGCACCCAGGAGCTGCTGTATTTCATCCGGGAGATCAAGGATCAGGGCCTGGTGACCTCCGTGCCGAATTTCCCCGTGTATGTGGACAGTCCCCTGGCCAAGAGCGCCACCACCATTTTCTGCGGCGATCTGCGGGGCTATCTGGACGAGGACGCTCTGGAGCTGGTGAAGGACGGCACCCATATGTTCAATTTCCCGGGTCTGCATCTGACGGAGACCGTGGACGAGTCCAAGGCCCTGAACGAGGACCACACCCCCAAGGTCATCATCTCCGCCTCCGGCATGTGCGACGCGGGCCGCATCCGCCACCATCTGAAGTATAACCTGTGGCGGGCGGACAGTGCCGTGGTGTTCGTGGGCTTCCAGTCTCCGGGCACCCTGGGCCGGACCCTGCTGGACGGGGTGACCTCCGTGAAGCTGTTCGGCGAGGACGTGGCGGTCCGGGCCAAGGTGGTGAATTTCCAGGGCCTCAGCTCCCACGCCGACCACGACCATCTGCTGGACTGGATCAGCCATTTCAGGGAGCCCCTGCCCCAGCACGTTTTCGTGGTCCACGGCGACCGGGAGGTGGCGCCGGTGTTTGCCCAGGCCGTGAGTCAGCTGGGCTTCACGGCCCACGCTCCCCAGTATACCGAGGAGTATGACCTGCTGACCTGCACCCAGCTGGCGGCGGGCTATCTGCCCCAGCGCAAGACCCGCACCTTCGACGGCGCGCCCCGGGTCACCGCGGCGTATCAGAAGCTGGTGCAGCTGGGCGATTCCCTGGTGGGCCTTATCCGCCGCAGCAAGGGCCGGGACAACAAGACCCTGGCCGCCTTTGCCGAGGCGCTGCGTAAGATCCTGGACAAGTTCGAATTCTAAGCGGACGGGATGTGATATTCCATCACTTGCAGGGGCGGGACCCGTGTGCCCCGCCCCTGTGCTTTACCGGAAAGGAGGGCGCTTATGCCCGGATTGGAGAAAAACCGCATTTACCGCGCCCATATCGACGGCTATTCCAGCGAGGGCCTGGGCATTGCCCGGATAGACGGCCAGGTGGTGTTCGTCCACGGGGCTGTCCGGGGCGAGACCTGCGACGTTCTGGTGATGAAGGTGCTGAAAAACGCCGCCTTCGGCAAGATCGCCGCCCTGGCGGAGCCGTCTCCCGCCCGGCGGCAGCCGGACTGTCCGTATTATGGCCGCTGCGGCGGCTGCGATTTCCGGCATATGTCCTATGAGGAGGAGCTGTGGGCCAAGCGTGCCCGGGTCCAGGACGCCCTGACCCGCATCGGCGGCGCGGAGGTGACGGTGGAGGAAATTCTGGGTGCGGAGCAGCCCCTGCACTACCGCAACAAGAGCATCTATCCCATTTCCCCGGCGGGGGAGGTGGGCTTTTACCGGGCCCGCAGCCACCAGGTGGTGCATGTGGAGCACTGTCTCATCCAAAAGCCGGAGGCCGATGCCCTGGCTCAGGCGGTGCGGGACTATATCGCCCGGTTTCGGGTGGAGCCGTATAACGAGGCCACTGGCCGGGGCCTGCTGCGGCACCTGTACGTCCGCACCAGCTGCCGGGGGGAGTCCCTGGCGTGCCTGCTGGTCAACGGCTCCCGCCTGCCCCATGAGCAGGAGCTGGTGGATATGCTCCGGGCTGCCGTGCCCGGAGTCTGCGGCGTGGTGCTGGGGGAGAATACCCGCCGGGGCAACGCCATTTTAGGGGATCGGTACCGGACCCTCTGGGGCCGGGACTATCTGACGGATACCCTCTGCGGACTGGAGCTGCGGCTGTCGGTGCCGTCGTTTTACCAGGTGAACCACGACCAGGCCCAGCGTCTGTACGAAAAGGCCCTGGAGTACGCCGGACTCACCGGCCGGGAGCTGGCGGTGGACCTGTACTGCGGTGCGGGTACCATCACCCAGGTGCTGGCCCGCCGGGCCCGGCACGTCATCGGCGGCGAGATCGTGCCGGAGGCTATCCGGGACGCGGAGGACAGCGCCCGCCGCAACGGCGTGGGGAACGTGGAGTTCCTGTGCGGCGATGCCTCCCGGCTGGCGGCGGAGCTGCGGCAGCGGGGCCTGCGGCCCGACGTGATCTGCGTGGACCCGCCCCGGAAGGGCCTGGCGCCCGATGTGGTAGAGGCTGCCGCCTCTATGACACCCGGCCGCATTGTGTATGTATCCTGCGACCCAGCCACTCTGGCCCGGGATGTGGCCCGCTTTGCCCCCTTGGGCTATTGCCCCGTCCGCGCCTGCGCCGTGGATCTTTTCCCTGGCACGGCCCATGTGGAGACGGTATGCTTATTGTCCAAACTTAAAAGAAAAGAACATATCGAGATCGAAGTAAAGATGGACGAGATGGATTTGACTTCGGCGGAGAGTAAGGCAACCTACGAGGAAATCAAGGCGTATGTTCTGGAACACAGCGGATTGAAGGTTAGTAGTCTTTATATCGCGCAGGTAAAGCAGAAACACGGCATTATTGAGCGTGAGAACTACAATAAGCCAAAATCTGAAAACGCCAAGCAGCCACAATGCCCGCCGGAGAAGGAAAAGGCAATTACGGAGGCACTGCGTCACTTTGGGATGATTTGAGGCGGATGTCTTAATCATTAAAGGAACGGTGAGGGTATGAAGTACAAAATTGCGATTTGCGATGACTCCGGTGCGGACAGGCAGTTTGTTTTGAATATGGTGCGCGCCTGGGCTTCGTCCGCCGGTCACACGGTGCATATCGACGATTTTCCCTCCGCCGAGAGCTTCCTGTTCCGCTACGCAGAAGAAAGCGACTACGACATTCTCCTGCTGGATATCGAAATGGGCGCGATGGACGGCGTCACGATGGCAAAAGAGCTTCGCAAGAGCAACGACACGGTGCAGATCATTTTCATCACCGGCTATTCCGATTATATTTCAGAGGGCTACGAGGTGGCGGCGCTCCACTATCTGATGAAGCCTGTGAAGGAAGAAAAGCTCCGGTTGGTGCTGGACCGCGCCGTGGAAAAGATAACGAAAAACGAACGGGTCTTGCATTTCGAGGCCGGCGGAGAAATGGTGCGTGTGCCGATTTATCAGATTCGATATGCAGATGTGCTCGGCAACTATGTGACCGTTCACGCGCGAACGGATGTGACGGTGAAAATGACATTGGGCGAGCTTGAAAAGCAACTCGACGAGTGCTTCTACCGCGTGGGGCGCTCTGCGCTCGTGAATCTGACGCAGATCAGCCGCGTCACCAAGACGGAGATCCGGCTCAGCGACGGAACCGCCATCCCGCTGCCGAGGGGCGCGTATGAGGGCGTCAACCGTGCCATTATCAACATGAGGTAAGGCGTATGGAATTGTTTGCAAAGAAAATCGAAAAGCAGCTCGCCTCCTATCAGCAGGAGCTGATCGAAACGCATTACCGGGAGGTAGACAATATGTACCGCCAGATCCGCGGCTGGCGGCATGACTACCGCAACCATATTCAGACCATGAAGGCTTACGCTGCCGCGGGAGATTGGGACGCCATCCGAAACTACCTCGACCTGCTGGACACCGATCTGCAAACCGTGGACACGGTCATCAAGACCGGCAATCCCATGACCGACGCCATCTTGAACTCCAAAATCTCCCTTGCAAAGGCGAAGGGCATCGAGGTAGTGGCGGATGCCCACATCCCCGTCCGGCTGAAGTCCTCGGAGATCGATCTTTGCTGCATCCTCGGCAATCTCTTCGACAACGCCATTGAGGCCAGCATGAAGCTGCCGGAGGACAAGCGCCTCATCCGGGTCTATATGGATATGAAAAACACCCAGCTCTACATCTCCTTCACCAATTTTACCGCCGGGAAGAAAATGCAGAAGGAGGGAGGGCTGTTCCGCAGCACCAAGGGCGAGGGGCATGGCTTTGGCCTTGTTCGCATCGACGCCATCGTGGAGCGGCTGGACGGATACATCAGCCGCAACAGCGAGGACGGTGCATTCACCACTGAAATACTGCTTCCGCAGGAGTGAGAGCTGCAATTCATCCCCCGGAAAAAGCGATTCGTCCCCGGAATCAACCGGGGACGATTTTTTCTGCTATGCTATGCGTGTGAGGTGAAACGACATGAAACACAGAGAAAAACCGAAGTACAGCGTCCGGCAAAATGTCTGCTTTATGGTGCGGACCGCTTGGGAGAAGCGCAGGAGAGTGCTGCTCCTTTGCGTTGTGGTCGCGGCCATCAAAGTGGCGTTGGATTTGGCGCAGCTCTATGTCACACCGGAAATTCTTACGAGGGTGGAGCAGGGCGTTCCCGTGGGGGAGTTGCTGACAACTATCGGATTTTTCACAGCGGCACTTCTTCTCTTACAGGGGGCTGCGGCGTATTGCGATGCCATCCGGATGCCCGGTGAGGTCGATGTTCGCTGTGCCATCATCCGCATGATCTCCCGGAAAAGCGGCGAGACCTCCTACCCAAATGTCCACGACTCCAAAATTCTGAAGCTGGAGGAGCAGGCGCAGCGGGCCACCAGCGGCAACGACGATGCGGCGGAGCATATTTGGCGAACGCTGACGGAGCTGCTGGCAAATCTCGGCGGCTTTGCCGTATATCTGCTGCTGTTCTCCCGCTTGAGCCGCTTTTTGATCCTGCTGGTGGTGCTGACCGCCGCAGCAGACTTCTTCGTTTCCCACTACATCAGTGAGTGGGAGTACCGCCACCGGGATGAACGGGAACAGTATGACAAGGAACTGCACTATTTTCTGACGCAGCCTCGGCAGATACAGCTTGCCAAGGACATCCGCGTCTTTGGTTTAGCCCCTTGGCTGCGGGAATTGCGGGAAAAATCCATGAAGGCACTCTCCGCCTTCATCGCCCGCCGGGAAAGGACTTATCTCTGGGCTAATGTGGCTGACGTGGCGCTGACGCTTCTTCGCAACGGCATCGCGTATGCGTATCTGATTCGGCAAACTCTGGTACATGGCTGGCCTGCATCGACATTTTTGCTCTACTTTACCGCCGTCAGCGGCGCTGCATCGTGGGTGACCGGCATCCTGACCCAGTGCAGCCAACTGCATAAGGAGAGCATCGACCTGTCCAAAATACAGGAATATCTGAACATTCCGGAGCCGTTTCGGTTTGAGGGCGGAGTGCAGCCGCCCGCAGCCGACGGGTATGAGCTGCGGCTGGAGAACGTGTCCTTCCACTATCCGGGTTCGGAGAGGGATATCCTCAGGCACATAGACCTGACCATCCATCCCGGCGAAAAGCTGGCGGTGGTGGGCTTGAACGGTGCGGGCAAGACCACCATGGTGATGCTGCTTTGCGGCTTCTACGACCCCACCGAGGGGCGCGTGCTGCTAAACGGGCAGGATATTCGTGAATTTGACCGCAGCGCGTATTACCGCCTGTTTTCCGCCGTGTTTCAGGGGTTTTCCATTTTGGATACCACCATTGCGGAATGTGTTGCCCAGACCACCGAGCATATCGACAGAGTAAAAGTCGATCACTGCCTTGCACAGGCCGGCTTGACAGAGGCTATTGCCAAATTCCCCCAAGGGGTGGATACCCACTTTGGCCGGGAGGTGTATCTGGACGGCGTACAGCTCTCCGGCGGCCAGACCCAGCGGCTGATGCTGGCGAGAGCGCTTTATAAGAACGGGCCCATCCTCGTTCTGGACGAGCCTACGGCGGCGCTGGATCCCATTGCGGAAAACGATATTTACCAAAAGTACAGCGATATGACGGCGGGTAAGACCTCCGTGTTCATCTCCCACCGGCTGGCGTCTACCCGCTTCTGTGACCGCATCCTCTTTATAGCAGACGGCGGCATCGCCGAGGAGGGTACCCACAAGGAGTTACTGGCAAAGGGCGGTGCTTATGCGGAGCTATTTGCCGTGCAGAGCCGCTATTATCAGGAAGGAGGTGTGCAGGATGAAGAAGAAAGCTGAGGGCATGAGCCTGCGGGAGACCTTTGCCATCCACCGCCGGGCGGCACGAGATATGCGCCGGATCGCACCGGGCTGCTTTATGCCGTTTATCCTCTGTGCTGTTGTGGAGGCAGCATCGCCCTATGCGGTCATCTGGCTCTCCGCCCGGCTTGTCGATGAACTATCCACCCTTCGCAGACCGGAGATTCTGGCCAAATGGGTCCTTTGGATCGTAGCGGTCAGTGCTGCGGCAGAGCTGCTCAAGGCCGTGCTGGAGAGGTGGAAAAATGTCCGGAGCGAACTGCTTGACAGACAGAAAGAAGTTTTGTATACCGAGAAATTTCTGCGGATGGATTATGCCGACTGTGACAGGCAGGAAACACGTGATCTGTTCTCTCAGATCCGGCAGAATGCCGACTGGTCCGGTTGGGGCTTTGCCCATCTCAAGCTGTACTATACGCAGGCAGTCCAAGGCATCACCGGCATTTTAGGGGCTGCCGCCTTGACGGTGAGCCTGTTCACCCGGCAAGTCCCGACCTCGGCGGAAAAATTGACCGCTCTCAATCACCCGCTTTTCCTTGTGGGCATCCTTCTGCTGATTGCCGCCGTTACCTGCCTTGGTCCGGCGCTGGCCGGCAGAGCCTATTCTGCCTGGAACACGCTGGCAGAGCAGGTATGCTTCGGCAATCGCGTGTTCAGCCACTTCGTTTTCATGCAGCCGGGGGACAAGGAAAAAGACATGGATCGCAGAATGTACCGCCAGAGCGAACTGGCGGAGCATTATGTCCGCACAGTGAATATCTTCGGCGTCGGCTCTCCCGTGGCAAAGGCGTCCCAAACCACTGTGGGACTGAGCAAGGCGCTGGCCGCCTCTCTATCCGCTGTTCTCTCCGGCGTTGTGTATGTGTTCGTATGCTTGAAGGCGCTGGGCGGTGCCTTCGGCATCGGCAGCGTGACCCAGTATGTCAGCGCCGTGACCACATTTTCCGGCAACGCCGCCCTGCTACTGAGCACCGTCAGTCATATGCGGGCCAATGCTGAGTTCCTCAAGGCCATCTATACGTTTCTCGACATTCCCAATTCCATGTATCAGGGGAGTCTTACCACCGAAAAGCGGTCGGATCGTCAGTATGACGTGGAGTTTCGGGATGTATCCTTCCGTTATCCCGGCTCGGACATCTGGGCGCTGCGCCATGTGAATATGAGGTTCAAGGTCGGAAAAAGGCTTGCCATCGTGGGCGAAAACGGCAGCGGCAAGACCACCTTCATCAAGCTCCTGTGCCGCCTGTACGACCCGCAGGAGGGGCAGATTTTGCTCAACGGCATCGACATCCGCAAGTACCGCTATGATGATTACATGGGCATATTTTCCGTGGTATTTCAGGATTTCCAGCTCATCTGCCAGCCTTTGGGCGCGAATGTGGCGGGCAGCATGGAATATGACCGTGACCGGGCAAAGAAGGCTCTGATCGATGCAGGCTTCGCAGACCGTCTTGCAGCGATGGAAAAGGGTCTGGACACCATGCTTTACAAAAATCTCTCCGAGGACGGTGTCGAGGTTTCCGGCGGCGAGGCGCAGAAGATCGCCATTGCCCGCGCGCTCTATAAGGACGCGCCTTTCATCATCCTCGACGAGCCAACGGCGGCGCTGGACCCCATCGCCGAGGCAGAGATCTACAGTAAGTTCGATGAGATCGCAGGCAATAAGACTGCCATCTATATCTCCCACCGCCTGTCCTCCTGCAAATTCTGTGACGAGATCGCCGTGTTCCACGAGGGCGCGGTCATTCAGCAGGGCAGTCACGCCGAATTGCTCGCCGATCGGGGCGGCAAATACTACGCGCTCTGGAACGCACAGGCACAGTATTATACGGAGTAAAGCCGCTCTGTGCGTCAGAAAGAAACCGCTGTAATCCCCATCCCGCGCAGGATGGAGATTACAGCGGTTTTGCATTTTCTGAGCAGGCATGACAAGCTGCCTTTTGCAGTTTGTATATGCGCCTGCGAGGAAAATGAGGGATTGCAAAGGGAGGTCTCGCCTGTCGGCTCGGTCAGCGCTTCAAAGCGTTTCACGCTTTGAGGTCTCCACCGGAGACCCGCGCCCCTTTACCGCTGGGTTTCCAATAGGGGCGCGAGCCGCCCTGTTGGCACACGATTTTGCTTCGCAAAGTCTAGTGTGTTATACCTTTGCTTCCGGCTGACGCGGGAAAGGGGTTGGCGGCATACTCTGCGGTGCGGCAGAGTGTGGCAACAAACGCTTTTTCGCGGCAGGAGGACAGGCGGATTTTGTGACGCGGGTTACGGCACAAATGCAGGATTTTTGAGAAGCAAAATCCGACTGGCCGGAAAAGGAAGCGAAGGTATATAAAGCCCCGTCTCGCCGCAGCGCCGCCTTTGTTTCAGTGTTTCTTCCGCTTCCCTTTGCCGTGGGTCATGGTCGCTTTCCCGCGCTGGCTGATGGGAGTTTTCAGGTGTTTGGACAGCTTCAGCACCTCGATCAAGTTGACAAACTGTTCCATTGTGATGGCATCGTAATCGATTCCTAATGTGGCAAGTAATGCTTTTGCTTTCTTTTCTTCCGAGCTTCCCTCAAAGTTCATTGCATCCCGTAATTGGTTCTGCATATTTTCTGCAAAGGAGACTTCATCCGCAGTCATGGTGTCGGGGCGGTGTTCACTCCGAATGTCACGGAGGATGCCTTTCAGGTCATCTGCAATCAGGCTTCCGAAATATTCATCTTCCCGAATCTGCGCCACTTCCAGCGTCCGCAGGTGCAGGTCATTTTCTTCGCCGCCATTTTTCATCAATGCCATCTGCCGGACGGCTTCCAGCACGGCGTTCATATCGTTGACCCGCATATCCGCGATCCGGTCAACGTAAATCTCAGCGTCCAGCATAAGCCGCTGGAAATCCTTGTGGCAGATCAGCTCCGACAGCAGCCGGTGGTTGAACTTGCCTGTTTTCAATACATCAATCGAAGCATCACCCAAATGCAGCTCATGCAGAGCTGTGTTTGGGTGATTTTTTGTTTCCGTCCGTCCCATCAGATAGTCGCAAGAAACACCGTAATAGTCCGCCAGCAACAAAATGCTGTACGGGCTGATGTCCTTGCCGTTATCTGATTCATATTTGCCAAGTGCGGATTTCGAGATACCCACCTCGGCGGAAAGCTGCTCCAAGGTCAGCTTTCGCTCTACTCGTAAATCTTTCAACCGCTCTCCGATTGTCAGCTTGACTTGCATACAGCAGCCTCCGTTTCCATTTTTCTGTATTATATCATGCTTTTTCATTTTGTGTCTCAAAGCGTGGAAAATTTCAACTTCTACCCCACTTTTCCTACCTCTTGGATATACGGGAAAGGGCCTGTTTTCTTACTAAAATTTAGACATAACCTACGCAGCACCTTGAGAATTTCATGATCGTCCGATGAGGATATGCTTCCGGAGAAGTACCGCATTCCGCGTACCAAGGAAGAGCCAACGCCGGGGTAAGAACTCGGGCAGGAACGGCATCGGGCAGAACGGCGAAGTTCAATTATTTTACAGGAGAAAACAGGTATGGATTTATTTACACAAATCAAGATGGCAGTTTCCGTGAAAGAGGCTGCCGAATATTCCCCGCAAGATCACCAACATTCTGGAAGTGATGAAGCTGGCGGCTCATGTAGAGGATTTCGTGCCGGAGACAGACAAAATCCATCTGGCAAACGGCACTTTGAAGCTGGACGGCAGCTTTACCGAGGGCAGACCGAACATTGTGCGGAGTAGACTGCCGGTGACATACCGCCCTGACGCACCGGCTCCCGTCCGGTGGCTTTCTTTTCTGGATGGACTTCTCTATACAGAGGACATTCCAACCTTGCAGGAGTTCATCGGTTATTGCCTGATTCCCAGCAACAAGGGGCAGCGCATGATGGTGATTAAGGGAAACGGTGGTGAAGGAAAATCGCAGATCGGAGCTGCGCTGGGTGCGCTTCTCGGCAGCAACATGAAGGATGGCAGCATCGGCAAAATTTCTGAAAACCGCTTTGCCCGCGCCGACCTGGAACACATTCTGCTGTGTGTCGATGATGATATGCGAATGGAAGCACTGCGGCAGACCAACTATGTCAAGTCCATCGTGACCGCCCAAGGTAAAATGGATTTGGAACGCAAAGGCAAGCAGAGCTATCAGGGCTGGATGTTTGCCCGGCTGCTGGCGATCTCCAATGGCGATCTGCAAGCGCTATATGACCGGAGCGACGGATTTTACCGCCGCCAGCTTGTACTGACCACCAAGGAAAAGCCTGCGGGGCGGGTAGATGATCCTGATCTTGCCGAAAAAATGAAAGCGGAGGTCGAGGGTATCTTCCTGTGGGCATTTGAGGGCTTACAGCGGCTTGTTGCCAACAACTTCAAATTCACGGAGAGCCAGCGCACACGGGATAATCGGGAGGCAGTAAAGCGGGATAACAACATCTTTGATTTTCTGGAATCCGAGGGCTATATCCGGCTGAAAGCAGACTGCACCATCAGCTCTAAGGATTTGTACGAGATTTATCGGATGTGGTGCGAGGAAAACAATCTGACGCCGCTGAAACGCCGTAGTTTCAGTGAGAGTGTGATTGCGAACCAGAGCAAATATAATCTGGAATATTGCAACAAAATCACAAATGCCGCCGGTCGGCGGGTCTGGGGCTTCTTCGGTATTGAAGCGATTGCCAGACCTAATATAAATGGGTTTTCCGACATTTCAGAGCATACGTACGTACCGGAGGACTGGCGGTGATTTTTCTGCGACTGCGCCGTGTACGTATGTACGCAGCGTTTTTCCCAAAACGCCGCTATATGAAAAACTCTGACTGGCAGAGCCTATATTTTTGGGCACGAAATCAAGCTAAGTGAAATCCGTAAATTATTTGCCTGATAGCAGAAATGGTTTTACGGAATCGCGCTTCTCGGAATAGCAAAGCAGATGCGAGGAAATATGAGAAATCACACGGTTTAGAGCAAAGCCACACGGAACAGAAAAGTCGATAGGTGTCACCTGTGAACAGGACATCATAACGGCAATTCTGAGCGGATTTGACAGCAACAGATTTTTTCACGATACAGCGAAGTGGATACGCCGGAGGGCGTACCTGCTTCGCTTTGTCATTATTTGAATTTTGGAGGGGATCTGAATATGAGTGTACGCAATGAGATCAAGGCGCAGATCGTTCGCGCCGGTTTTACCGTGCAGGAGGTGGTTGACCTGCTGGCCGACGAATACGATTGGAGCGACAGCGTTTCCAATCTGTCCGCCAAGCTGCAAAGGGAGAGCATCCGCTATAAGGAGGTCGTGGAGCTGGCCGATGTGCTGGACTGCGACATCGTGTGGGTGAAGCGAGGTCAGCGCCGATGAAAGCACAGTACGCCATTCTCCGCTTTGCCAAATATAAGGGGCCAGAGATTGGGCATATCGAGTCTCACAACGAACGCACCAAGGAGAAATACGCCAGCGATCCCGACGTGGACACGTCCCGCAGCCACTTGAATTTTCACCTGATTACGCCGGAACAAAAATACCGGGCAGAGGCAGAACGGCAGATCAAGGATGCCGGTTGCCGCACCCGTTCGGACAGCGTGCGGCTGGTGGAGGCTCTTGTGACTGCAACGCCAGAGTCCTTCAAGGGTAAGAAGAAAGCTGAAATCAAAGCCTATTTTCAGGAGGCGCTGGATTTCATCCGGGAACACCAAGACCAGAAAACCATTATATCCGCTGTGGTGCATATGGACGAGAAAACGCCCCATATGCAC
>ENA-OUOU01000592-OUOU01000592.1-human-gut-metagenome-genome-assembly--contig:-NODE-592-length-21398-cov-24.723984_pt1 | contig 21398 bp, 19 predicted proteins | sample MGYA00237936_ERZ548765 | MGnify/ENA primary metagenome ERZ548765 (study PRJEB26490, sample SAMN05356889) | human gut metagenome | biome: terrestrial biome; feature: human-associated habitat; material...
CCAAAGAAAAGGCTTATCTAATTCTTACACCTTTTCCATTTAGTACTTCACCTCTAATATCATCAGTTTTACATAAATACAAGTCGTAGCCAATGGCTTTGCCTTAGAATTAATGATCTTTTCCTTGTCATTGTCACCCATGAAGAGCGATTTAAGCATTTCGAAAGTCTCATATAAGCCACGAGCATTCAGGCTATCTACTACTAATGTATCTTCCACACCACGCACCACCTCGTCTTCATCGCCACGAGTACCATCACCGCTATGGCAAGCATCTATCACCACAAGCAGTTTGCCTTTTGCACCTATCTTATTACGGATGGCATTGAGGTAAACATTCAGTTCGTCGTCTGTCAGATGTTTCTCCCCATGATATGTTGCGCTTGCTTTTCGATAGGCATCATATGGAATCCAACATTCATCCAGTCCGTCCTTCTCATCGTTATGTACATCCGTCATCTGCTGTTCATGTCCAGAATAATGGATATATACCACATCGCCTTGTTTGCATGATGCAGCCATCCGTTTGAATGCCCCTACAATGCCAACCTTTGTCGCTTGTCGATTTACTAATGTTGTGACAGATTTGAAACCTGCATTTTTCAGCATCGCTTGAACAAACGGAACGTCCTTGTCGCCATTGATTTTATTCCAAGCCTTATCCTGCTGTTCGCCTAACCCTATAACCAAAGCTCTCTTTGTCTGTGCAGAGACAGACAAAGAGAGTAATAGGAAAATATATGTGATGATTCTTATTCTCATCCACTATATATAAAACTATACTTCGTAAGTTTTTCTATGTGTATAAGTAACTGATTATCAATATACTTTTGTTGAAATATAGCCTTCGCGTAACAAACCTGCACCAAAATTTCAGAAAATATCTCAAACAAAGGAGACAACAAGGCGGTTTTGGTGCAAATCAAGGAAAACGAACCTCGAACCGCATGATTTTCGTGTCTTTGTTTTCTGATGCCAAGCAGGGCTTTCCTGCGTTCCAAATACGTTGGATTTGACATTTTGCATCGGCAGAGTTTTCGCCTTTCTGATGGTCAAACCTTATCTTATCATCGAGACACGAAAATGCAGAATATTGGTTCTATTGAGTATGACAATTAGAACCGAAGCATACTTTATTGCAAATTAAACCCAAAATATGCCCCGATTTCGGCATCTCATTTCTGAAAAGGCTTCTTCCATTATAATTTTGAACCGTCAAAACCTACTTCCGCAAGAGAAACAATCACGTGCATCGGCAAAAGGTCATTCTCTCACTTGGGTAGTCGGCGGCTTGACAATAACATAATATCCACATTATAAAAATAGAAAAATATGACAGACAGTTTACACGCAAAAGAGGCCAACCTCAGCAAGCAGGTAGCCGAGATGCAGGGACGCATCGACTCTCTGGAGAACATTCTCAATCAAGGCAAGGACGTTCTTACCCTCGAAGAGGCAGCAAAGTTTATGGGCATCGCCCGCAGTTCATTGTACAAGTTGACACATGAGCAACTGATTCCGTTCTTCAAGCCCAACGGCAAGATGGTGTTCTTCGAGAAGGCCGACCTTGTGGCATGGATGAAGCAGAACCGCGTCTCCTCCAAGAAGGAGATTGCGGCAGAGGCCGACCAAGTGATGCAACGGCTTGCCAAGTCCAATTTCCCATCCAATCCCGTGTCTGTATGAAAAAGCAGATTTACCATAGTCTTGTGTTCGATGATACGCAAGTACGTTATCTGATGAGCGGAACGGCTGGCATCAACCGATTGGTTTGTCTGTTCCAACTTATTGAGCTGCTCATGGCGCAGATTGAGCGGACTGCCGATGTTGGGGAATGTCCCGAAGTCTTGTGGCAAGTGAAGATGTCGGAGGTGGCTTTGGCTAAGTTGTGGAAATGTGACCGCAAGACGGTCTCGAAGATGCTCGACAGGATGAAGGAGTTGGACATCCTTTCTTCCGTGCAGACTCGCAGGGGCAGTGTCCACACTTTCCTTTGTATCTCGGCATGGGGCATTGATGGCAAGAAGTTTGTCAATCCCAACTACGTCCCCATTCATTTGAGGAAAGGACGTGCAAGCAACGAAGAGGCAAAGTCCGCAGCTGATAAAGAAACATTGCAGTTGCCGTCAGGCAAATCAGACAATACAGAGTCCAAGCCAACTGATATTGCGGAAATCCACAACTCTACATCTAATGATACAATAAGAGGTGTGGACAATCAAGCCGAGGTGGTAGCTCTCTTTTCTTCCCTTTGTTCGTCTCCTGACAATACCAAGGCTGTAGAACAAGAGACTCCAGACCCTGACCCAAAAGCGTTGCAGATGGAAGAGGAAGCCCGGCAGCACTTTATCGAGACTGAGATGGAACGAGGGAAGTTTGCCACATATGGTAACCCTTCTGGCCTATCTCATAATAACGATGCTCACGCTGGCTGTCCTACATCTAATGAGGACGATGCTCAATGCTAATCGCCCCACAGGTGTCCCCCTCAGGCTGCTTTTTCTTTTGGCAGCTACGCTATTACCTCAGAGAGTCTGTTGGGGACACTCACTATTCATTGTCAACCCCCTTTACATGGGGCAATTGCCGTTTCTCGGATGGCATGTGTACGGTTGTTTGATATGGGTGCTTGCAAGAAATACCAATGTCATACAAATGCGTTCCGCTTATTCGTATGTCAATGGCTTCTTGTGCGCTCGCAAGCTCGCACAGTAGTTGTCCCTTTGTAAAGAACTAACGCTTTACGTTTATGAGAAAGAATGAGATAAGAAACAAGCAGAAAAAACCTGCCAAGACACGCCGCATTATGGTCAGACTGACCGATGCAGAATACGAGCGTGTGCGCTCCGATGCAGAACTGAGTGGACTGACCATATGCGCCTATGCACGGAAGCGGTTGAACGGCGAACACCCCAAACGCAGGATGAGCGAGGACGAGATAGTTGCCCTCAGCTCGTTAAGCGATGTCCGTGGCGACATCGTCAAACTGTTCAGTTTCCTCAGGAGCAAGCCGCACGATGAACGGGAGCGCATCATGCGCACCCGGATATTCATGTCCCAGTGGAAGGCTGCGACACAACAGATACTCAACAGAATGGTTGAGATAGAAAAGAACATTTCATAGTAAAATCCCCAACATTATGATAGGCAAGGCAAGTGTGATAACGCACGGCGCAAACGCTGTACGTTATTCGGCAGACAAGGACATGGCAGAAATCGTGAAAGTGAACAACCTGCCCGAAGACATCGCCCCAAGTGCCATGTGGGCACGCATGATGCACCTCCAGAAATTCTATGAGGCAAAGTTCTCACGGTATCATCCACTCAAGAACACGTCCATCCGCATCGAACTATCCCCAACACCCGAAGAAAGCAAGGGTTGGGCAGTTGATGACTGGCGCAAGTTGGCGGAGGACTACATCAAGACTTTCGATTCCGTTGACCTCTCCAAGCGTGCCAAGCGTAAGAGTGCGTCATCGACCAACCTCAAAGGTAGCCAGTATGTGGCGTCGCTCCATCGTGACAGCAAGAGCGGCATCCAGCACCTTCATATAAACGCCAACCGCATAGACATGATGGGCAACGTCAACGACGCACATTTCATCTACGAAAGAGCCATGACCGCTGCCGCCAAGATTAACCAGCAGCGTGGTTGGGTTGATGCGTCTGTCATCAGCCAAGAGAACAAGGACAAAATCACTTTGGCTTGCCATGAGGTGTTGCGTAAGATGAGCCGCTTTGATTGGAACTACTATGTCGCAGGATTGGCAGAACACGGCTATCATGTGGAACTCAAATGGGCCAATGATGGCGAGGTCAAGGGTTACACCGTAGCCAAAGGCAACAGTGTCTATAAGTCTTCGGAACTGGGAAAGGGACGCAAGCTTATGCCGTCGAAGATTTTGGCGACGTGGAGACTGTATCACCCCGAAGCAACCAAGAGAACGGTTACACCAGTTACTTCTTCCAAGCCAAAAATACAACCGATGCCACAACCAAAGCCTGCTGTTCGGCTGCCCAAGCCTGTCACTGTCGTTGATACACAAAAGATGCAACACTTCGATTTCTGTACCGACGAGTTCCACAAGTACTCTGTGGACATTTCTGACAAGGCATTGAACGTCATCAACGAGAACATCGCTTTGGACAAGGACAATGTCTTCGCAACCATTGAGGGCATACGGAAGACCGCCTTACTTCTCTTCGCCAACTACCTTGATGCTGCAACAACCATTGCTGCGCAGAATAGCGGTGGAGGTGGCGGAAACCAAACTTCGGGTTGGGAACGTGACAAGGACGAGGATGAACTGTCATGGGCGCATCGGTGCGCCATGATGGCCAACAGACTTTGCCGTCCACGCAAGAAGATTAGCATCGGCAGATAACATCATTCACATAAAAGTACAATAGCTATGAGTATTGGCAAGAGTAAAATATCGGACATTGACTTTTCCTCAATGGAAAGCAATATCAACAAGAGTATGGAACTGACGGACGCAACGGAGAACTTTGACGGACAGGTCAATGCCCTCCATTCTGCCAAGTCTTCACTGGATGAATCCACCAAGGCACTAATTGAGGCGAAGGCGGACATGAACACCGCACGGCTTCGGCTCGACAATGCCGCAACCAACGTAAACGCTGCGGCTGACACCATCAGTGGAAAGGTGGACGAAATCAAAAAGTCAAGGATAGCAGTGGAAGTTGACCCGAACGACTGGCAACGCCTGACAAAGGTCTCCAAGACCATCATTGACGGAGAGAACGGTGCGCTTGAAAAGCACCGCATCGAGTTGTCCAACAAGTTGGAGTCCCACTATTATAATATGTGTAATCAGTTGGGCCGCAATGAAGGAGTTTGGATTTCGGGGAAATTGTGGACATACGTCATGTGGTTCAGCATCGCCTGTTATGCCTACACCTTCATTTCCCTCTCGATTATGTTTGCTTTGGCATTCGGGAAATAAAGTAATCCGCCCGACCTTAGGTTTGTCGCTTAAAGTCGGGCGGTATATCTATGTAGCTTACTTCTGTTCACGTTTCCACTCTAATGCTTGTTCCGTCAATTTGTATTGCTGGCGAGGATGATTGGGCGAGTCGGGATATTTACGTTCTATAGCCCCCTCATTGAGGGCAGGAAGGATGTATGTTGTCCTAAACCTCATTCGGCTCTTTAATCCACATGCCGCCATCATTTCCCCTGCTGATAAATAATCTTCAGGAATAGCTAAAATCAAGTCTTTTACTTGGTTCGTACTTGGTTCGTACTTGGTTCGTACTTGGTTCGTGCTTGGCTCGTGCTTAGTTCCTGCTTGTTCAGGACACAATCCCAACTGCAATCCTACAGGTGTCTTCATCGGGTCGGTAATAGGGCGTACAAACGTCACACAAATAAATCCGCCGTTGATGCTCCATGTCGGTTCCGGCACATTCTGTGCTTTGCATGCCTCTATGATACGAGATGCGCCTGAACCCCAACTTTCAAGGAAAGTGGTGCGGTAAAGCACTTCTGCCATGATTGGGTTGTAGGGATATGAGCCATGCGACTGTTTTATGGTTTCAGTGTTGAGTTGAGGAGGCAATACACCAGGGTTCTCAATCTCTATGCGGTCATCGTATATGGCAATGCTTGACGTTAGGTTATACTTTTCGAGCTGTCTATGACAAAGCGAGTTCGTAAGGGCTTCTCTCAACGCCTCGGCTGGTACTTCCATATTTTCCTCTCGACGGAATCCGACAATCTTTCCACTCATGTTAAGATGCTTCAGGAAGAATGCCATGCCGGCATCAAGGAGTTGGAAGAAATTGCCTTCAACCCTTTGATTGTCTATGAACTCTAACTTGTTCGTGCCACGGAAACGAGCCAAGCGTAACTGCATTTGCGTGTAACCTCTTAGTTTGGTTGAGAACAGGGCTGCTGCGGCATTGTTGGGAACGCCATCATTCAGCAATTCAAGTTTTCCGAGCACATCCTCCATAGGTTCTGTCAATGCTGTGGCTGGCATGCGGTTCTTCTCCACACCAAGGCGCAAGGCTCCTCTTATGAGCTTCTCATCCATGTCGGCAATGGTGATATGGTCAGCCGTTTGCCGTTCCCAAGCATAATAATTGGGTTTGTTGGCACGCAACCTTTCCTCAAACATATTGCGTGGCATCAGCTTCGTGGTACTCTCCACCTTATAATAAGGACTGCCATGATAGGTGTAAGGGGCAGTTCCCCAAACAAACGCTTCGAAATACATGGCTATGACTTGACAGCCCAGTCTGTCTGGCACATCAATGTATTGGATGTCAACGGAAACGGCTGGCTCCAGACCGCTCAACGCTTGGGCTATCTCCCTTTGCGTGTTGTCAGTAACCTCTTGTCCGAGAATTTTGAGAGACTTTGGGGCTACGCCGAACACAAGCCAACCGCCAGCGCCATTCAGGAACGCACATGCCGTGTGCATCCCATCCTTCAATTCACCTGTAGTCTTTTTCAACTCCAGATGTACGTTCTCGTCATTGGCTATAAGCCTTTCAAGTTCCTCAATGTTCATTGTCCCTTATTTCTTTTTCATTTTCTCCCGAAGAAAGGCATCATACTCCCTTACGACAAGTTCCTTGATGTCAATCTTCAGCAGGTCGGTGATTTTCAGTACGGTGGCCAAGTCGGGCTGCGATGAGTTCGTGCACCATTTCGACACGGTGGTAGGGGGCACTCCCAACTCGTCCGCCAACCACTTGCTGGTCTTCTTCTTTTCGACCAGTATCAACTTCAAACGATTCATGTCTTCAGTCATAAGAAATATTTTGCAAAGATAATGAATTTATTTCATTTATAACAGAAGACGACGTGATCTTTATAGATTCTTAAGTTATAAAACAAAGAAACCCCTGCCATCAAGTAGCAAGGGAAGATAATCTTTTTAGTTGTAAATGTTTACCTTTTATGAGGCAAACTTCGGTAATGCCATCTTACATATTCCCATCTTCCGAAACGAAAGCGTAAATATGAATGTACAAACACGGGCTTTTCACAACAAGCCCAAACCGTTTTAATGTTTTGAGGCAGAGCCTACATCAGACGGTTCTACTGACGAGGATGCCCATTTATCATGTTTTTCATAACAAATGTTGTCGTGACTTTTCATGCATACACATGTATACAAGGCTTACGCAATCACGAATGTCTTTATCTAATGTTCAAATTCTTTATATAATATTGACTTCCAGATGATATGTTGACTCTCTTTACGTTACTTGGTAACGCTGGGTACGTTTCTGCAAAATCAATCGGGACTGTGTCATAAGAAATCAAAGGACTACTCTTAAAACTGATTGAACTAGTTTTAAGATAATACTTTCTACCTGTATCCGCATCTTCTATGAATTCTTCATTGTCGCTGTAGACGTAAGTCCCTTTTTCTTTTGGGGTAACTCTCTTTCTGAGTACCGTTTGCCCATTTTGAACCTGAATTGCAGTACACTCCCAAATGTGTGATGAGGTATTTATCTTCTCGCTGTTGAAATATTTCCAACCTGTATTATTAAGTTGCACCCCTTTCAATGCCCAGCCTTCGCCAGTCCAACCTGATTGTTGATTTCCGTTTGGCTCAATAAAATCAAATTCTGTTGTCCCCTTCGGAATGGGAGAAAAGTACAACTTAAAGCTAAGCGATACGTCTTCCCTTGATTTCCAGTTAGGATATTCTGTATGGTTCGGTATATACGAGATGCCTTCTGCTTTTTGCAATAGGTACCGCTTTCCATTTACAAGCAAATAGGAATTTTTATTTATTCCGCAATATGAAGTTTGACGGTTGTTGAACGAAATAAAATCAACTACCGTGTATGTATTGTCTGTGTGTACCTTTGTTATATGTAATTTTGAGTCAGTTCCCCTATTACGTATAGATGGAAAGTAAAAATCATTAGCACTTATTAGGGAATTTGCCACCGACGATGAAAGTTGAGAACCACCTTTGTCCTTCTCGCTATTATAGGCATCGTAATAGCATGCGGTAGCTGCTTCTATAGCACTTATCATTTTGAGAACAACCGCATTGAAATCATCGGCCTTTTTGAAGTACATTTCACTTTCAAAGACTATAAATCCATCACCAACATACGCTTTGGCTCCTTTTATAAAGTTCGTTTTCTTTATAGCTTCTGCCATTGCAGATTCAGAAACATAAGTTGGCAAATTGTAACCAGCAGATAGTGTGACAAATAATGGATTTTCGTCAGAATAACTTATATCTATCAAAAACTGCGTTCCATTATAGGTGAATGCAATCTCGTTATATTGGCGTTCACTGATATTCGACACCTTATTTTTTAGATAACGAAAGATTTCGTTCTTTGCATTTTTTTGGCAAGATGTCAATGTCTGGCCCTGCATATACACAAGACCAAACACTGACAATAAGATAGAAATAATAAATCGGCTCATAATTCAAACTATTTACGCATCATTTTAACGGCATCGACAGAACTTTTATCTCCGTATTTTGCAGCTTGTTCTGTGTAATATGATGCCAGACTTTGGTCTTTGTCTGTTCCCCTGCCGAAACGATAGCACGCTCCTAAATTTTTATAAACCTCTGCCAATAAATCCTCATTTAAAGAGGCGGCATCCTTCACAGCGATTGAAAGATACTCGAATGCTTTTTTGTAGTCCTTTGCGGCCATCCCTTCTTCACCAGAATAATACATAGTTCCCAAAACTGCACAAGCAAAAGTATATCCTTCGTCTGCTGATTTTTTCATATATTCAAGTGCTTTCTGCTTGTCAGCATGTATGATTTCACCTGCATAATATTCATAGCCGAGAGAATAAATAGAGGGTGTGTTGCCTAAATCTGCCGCTTGACGGAGATATGTTATGGCAGCATCGGTATCTTTTGTTACGCCATCACCTTCACGATACAAACGATACAATCTATCCAGTGAATAAGCATGATTCGAATCTGCTGCTTTTTTGTAGTATGTAATAGCAGTAGAAATGTTTTTTTGTACACCTATACCATTTTCATAACATACGCCAAGTCCACCTATTCCACCAACATCTTCTGCATCTGCTGATTGTTTGTACAAGCTATATGCTTTTGAATGGTCTTCTGTAACTCCAATGCCAATAAGATACATATAGGCAAGTTGATTACACGCACTTGTTACATTTTTATCAACCGCTTTTTGATACCATTGGGCAGCCTGGGCGTTATCTTCTTCTACTCCAATACCATAATAGTATAAATCACCTTTTAGTTTGTATGCATAAGGCTGTCCCTGTTCTACTGCCATCTCTATATATTTAATGCCTTCACTGACATTTTGTTCTACACCAAGTCCACGAAGATAAAACTCTCCCAGCTGAGCTTGCGCAATTGCGTCACCGAGTTCTGCGGCCTCTTTGAAATAATTGGCAGATTTCTTTATATCCGCATCTACACCGATGCCTTCTTGATAACACAACCCTAAGAGACGCTTTGCTTGAGCATTGCCTTGCGCATCTGCCTTTTGCAAATATCCTAATGCTTTGTTGATATCAGGAGATATATTGTTGCCAGATAATCCGTACAAGTAATAATATCCCAAATCACTTTGCCCACTTGCGTCACCTCTATCTGCTGCCGCATTAAGCATTTGCCAATATGCCACAACGTTTTTGTTGACATATAGTCCATCTCTGTACATCTGACTCATCAGGTAGTATGCAGACGCACTGTTTTGCTTCATGGCCTTGTTGGCAAGTTCGTATGCTTGCTTGTAGTCTTTTAGCACTCCAATACCGTAAATGTAATGGTATGCAAGTGAGACTTGCGCAGGTGCATATTTCTTTTTAGCGGCTTTTGTCAGCCACATTGTTGCCAAACTGTAGTCCTGGTTGACACCACCAGTACCACGCGTGTAGCAATTTGCTAAATTGAACATGGCTTCAACGTCACCTTTGTCCGCATACTTTCTAAAGAAAGATGCGTCTTGTGCAGAAGCGTTTGCGATTGCGCATAAGAGAACCGCAAACATAATAATCAGTTTGTGCTTCATATTTATTTAATTTTTAAATTCAATCGTAATATCCTAAATTTTCAAGAGCCTTAATGACGGACTTTCCTTCACTAAAACCAGCAGCTCTTGCTTTTTTTGCATAAGTTTCAGCTAAGGAATATTCGTTGTTTTGCAGATAATATTTTGCGAGCGGCCCATATGCAGCACTATATCCTTCATTTGCTAGTTGTTGCACTTTTTTATAATTCCCGTTAGCGAGCGCTTTCTTTAATGTTGTTGTATTGTCGTCTTTTAATTCTTTAGACTTTTCTTGTGATGCATTTTGCTTTTTAACCGCTACGTTTGTAGATTTTGAAGTGTCGGCTTTTTTACTAGCATTGCCAATATTCCCATTTTGTGACGTGGGTATAGTGTCAACGTCAGGTGTTACCGAATCTATTTGCTCCATAAGGTCTTTGGGAGTATCATTCGGTGCCTTCTTTTGTGAGAAAAAAACTATTGCAATAACAACAAATCCAACGATAAATGCAACGAGAATTTTCTTTTTGCTTGATGAAGGATTGTTCTCTTCCTCTTCGCAAGAACCATTCACATCGTTTTCACTACCGTATGTATTGTCGTTTTCGTCAACAGACGTATCCATAACAGTATTTTCAGAATCGCTGTTTTGAACAATAGGTTGAGAAGGAATATCCGTTTCTTCAGAAATGGTTGGACTTGCAAACAATAGTAATGAGTCAGCAAACTCTCGGACGCTTTGAAAACGTTTCTTGACATTAGGATTCATGGCCTTAACCACAACTTCTATTAGCTCTTTTGAAACATTGTTGGCTGACATTTGCGTTTCAAGCAAACTGTCATCACTAACAAGGTCTGACGCTGGCGGTGGAGTCTCACGAGTGAGGAGTTTGTAGAAAGTTGCACCGAGTGCATACACATCAATCGTAGGACGAAATTCTCCTTCCTTTGTTCTGTTTCCTTGTTCTATTGGCGCATAACCAGCCGTTCCAAGCCCTATGGTTGTTGACGTTTCAGGTTGACCATCGTTGCTATAATGCTTTGACAATCCAAAGTCAATAAGAAATATGTGACCATCTTTATCTCGTCGCATAACATTGCCTGGCTTCAAGTCGAGGTGGAGCATGTGCTTCTCTTCATGCATATAGATAAGGGCATCGGCAACAGACTTGATGATGCTTGTTGCTTCTGCTTCATCCATATGATGAGACTTGACATAATCATTGAGGTTCTGTCCTTCAATGTAGTCCATCACATAGTAGAACGTTCCGTTCTCATCAAACGAATCCGTTACACGCACAATATTGGGATTGTCCAACCGAGAAAGGTTGAAGGCTTCTTTCTTGAACTTTCTTGCGTAATTATACGACAAACTACCATCTGACATCCCAGTAATGCTACCATCTTCACTACGTGAATTAAGTTCTTTCATGAAGAACTCCTTGATGGCAACCTTTTTGCCAAGATGGATGTGCTCGGCAAGGTAAGTTATTCCAAAACTACCTTGTCCGAGAACCTTTTCTATTTTATATGTTCCATGCAAAACTGTTCCTGCTTGCAACATTGACTTTTTGTTTGTATCCATGCAATTATAGATTAACGTTTATTCCTTATATCCGTTTGCTATAGCCTTCTTATACCACTTGTAGGCAAGACTTTCATTGACTTTTACCCCATATCCATTTTGATAATAGAGCGCAAGTCGGTATTGCGCAAGCGGATTCCCCTTTTCTGCACTTTCTTTTACATTAGCAAATGCCTTAACATTGTCTTTTTCTTCGTAACAGACTCCTAGTGAGAAAAGAAAGTAAGGGTCGCGTCCAGACAATGCTACACCTCTTTGAGCAAAAGAGATAGCTTTGTCTTGATTCTCCGTTACACCCCATCCACGCAAATACATTACAATAAGATCGTCAATGGCCTGCAACTCATCCTTCTTTTCGGCTTCTGAAAGGTACTTGAAAGCGAGTTCGTATTTGTCTTGCTCATAATATATATGTCCTAATTGAGCTTGAGAAGAGGATAACTGCATATCTGCGAGTTCTTTGTATATAGCTATCGCTTTTGTTGTGTCAATCTTTGTCCCGATGCCTTGTAGGTACATTGCAGCTAACATTTCACCATTACTTTTATTGACCTCCGTTGCTTTTTGTATGTATTCAAACGCTTTTTGTTTATTTTCGTTACATCCAATGCCGTTAAGGTAATGTATAGCAAGATTTCCTAAAGCATCGCCATAACCCTGTTCTGCAGATTTCTGCATCCATGTAAATGCTTTTGAATTATCTACTTGCGTACCATTACCTGATGCATAGATTAAAGACAATGCACATTGAGAATACATATCTCCACCTTCTGCTTCTTTGAGCAATATCGGAAATGCCTGTTCACATAAACGATTTGCCTCAATGGTGTCCATTGGAATACCCGCACTTCCATTTTCATAGTATTGTGCCAACATCCATATCGCAGGTCCGTATTGTTTATCTACAAGCTTTTGAATGGTGGGGAGTGCCGTCACAGAATCTCCGGGCAGAAATACACCATCCTTTATGATGTGTCCTTCTATTATGTCTTCAGCATTTGCATACAGTTTCGCTTTATCGTCTCCGATTAAGCAGATTGCAAATTCGATTACATATACTATTGCAACAATAAGTCCCAAGACTTTCAGACTCTTCTTTGAGATGCCATTATCTTCATACCCATATTCATTGTCATCACCATCTCCAGAAGAGAAAAGCATTACAAAGCCATAGAACGGAATCAATTGAAACCAGCCCGAATGTCCTAAATCATGACATCGTTTAGCACCTACAGTCAAGGATACATACCAATATGTTATATAGAAAATTGCATAACAAAAAATAATTATTGGACTATCAAATGCTGTATCTACATCTACTCCAATTATTCTTAAAAAGATTATTGGAATGAAGAATGCGAAAAGCCCTCCAAATAAAGCTGCAAAATATGACAAACGTCCAACACGTCCATTAAAAGACCAGACAGAATGATACTCCTGTATCCCTTTGTCTACTCCTTCATCGTTTTCAGTATCTACAGTAGGAGTAACCTCAACAACAGGCTCCACTTCCACGGGAGTAACAAGGGTTTCTTCTGTTGTTTCCTGTATGTTGTCATTTTTGCTAAGACTATGCGCTTCTCCCGTAACTCCTAAAAGTTTATCTTTGAAGCTTTGGATGTTCTGTATACGCTTTCTAACATTGGGGCACATTGCCTCTGAAATAACATTAACATATACTTCTGACACACCTTTTGCACGAAGATTATTCTCCAGAAGTTCATCGTCACTTACGAGGTCGGATGCTGGTGGAGGGGTTTCACGAGTGAGAAGTTTGTAGAATGTTGCACCGAGTGCATAAACATCTATTGTGGGACGGAATTCACCGTTCTTCGCTTTGTTACCTTGCTCTATTGGAGCATAGCCAGCCGTGCCGAGACCGATGGTGGTAGATGTCTCAGGCTGACCGTCTTCACTGAAATGTTTGCTGAGTCCGAAGTCAATGAGGAAAATATGTCCGTCATTATTGCGGCGCATCACATTGCCGGGCTTCAAGTCGAGATGGAGCATGTGCTTCTCTTCATGCATATAGATGAGGGCATCGGCAACAGACTTGATGATGCTTGTTGCTTCTGCTTCATACACATGATGAGACTTGACATAATCGTTGAGGTTCTGTCCTTCAATGTAGTCCATCACATAGTAGAATGTGCCGTTCTCGCTGAATGAGTCGGTTACACGCACGATGTTGGGATGGTCAAGTCGGGACAGGTTGATGGCCTCCTTCTGGAACTTGACACAATAATTCTGAGACAAACTTCCGTCTGTCATACCTGTGATACTTCCATCTTCACCACGAGAGTTGAGTTCCTTCATGAAGAACTCCTTGATGGCTACTTTTCTCCCAAGGTTAGTGTGTTCAGCAAGATATGTGATGCCGAAACTGCCCTGTCCGAGGACTTTCTCTATTTTGTATGACCCTCCACGTAAGAGGGTTCCTATAATCAGTTGTTGCATGGCCAAATTTTCTTTTCGTTAGGGTTGGTTGTTTTGCCTTTTCCCTCCTTTGTGGATTGTGATGGCTTGACAAACTTATTGACAACATCAGTCTCTTCCTTGTCTTTTTTAGCAGCAGGTTGTTCTGTTTTAGTTGGGTTCAGTTTGTCTTTGCCGTCCTTTTCGTCTTTCAAAGGTTTGTTCTTCTGAACAACATCGTGGTGCAGACTTGTAACAGGACGATGCTTTGCCGTGTCTTTTTTCAGCGTATCATCTTTCTGTTCTATTGGTTGAACCTTTGCAGAATGCGACTTAATGCAATCCGTGCCAACCACTTCTGCCGTATTATTCTTGCCTCCGCACATGAAGAATGACGTTGTAACAGCGATAACCGCAATAATAGCAACACCCACAATCCATGGCCACACTTTCCGTTTCTTCTTTGGCTTGTCAAACTCGGGAGTAATCCATGTGCCTTTTGCGGAAAAGTGGGATGCTTCGTTTGAGGCAATTGGCACCTTGCCTTCCACCTTATTTATATGTATAAGATGTGCCGTGTGATTGTCCTTGTTGTCCTCAGTCACTTGGCGGAGCCTCTCTAATTTCTTCTCGTCGGTAACGTTCGGCTTGGTGATGATATTGAGGATGTTCTCATCAGATGTTTCTTCCAACATACCATCTGAACACATGTAGAAATAGTCGCCTGGCTGAATGTCGGTGAGATGAGCAATGTCTGCTTTTGCCCTATGTTCTTGGCATGGTTGCATGGCTCGGGTAATGACGTTCTTCTGCGGATGGTGCTTCGCCTCTTCCTCAGTTATCTCGCCAATCTTCACGAGGTCGTTGACCAACGAATGGTCCTGCGTACGGAACACGATACGTGCCGGTGATTTCTTGGATGCCGGGCGCAACTGATAGACACGACTGTCGCCGATATGTGCCACGGTAGCACCATTGGTATGAAGACAGAGAAAGGTAAGGGTTGTTCCCATCTTGCGCTCCTCGCCGTTGTCTTTCGCATCTAATGCGTCATAGGCTGCGCTAAGAGCTTGCAAGAAAAGTTCATCACTCAATGCCTCATTGGGATTCCATTCGGAAAGGATGGTACCGCTGATGGTTTCGCAGACCGTAGCCGATGCCACCTCACCTTTTTCGTGTCCTCCCATTCCGTCGCAGAGGACAAACAGACGGTCGTCGGACGTTGACTTACCCAATGCAGGGAAAAGGGAATCTTCCTGATTCTGCCTTTGCCCGAGTTCCTGCAGGTTGTATGCTTTAATCTTGTATTTCATACGCCTTTATATTTTGAATGTCATTTCTGTGTTGCCCATCTTGATGCGGTCGCCGTTGTTCAGGATGAGTTGGTCATGCTGTCCGATGAGTGAGCCGTTCAGAAAAGACGGATTCTTGTTTGCTCCGTTTCTGAGAATGTGGATTGTCTTTCCTCCAGCATGGCTCACTTCTATCACGGCATGACTGCGGCTCATGGTGCGGTCGTCTGTTGCTATCTGCACGGAAGCCGGGGATGAGGCAGCCTTGCGCCCTATGGTGTTGATGCCCGAACGCAATTGATACGTCCTGCCCAAGTTGTCCACAAGAACACCGACCGCTGGGCTTGAAGCGGAGCCTTTTCTTGTTTCATCACTGCCACCACATTGAGGTTGTGAACCGATCCTTGTTTCATCGCCTCCCTGCTGGGCAGAAGCGCCGCCATATCGGGTCTCATCGCCCGAAGAAACCATCGGCTTCGGCTGTTCCACATACCGTTGGCACTTGCCCACGACGTGCTTTTCCTCACACACGGGACAAGTGAAGGATGCCGCATTGATGTTCGGGGCATCCTGCAAGCGCAGCACCTTGCCACAAGTAGGACATTTTATCTTAATCTCATTCATCGTTACACATTATATATATATGGTTTACCACTTCATCACCGGCATATTGTTGGAGAACTTGCCCCACATCACGGGATGCTGGCGATTATTGGATTCCTTTTTCACTTTAGCACTCACATAGTCGAAGAGTTCCTTCGCCGTGATAATGCGGTCTTTGTTGGTGTCTGCACCGCCTCGCAAGCCATGCTGCAAGGCGTATGTGAAGAAGCCGTTGGTCATCTTCGGGGTCTCTATCGACTTCTCGTTACTGCGGCAAGAGAGGAAGAGCATCACGTTACTGTTCTTATGGGTACTGCCATTTGGGGAAGATGAGTTCTCCTGTCGCATGGCTCCAGAGAAACAAGCATCGGCGAATATCATCTTGTTCCTGCTTTTGCAAGCACCCATTGCCGAGTAGATGTCGCTATAGTAAAGGAAACCGTCATAGCAGACGAAGCCTCCCTTTACACCATGACCACTGAAGAACATCACGACGATGTCATCTTCCGTTGCCAATGCAGCCATATTCTGAAGTGCTTTCTTGACAGTTGCCACCTTTGCCTTGTCGTTCATCAAGAGACAAACCTTTGCCTGACTGTTCTGCTTGTATAGCCATTGCATCGTGGCGGCATCGTTGTGCGGCAAACGGAGGTCGTTTTGTTTGCCAGGGTAATCGGAGATACCAACTGACAACAAGTATATCTTGGCTTGGCATACCACAGGCAACAAAGCTAAGAGCAACGTCAACAGTGTATGCTTAGCCATTTTATACATATTGCGGATCAACATCATTGTTATAGTCTTGCTGATCATCGCTGGCATTGTAGGCAAACGTGTCATGCTCTTGCTGCATCTGCTCCTGCTGTTGGGCAAGATAAGCCTGTTGATAGTCGGCCATCTGTACATGCTCATTTGAGAGGTCGTACACCTCGCCTTCGTCAATCTGCTGATTATGGTTCTCGTCAACAACAAGTACGTTTGCCACACCGTCTCCATCGACGTCAATGACAGCGGCCACGTCCTCACCGTTGGTCAGTACGGCAGCTTGCATGGTCTGACCATTCTCGCCCTGCGCCTCATACACTCCCAACACTTGCACCTCGTTGGTGTCGCTATTGCTTGTCTCGTCAACGGCGGCATGCACTTCTGGATTAGGAGTCACTGGGTCGGCATGATGGGCACCCGTGTAGTCAGGTTCTGCACTTTCTGCTGCATCCAATTTTACTGCTACTTCTTCCTCTTTCGGGGCTTCTGTTTGCTGCTCCTTTTGCGGTTCTTCCGCTGCAGCGACAACAGATTCTTCCGTAGTCTGTGCTTCATCTTCAGGTTTCTGCTCCTCGGCTTCCTTGTCGTGGAGCATGGTCGTTGCGGCGTATGTTGCGCCACTGCCCACGACACCACCCATCACTGCGGCGGCAGCAGTTGCTGCGACCTTCTTACCCTTGTTCGACTTCTTTTCCATAGTCTCTACATTCTGTGCCTGTTCAGCCTTGTTGTCGGTCTGAGGCTTCATGACGATTGTCTCTTCGTTATTCATACCGATAGCTTTTAAAGTTCGTAAATAATTGTTTTATGCTGCAAAATTAAGGTGCATTTCTCTCAGTGCCATGAGAAAATCGGCATCCTGTAGCAAACACCCCGATTGCTGTACGAAATGTCAATGGGTGTATTTGCAACCGCAGGCAAAACACTGTTTGTTGTACTCTATGTTCCTGTAAGGAATGGCTCCGAATGGTTTTCCACACTTGGGGTTGGGACATTTGTATTTCTTGGCATACTCTTCGTCAAGGTCGTGCAACTGTTGCTGAACGGTATCGTTCGTGCTGCCTTTTATGAAGAAATAGACAGCAATGGCAAGAGCCGCAAGGATGATGAAGATGCGTACCGTCTGGTCTATGCCGGGAATGAATCCGATGAACATACCCAACATCGACAGGATGCCTTGTAAGCGTTGCCTGTTGGCTGACTTGGCGGCATTGTTCTGTATCTCCATTCTGCGGTCATCGTATTCTTTCCAAACTCTCTCCAATGGCTTGAGCGAGTATGTCGGCACTTCTTTCTGCGGTGCAGGGGTAGTGGTAGGCGCAGCACCTACCATTTGCAATATCTGTTGTAAGGGTACAAGGAATTTTTCCTCACCCAGTTGCACACGACTCGTCGGTGAGATACTCTTGCTGAATATCTGGTTGTCATCGACATAAGTAACGTTTTGCGCCTTGATGTTTTCGATAGTGATATTGCCGCCATTGACAGTAATCTTGCAATGCCGCCTACTGACGGACAACGGCACCATGCCAGCCTGTCCTACGTTGAACTCACGACCGCCAGCGATACAATGCAAACGGCGTGCTCCTTCTTCTCTTCCTATAACAATCTCCATAGCCATGATATTATTCCACGTTTACAGATGTCTTGTTGGGTACACGTCCTACAAGGATGTCCTTCAATTGCCTCAGGGCTTCCTTCGAGATACCTAATTGAAAGGTGAAGTGAACTCCATCCGTCACAACGAGGCTTTGCAGCAAGGGCTGCACCTTATATATAAAATTGAGATTGACGATAAAACGCTTGCCGATGCGTGCAAAAATAGAGGCACGCTCACGCAAGCTCTCGGAAATGAACTGCTGCATGTGACTGAGATTCATGCAAACCGATACTTTCTGTTTGTTGACAAGTACTATATTGGTATAGTTGCCGTCACCCTCCATATAAACAATCTTGGAGCAGTCAAGGCGAATAAGTTCGTCGCGAGTATTGATATACAAGTGTCCTGTAGCCATAAATAGCCATCTATTAGCACATTGCCTTCTCCCGAACAATGTAGGGTTAGCATTCTGATTTATGGCACAAAAAAGCGTGGAGAACCTACCTGTTGTCTATTCCATAGTCTGAGGCTCTTGCATTGCCTATCTAAGTCGAACAGACAACGTCAGAGCCCACGCCGATATGAAAATCCACGCCGTGAGGTTTATATACACAAACACGCATTGCGCCCAAATGGGTACAATGGTGGCTTGCAGTGAACCACACGGGAATGATATAATCACACCCGGGGCATCTACCGTTGCTACGTTCAAGACTTAGATTCTGGAAGTTGCAAGATTTCAGACTATCTCAAACAGAGCGTCAAGTAAACGCCTTAATTATGTCTGGATTGTCTTCCCACCCAAAGCCCGCTTTCGTATAGATATGTCATGGTTGACTTCACTATACTCAGCACGGCGTAGGCTGCCGACTCGGTTATCATGAAAGAACTCGTCTTACAGCGACAACTGCGGTCTGGCTATACAATCCGACTGCAAAAGTACGAAAATTTATTGAGAAAAGACAAGAAATGACAGGAAATATAAATATTACAACGCAAATTTAAGACTATTTAAGCCTAATTGCTTTAATATCTCAGAAATTTTGTATATACAAATGCTGTTTTTCATTACTATTTGATATCAAAACGTGAACGAAGAGCTATCTGTGTTTAGATAATTTATACAGTATTAAGGAAAAGTAGTAGCAAACAAACTCATAATAAGTTTGCTTGCCACTTGTAAATAGAACAGTTAAAGACCAATTCGGACCTTCCTTTCTTGTTGTACTACTGTATCTGAGTGGAATTCTCTAGATTTGATAGTGTTGTTTTCTTTTTGAGATTTATCACTTATATCCTTTTCTGGAACAGGTGGTGCCAATTCTAACTGTATTTTTCTATCCAACGCCGCCAGTTCTGTCTTCAGACTTTTCAGCTCTTCTTCTCTCTTCCAGACCTTGGAAGCAATTTCCTTTAGTTGCGGTATCTCCTTCTCCAGTGTCCTGCATCTTGAATCATACTGTTCAATGTACCCTTGTATCTTCTGCAGGGCATTCACAAAGTTATTTGCCGCAGCTATCGGGTCAGACTTGGCGAGATGTCCGTTGTTGTACTGATACTTGTAATGACCCTCAACAACAAAGCGGTTATCAACGAAGGGAAGACCGCTCTCAAAGCTTGTCTCGCTTACGACCTTGATAGGAAATCCATAAATTGCACCTATATCCTTGTATCCCCCATCTGTCCTTTCCGTTTTTGCCATCTTTTGAAGCTGTTTGCCTATCACTTCCAGATTATTGGACTCGAGACCGTTAAGGGTGATGAGATTGAGAATATTCCCGTCCATATCCTTCTTTGCCTGACTCATAAACTTGTCATAGTCCGCTGTCATGCCTTTGAGTATAGCTCGATTGCCGTCCAACTCTTCTGACTTTGATTTCAATTTCAGTTCTGAGTCACGCTTGCCCCTGTTGAACGATTTGCGCTCACCCTCCAGAGAAGCAATCTTCTTCTCCAGCTTCGCCTTGTCAAGCAAGTCGGTATTACCGGAGAGAATAGCCATGTACTCGGAAAAATTCATGCCCGATTTCTCGTCCATTGCTCCCTCGTCAATGGTTCTCGCTCCCAACGCACCGCTTTTCAACTGTGATATGAAGGTCTGCTTGCAGTGCAGGAGGTTGAACTTGTACGAGTCAAGCGATTTTTCCACCGCATAGATGATAATGTCCACCTTATTGTCAGCGTATAACTTAGCTATCTCGTTGCCAGCACGAACTCCACGACCATTGCGTTGTTCAAGATCCGATGGACGATCGGGTAGGTCAAGGGCATTGCTGCCCTCTTCCCCCCTAAGAACCGTACATGAGAGTTTCCCCTCATACGGCTCAAGCTTTTCTAAGCCTCTGTTTGTATGCAGAGACCGGCTCAAACTACTTCTTGTTTCCATTTGATTTGCGGGATAATTTAAAACATTCATCATGAACCAACAGATTGCATTTCTTTCCGTTTTGAACGGTTGGCATGACATTCCATGCCTTGTGCGTATCAATAGGCTCACCGCATATAGGACATTTGCGTCCTTGCTTTTCCCATAGGTACAGCAGTGACTTGCGTCCTTTTAGCGTAACAAGCATTTTCGACTTCTTTCTTTTATAGAAGTACAGACGACAGTCTGCATCAAACGGGTTCATGTCTCCTTTAATCTGCGTGTATTGCAGGAATGGAAACGATGAAGTCAGAGACAATAATGTCAATTGGTCTTCCTTTCCGTTTGGTTTCTTGAATTTTGAAGCGAAAGTCCATTTGTTCCCTCGAATGTCATGCCAATATCGGTCTTTTATCCACCGTTTCCCTTTCTTGGAATGACGGCGTTTTGCCCATTGCCATAGTGAGAGGAATATCTGATGGTCGATTCTGTGAAATGAATCACGTGTCGCTCCATGCTGATAATAACCTCCCCATCCTCGGATTTTAGAGTTCAACATTCTGATTAACGACTCCTGTCTGCAACCCTTGTTCTCCTTAATTACCTTACGGATATTCTCCATAAAGCGTTTCTCGGATTTCTTTGTCGGCTTGGTCAATATGTCCTTGCCGTATTTGCGGATATTAAAGCCAAGAAAATCAAAACCGTCATGCACGTTGGTTATCACCGTCTTTTCCTCTGATAAGGTCAGACCTCTTTCAGACA
>ENA-OUOU01000598-OUOU01000598.1-human-gut-metagenome-genome-assembly--contig:-NODE-598-length-21216-cov-13.933463_pt1 | contig 21216 bp, 17 predicted proteins | sample MGYA00237936_ERZ548765 | MGnify/ENA primary metagenome ERZ548765 (study PRJEB26490, sample SAMN05356889) | human gut metagenome | biome: terrestrial biome; feature: human-associated habitat; material...
TAAACCAACTGTTCAACCAATTTGAAACACTGTTATTTCTACGAGCTAACAACATCATGTAAAACCTCCTAATTCTATTTTTCTCGTCCTCTCTTCGCCTTCCGGCTCAGTCGGGATTTCTCATTGTTTTTAATTTATCCTTTTTAATAACGATTGCTTCGGCTTACGAGGCTCAAGGATTTCTAGAAACCCTCAACTGTCATTACTTAGGGTTCTTGTCGTTCCCCTTGCCCTTTCGGCTTCGGCTTTCATCCTGGGTAAGAGCAAGTTATGTGCCAGTCTCGGTTTGTATATCTAGAGTGAGCCATTTTTGACAGGATTGGCATCAAAGGATAATTAATTTAAACTTTGCTGCCAAATTTATCCATTTTCATCCGTTTATTCTCTGCTCTCCTATCCGTTTTCTAAGGGTGATTATGGTAAATAGGCGGTACGTATATATAAATATTTGTACTTCGGAAATATGCGGGTGTCAAATATTGTTTCTTAATTATCGCAATTTCCGTATTTTCAATCTAGAAGGTCATGATGATAAAAATCTTTTGGTTTGATAGCGTATTACTTGCTCTCTGCAAGACGAATCACCTATAGTTGTACGACCGTAAGGCTACAGTTGTACGACTATATAGGCTATAGTTGTACAACTCTGGAGTTATAGTCGTACAACTATAGGGGTTATAGTTGTACGACTACAGAATTCCGGATTTCCGAAGAAATTAGTGAGATTTATAACACGTTGAATATCTGACGATTACGAATTTCGCCATATTTCCAATATTCTTCAAGAAATATTTTCCGAGCGGAAATTCGTGATTTTCAGAGGATTTAAATCATGATTTTGTAAAAAAAAATAAACCTGGTCAACTGACGGAACATGACATCTGTATAATGCCCACTGATACCTGAAATAGGGCTATTTTTGATTAATTAATAGTTATTTTACTCACATTTTAGCAAATATCATTACCTTTGCAATTTGTTTAAATTAAAACACGTAATATTAAGAATATGATTTCATTTGAAAGTGATTACAACAATGGTATGCTGCCAGAGATTCTAGAAGCTCTTGGCAAGACAAACGGTGATAAAACATCTGGTTATGGTTTTGATCCATACTCAGAATCTGCAAAAGAGAAAATCCGCAAGGCTGTGGACAATGAGAATGCAGAAGTGTTCTTCCTGATAGGCGGTACGCAGACCAACACCACGGTCATTGATTCCGTCCTCATGGGATGCGAAGGAGTAATCTGTGTGGAAACCGGTCATATCGAGGTACATGAATCAGGAGCAGTAGAAGCTTTCGGGCATAAGGTCATTACCCTGCCAGGAAAAAACAGCAAGCTGACAACCGGCACCCTGTCAGCCTATATGGATTCCTTCCTAGCCGACGAATCGCATCCTCACATGGTACAGCCAGGCATGGTTTATATCTCGATGCCGACTGAGTTCGGAATGGTCTACACCAGAGAAGAACTGGCTGCGCTGTATGCAACCTGCCAGAAATATGACCTCCGTCTCTTCATCGATGGTGCAAGACTGGGATACGGTCTGGTTTCAGCGGCATGCGACTATGACTTGCCATTCCTTGCAAAACATTGTGATGTATTCTATATCGGTGGAACCAAGGTGGGTGCCATGATGGGAGAAGCTGTGGTATTCTCGGGCATGAAGGCACCGAAATACTTCTTCACCAACGTGAAGCGTCATGGAGCCTTGCTTGCCAAGGGCAGAATGCTCGGCATCCAGTTTGACACGCTGTTTACGGATGAGCTCTATTTCAAGATATCGCGCCATGCCATCGCTATGGCTACCCGCATCCGCAGCATCTTCGAAAAGCATGGCATCGCCATTGCCTACGATTCTCCAACCAATCAGCAGTTTGTAATACTCTCACCTGCCCTCTACGAAGCCCTTTCCCAAAAAGTAGCATTCGAGATATGGGAAAGAAAGAGCGAACATGAAATCATCTGCCGATTCGTGACAAGCTGGGCAACAAAGGAGGAAGAACTCGACGAGCTAGACCATATTCTTCAAGCTTACGCTTAAGAAGGCTAAGGATGGTTCTCCTCCAGAATCATCCTTAGCAATTCTTCATTTGCCTCGTTGTTAATCTCTGCATCCTCCAACTCGGAGAAATAGTCAAGCGTAGCTGAACATTCGCCTGTAATATCTATCCCTATCACTTTTTCATGGGCATAGATGATGCGAAGCACGGCTTGGAGCTGCATAAGTGTCATATCTCCATTGCTCCAGTCGGTGATGGCATCCTGCTTTCTCAATACATCCTTGTCGATGGATATGTAAACCGGCTCATGTATAAGTTTACCAGCCTTCGACGGCCAAGCCTGGTGATGGTCTATCTCTGCCTGACTGTAAAACAACACCCTCTCTCTTAAGTGAACAGACACCTGGGCTATCAACTCGTCCGATGCCCCCACAATGATAATGTGTTTGACAAACGGGTTCTTCTCCAAAACATCTCTCACCCAACCACCACATGACACAACACCCTCCCATTCCGGTTGCTGCATATCCGGATGATGGTCGAAAACTATGAGCGAGAAAGGTTCATGAATTCTTGACACCCAATATTCCGTAAGATAATGGAAATCTCCAGAATCGATGAAATGAACAGCCTCGGCAGGAAAAGGAGCCAATCGGCGATGCAGTTCCTCTCTACCCTCTTCGTCACAATAGCAGTCTACCCCTTTCATGTCCTGGCAATCTACATGGATAATATTCTTATTTGAGGCAAATGCCTCCAATTCGTATACGCCGGTAAAGTTAAGGAGAATGACAGGTATTTTCTTTTTCATATTGAATCAATTTTCTAAATGCTGGTTGCAAAAATACCTAATATTCATAAATACTTGATGAATTATACATTATATTATTGTTAAAATTATATTTTTTTATACTTCTACACAGATTTACCAAAATCATATTAAAACAATTTAATTTTCAACAAAAACATAGTAAATTCGTATTTTTATCTATATCTTTGCAGAAAATTGAAACATATTGTGATGATACATATAAATACACTGATATTGGATAAACATAGATGTAATGTTCCCCATTACATCCTCAACTGTAGTCTTCGGAAATAATATCTATCTTGCTTGAGATAACATATTATTAACGAATTTAAAATTACATGGGTTTAATCATTTTATATTTTTTAGGTGCTTTGTCACTATCCTTTTTATGCTCCGTCCTGGAGGCGGTATTACTTTCTACTCCGATGTCGTTTATCTCGATGAAGGAGAATCAAGGCAACAAGACTGCCTCACTGATGAAACAGTATAAGAACAACGTAGACCGTCCGGTGGGTGCCATTCTTTCACTCAACACTATCGCCCACACCATCGGTTCTGCCGGTGTAGGAGCCGAGTCTATGAAACTCTTTGGCGAAGAATACTTCGGTATCATTTCCGCCATTCTCACTCTGTTGATTCTGGTACTTTCAGAAATCATCCCGAAAACCATCGGAGCTTCATATTGGCGCTCTCTTGCCATGACATCTACCAAGATCATCCGTGTGCTCATCTTTATCACCTATCCTTTGGTACTGCTTTCGGAACTTATCACTAAGGTATTTACTCCGAAGAACCACCAGGCTTCCGTGAGTCGCGAAGAGGTATCGGCCATGGTAGACGTAGGTACTACAGAAGGCATCTTCCGCGAATCGGAAAGCAAGATTATCAAAAGCTGCATTCGCCTGGCAGGAGTAAAGGCAAAGGAGGTGATGACTCCATCCATCGTAGTAGAATCAGCCAACATGAATCTGACTACCAAGGAGTTTTACGAACAGAAAGAATGGAATTTCTCACGCATTCCCGTTTATGACAACAATAAAGATATCATTGTGGGATACGTATTGAAAGATATGGTTCTCAAATTGGTTTCAGACGATGAGTTCCAAACCAGATTATCCGAGCTGATGCGTCCGATTCTTTCCTTCAACGAGGATGAATCTCTATACCAGATATGGGAAAAGATGTTGGAAAAACGAGAACACATCTCTATCATCGTAGATGAATACGGATGTCTGAGAGGAGTGGTTTCCATGGAAGACGTAATCGAAACGATGACTGGCGTAGAAATCGTAGATGAAGACGATGTGGCTGTAGACATGCAAGCCTTGGCTAAGGAAAAATCGCGCATGATGCACCAAGGCGTTGCTTCTGCCATTCCTGGCAGTAAAGTTTAATATTTACAGAACATTGCATTTTAACAAGAGAGGGTGGGTCATAACTCCATGACCCACCCTCTCTTGTTTATCCCGGAAATATCGCCACCTTGATGACTCCATCCTTGCGGTTCTCGAAAACATCGTATGCCTCTTCTATTCTTGAAAGCGGGAAACGATGGGTAATCAGAGGAGTGGTATCTATCTTTCCCTGGGCTATCAAATCAAGGATTTCCCCACAGTCGCATCCATCCACACCTCCCGTCTTGAAGATGAGGTTCTTGCCATACATATCAGGAAGCGGAAGCATCTGCGGCTTGTCATACATCGCAACGATGGTGACGATGGCATTAGGACGGGCACACTTCCAGGCAAGCTGGAAGGTATCAGGTCCACCTGCAACCTCCATCACCACATCAGCTCCCCCATGCTGACTATGTTGTTTGACAAATGCCCCACAATCCTCCGGTTCAACAACCATCACCTGCGGATAATGCTTCTGGATGAACTCTCGCCTATCCTTTGATTTTTCACAGACGATGATGTTTCTCGGATTCTTGAGCAGGGTGCAAAGCAAACAGCAGACACCCGTAGGGCCAGCACCGATAATCAAGACAGTATCCTCTTCTGTAATTTCAGATATTCTCGTAGCCCAGAATCCAGTAGCAAGGATGTCGCCAACGAAGAGCGCCTGCTCATCGCTTACCGAATCAGGAATCTTGTTCAAGCCGGTTGTAGCATAAGGAACCCTCACATATTCCGTCTGTCCGCCATCGATTCTGCATCCCAGTGCCCATCCGCCATGTGGAGAAGTACAATTGTTCACGTATCCATGCTTGCAATAGAAGCATTCTCCACAGAAGGTCTCTACATTCACGGTTACTCTGTCTCCCGGCTTCACATGGGAAACCCTCTCCCCTACTTCCTCTACAATGCCTACCATTTCGTGGCCAACAGTAATCCCCGGTACTGCGCGAGGCACAGAACCATGCTTGATATGAAGATCACTGGTGCAGATACTGCTCAGCGTTACTCTTACGATGGCATCATGCTCATCTATTATCGTAGGCTTCCCCTTTTCTGTGAAGCCAAACTTTCCTTGCTGGATATATGTAAATGCTTTCACCTTAATTATATATATAAGTATTATTATTCACGTTAAATCATGCTGCGAAGTTACAAAAAACATTTTAATCATACAAGAAAAAATACAGATTCTTTCTCAACTTTTGACCTGTAAACTATTAAAAAGTCTGTCTTTTTTTACAAGTAAGACCATTTTTTGTGATTTTTCAGCAAACAAAACCATAAAATATACTCTGATGTTCAAATAGTTAGCCAAAAATTTGGAGAATAGAATATTTTTTCTTACCTTTGCAAATGAAAGATTTGAATTCAATTTTTTACAAAATATAGCATGTATCAAGATTTAGATTTTACTGATAACAATCACTATCAGGAAGATTATACAGATTCGCCGGTTGATGATTTCGACTGGATGCCTAATTTATTTGCCAAGCTCGCAAATCACCTGCGAACTTCAACTTCTGCTGATGTTATCAGACTGGGAACCATCGGCTGCATCAGAAACCATGAGCCGGGAGATGATTCACTTCTCCAATGGGAAGAAGTAGAAACAATGCGTCGCTATATAGATAGCGTTAACAGAGGCTTGGGTGCACCAGAAGATCCCACACTCCAGCAGTTGCTCCATTCTACAGAATGGACTAACTATGGTATTTTTACCATGAACTTTATCTCGGATAAGAACCTCGACTATAAAGGAATCTGTGAGGTTGAAAATACAAATCTCTCATACGCCAGCATGGCTTTTTTAATTGCTCTGGTAAAAGGGATGAGTATGATTAATCTCAAACATCCTTCAGCAAAGGGAGAAAACAATCATATTTTCACATACGTAATTCCAAGTCAATTCTCCACCTTCTCCTTTGCTTCATTCCTCAATGTGGCCAATGCACGTCTCGCTAACAAAGAAGATATTTCTGAACAGGAGATTGAAGAGTTGACCCAACTTGCTTTCAAGAGTCGCTACTGGAAACAAGAGACCTCACTCAAGAGTAAAGACAGCGAGTTGTTCATCTATGTCCTCAAGAACATCATTTCGGAAATTCTGGGACTGAAGCTTGACATCAATGCGGAATCCTTTGCCAAACAGGCAAAGAAGGAAGAGAAAAAGACTGCCACTCCAACTGTAGATAACCATAAGAAGAAGGAGAAGAAGGAAAAGAAAAAAGAAAAGACTATCCTGAAAGATAATTCCAAACCTTCTTTGGCATCTACGATGGTAAAAGTCTTAACAGAGGAGTCCCTCCCGCAAACCAAAGAGAGTCTTATTGAAAAGACTATGCAACTCTATCCTACTCTCAAGATAAACTGTTTCAACACCACCCTATCAAGACTCCATAAAAATGAAGTACTGAATTATTATAATGGTGGACTGATTGGAATAAAAGGCAAAAGATACGGAAGAGGCTACAAGATAATCAGCCGTTTACATAAACATAAGGAAACAGATTAAGGCTAAATTTTGTGCCAAGAAAATCCAAAGGCTAAAAGACCATTGGGTTTTCTTGGCACTATTATTTCTAGAAAGTTTGCAAGAGTTTTCCATCAGGCGCAAACAGTTCATTCCTGACCTCAAAAGTTGATGGCTCTGGTTTCACGTTGGGCCATGACTGGTAATAACCATCATAGAACTTGTGAATGCGGTGAGAACTTACTTGAAAGCAGTTCAATGACAAAATAATAACCTAAAAAGAAACTTACTTGTAGTTTTTCCGTCAATTAGTCAATTCTACAATTAGACAATTAAGAATTTGATTCTCTATAAGGAGAAAACCACAAAACTGTTTACCTAAAACCACAAAACTACGCATAAACCACAAAGTTGTTTACCAAAAATCACTGCATTTTGTAGCACAAACCACATTTTTGTTTACCTAAACCACTATTCTATTTACCTAAACCACTAAACTGTTTACCTGAAACCACTATTTTGTTTACCAGAAACCACAAAACTGTTTACCTAAGAATAAAAGACTGATATAAAAATGATATAACTTATTACATATCAAATTATAACACGGGATTTGGTAAATAATTAATATAACCTCAAAATGGAATGAATTATATACATGACATTTCAGGTAAACAGTTTTGTGGTTTTGATGATAAGCCATTCTTAAAAGTAGGTAAACAGAAATGTGGTTTTACATATCAAAAAGAGGAAGTACGGTACTCCCCTACTTCCTCTTCTGTTTTCTTGTTCTGCTTAGCCTCTATAGAATACAGGCATGAATGAACCGACACAGTCAAAAAATTCTTGTGCCAGCCTTTCAAGACCCGATGTTTTCAAAGCAGCAAAATCATCATCACTAGCAGCAATACAGAATCTGTCATTCTTGATTCCTATGAATTTGCATCTGCCCAACAGGGCTTGCTGACTGGTATCCTGTACCATCGAAATAAACTGATTCCATTGCTCAAAACCTTGAGTCGTGTCTACTTCTATCTTCTTGTCAGGATTCTGATATACATGCGCAAAAAGATCTCCCTGCTGCGTGGCATCATCAGATGTTTTCTTTCCTCTATTACGGTTTATTTTTTCATTCAGACGACGAGCAATATCTGCATCTTTATCTCCGATATGATTGATACCTACATCCGTCCGCTTGATATGGAAGATAATATATTCAGGATCTCCCTTATGCTTTCCGTTCCGATAAATAAAGTCTTCTTCAGAAAATTCATCAAATACGATATCTGTCTCACTGCGACTAGCCATTCTGTTGAGATCTTCCCTTACCACATCGAGTACCTGTTTTCTGAATTGCGAGAATTTAGGATATTTATTCATCACAGGCTCCCCCTTGTCGTCAAGCAGAATATTGCCATGTTCATCAAGTTCTACCAGCCCCAAATACTGTTTCATCGGCAAAAACTCAACCTTAACATCCAAGCTCTTGTCTAGTCCCATCTGACGAAGCAGATATATATAGAGTCGAGGTGTATTCACCTTCTTGGAATATTTAGCAATCATGGAGATATGGTGAATATATCCCTGACGCATGTCAAAAAGGCTCATAGTGAGTTTTGGATCTATCTCAAGTATTACTTCACCCTTGATGCGTTCTACTTTCTCACCATCGCTCTTTGTATAGCCTTTCTGCGTTGTCGGAATCTCGATGTTTGAAAATACGTGCTGTATCTTCTCTGTCTTGCTATCCGTCTTTACACGCACCGACAGGTTGAGGATATCGTTCTTCAGCGTATCACGCAGATTCTTATAATTATGAAACTCCGTTGATACCTGAAAATCCTTGATGTCAATTTTGATGGGCGGAATCTCCATAACAGCATGCTCTATTCCTTTCTCGAAAAGATAGTCGGAGCGTGCATCTCCAAGCACTCTCTTCTCGGTAAAATACTCTTCAACATACTTCTGCAGATGGGTACTTGCAACCATCAATATGTTTTGTTGCAATAATGTATATTGCTTATCCAATTTTGTCAGCGAAAAAGGTGTGTTAATCCACACCAGATTCTTGTTTCCTTTTGGTTCACTCATATAAAAACCACATTTCTGTTTACCATAAACCACAAAGTTGTTTACCTAAAACCACTTTTTTATTTACTTAAAACCACATAAATATTTACCCGAAACCACCAAGCTATTTACCATAAACCATATTCCTATTTACCTAAAACCACTTTTCTATTTACCATTTCAAATATAACTCATTATTAATCAAGCTATTATACTCTTTGTAATAAATAAGAGATATATAATTTATTATAAAGAATAATCTATAATTATCATTCTTTTGGTAAACAAAAATGTGGTTTTTGTAGGAACTTATACCTTATTTTTAAGCTTAGCGCTTTTTTAGGTAAACAGTTTTGTGGTTTTCACCCTTTTAATAACTACTTTTTGTTTGCTTACTTTTTCAAGTAATCCATCAGGATATTGTAGAGCAGATTTTCCTGTGGGATATCATCTGAGAGGCATTTCATCTTCAGGAGAAGGAGTTCTTCCTTGTTAAGATATGTAGCCACACTCGTTCTGGTGCGTCTTTCCTCTGCAGTCCAGTAACTTTTTCTCTTGCGACCACCTTTAGAAATATTTTTATCCTCTTCGCTTTTTGCCATTTCTGTGTTTAATAAACTTGGTCGGTCGTTCATACCCATATTTTCAAGAGACTCACCAATTTCTTCTAAATTTCTTTTTGCTACAGCCATAATTCTTATATTTTATAAGTTTATCTTCTTTTGTTTTATTATTACATGTTTCAACCTACCCTACCAAGATTAGATTTTGATGTTGAACATGCGCTTGATAGCAATTTCGTAATCGATACCTGTACTTGAGTAAGGTGCATATTCGAATATGCTTTGTCCGTGTGCCTGAGCTTCCAGGAACTTTACAGAGCGTCGGATACGGCAAGGCAGAATTAAGTCGCCATGTTTTTCGCCTAAAAGTTTGCTCAACTGCTTGGTAATCTTGGTTCGTTCATCTACCATAACTGGCAGGAGTCCAAGTAATTCCAAATTATCGTTCATGTGGAACTCCTTCACTTCATCCATTACGCTGAGTACTTCACTTACTCCCTTGACAGATAATGCTTCCATCTGTACTGGAATCAAAATCTTGCTCGCAGCAACCAAAGCATTATAAGTGTTCTTGGAAAGTGCTGGAGGACAGTCGATGAAAATGTAGTCGAAATCATCAAATACGTTTTTCAGTCCTTCTCCTGTCATGTCATGACAATCGTTGTCTTGCAAGCATCCCAGTAATACCGTGTAGCTCTTCATCTGTTCTCTCAGTGAAGGGCCGCCTGGAAGGTGTTGTTCTATATTTTCCATCTGAGCAGATCCTGGAACTGCATATACTCCATTTTTACATTTGTAGACTGGCACACCACTCTGTTTGCACATGGCGTTGTATATGTTATCATATTCGTTATCTCTTACTCCGAAAAGCGAAGAGAGGTTGCATTGTGGGTCTAAGTCTATTACCAGAACCCTGAGATTGTGATTCAACCGGACTATGCCAGAAGCCAGAGACTGCACAGTAGCCGTCTTGCCTACTCCACCCTTGTTGTTCACTACTGCAACAATTTCCTGTAGTTCATGTTTCATATTTCTTTTTTCCTTATTTCACTTTATTGTTTAATTCAATTTACATATATTAGAATTGCTGGCAATTAGAACAAACGGATTGACCTATATTCTTTCGTTCTGAAAGACTAAAAGTCTTATTTCTGGATTATCTAATGTTCTTAAGTTCTAATATTGGTTGCAAAAATAGCCAAAATAGTTGATATAAAAGAATTTATCTTCTTATTTCTTTGTAAATATCCTTTTTTTTATACTTTTCTAACAATCTTCATGAAGAATAAGCATCACTTCGAATGTATTACTAAACGAAAATATGAATATCCTAATAGACGGACAAATTAATTAAACTTATATATGAACTATCTATTAAACATATATTTGTATAGACTATTATACTAATAAATGATTATGCTAACATATGAATAAACGTATTTATGTATAGTCATGTAAACTTAATAACTGATAAACTAATAGACGTAAAAACGTATGTTAGAATAGAAGAAAATATAAAAATACGTTTAAACGAATATACTAACTGCCAGCAATTATAATAATCTAATGATTGGCGAGATAAATAAACATGTATATTACAAACCTAACATGTTAACGCTTTATAATTCAGCATTTTGATTATTCTTTTTGTAGAATATCTATCATGTATAAAGTTAGAATGTTTGTTTAGTCTAATTGCCTAATAAACTAAAATACGTATGTTCAACAGGAATAGTTTATATAAGATATGTTAATTTTTCCTCTAAGTGCATACAACCTATTGAAATTTTCAGTATCTTTACAAAGTTAAACGGATGTCGAACCTTTAAAACTATAACATCATGAAAATTGGTATTCCAAAAGAGATTAAGAATAATGAGAACCGTGTTGGAATGACACCAGCAGGAGTAGCTGAATTCATTCGACATGGTCACGAAGTGATGGTTCAGCATACGGCTGGAGAGAACAGCGGATTTGCTGATGAAGCGTATGAAAAGGTAGGAGCCATAATCTTACCCGACATTCAGAGTGTATATCGTGAGACGGAAATGATTGTAAAGGTGAAAGAGCCTATCGCTGAGGAATATCCACTTATCCATCAAGACCAGCTTGTATTCACTTATTTCCATTTTGCCTGTGACAAGGAACTTACCGATGCCATGCTCAAGAGTGGTGCTGTCTGTCTGGCTTATGAGACTGTGGAGACAGATAACCACCATTTGCCTTTACTCATTCCGATGAGTGAAGTAGCTGGAAGAATGGCCATTATTAATGGTGCTTTTTATCTGCAGAAGACAAAGGGAGGAAAGGGAAAACTGATGAGTGGTGTACCTGGTGTGAACCGCGTCAAGGTTTTGGTATTGGGCGGCGGAACCGTAGGAGAAGCTGCTGCAAGAATGGCTGCAGGAATGGGAGCTGATGTATGGATTACAGATATCAGTTTGCCTCGTCTTCGTCAGTTAGAGATGGAGCTGCCTATCAATGTACACACGCTTTATTCCAACGAGCATAATATTCGTAGAGAATTGACAGATGTGGATATCGTTGTGGGTAGTGTGCTCGTACCAGGTGATAAGGCGCCGCATCTTATCACGAAAGATATGTTGAAATTGATGGAGCCAGGAACTGTACTTGTTGATGTAGCAATCGATCAGGGTGGCTGTTTCGAGACATCGCATCCAACCACACATTCTGATCCGACATATATGGTCGATGGAATCGTTCATTATGCAGTAGCTAATATTCCAGGTGCTGTGCCGAATACCTCTACTACAGCATTGACCAATGCTACGCTGAAATATGCATTGGCGCTTGCTGATAAGGGTTGGCGAAAGGCATGTAAGGAAGATAAAGCCCTGTATAGGGGGTTGAATATCGTAAATGGAAAGGTGGTATACAAGGCCGTAGCGGATGTCTTCGGACTGGAATATGAAGAAATGATACTTTAAGTAGAGTAGGGGAGGGTTCCATAACACAAAAGCTATGGGATCCTCTTTAAATAATGTATTACGGAGAACAGAATACACTTTGTTTGATTTGAACGCTTACTGATAGCATTTTTTTAGAGAAAAAGACTTAAAATCCGGGAAAATGTAAGGAAAATAGGAGAAAATGCAGGAATATGTGTATAAAATAAGTTAATTTTGTAACATGATGCTACAGTTTTAGATATTTTTTATACTTTTGTGCCATGAACATGAAGTTTAACTAACATTCAGTTATTATGAAGAAGAAAAAAAGCTTGTTGCTTTTCTTGGCAGCAACTTCAGCCAGCTTTGTGCAGGCAGCCCTTCCAGTTCATACCAGTTTTGCGGCTGGTATTGAAAATGTGCAAGAAAAAGGTCATACCTTTATAAAAGGAAGAGTGATTGATTCCGAGGGAAATCCTCTGGTAGGTGTCACGGTGCAGATCGAAGGCACGAGCTATGGCGTTATCACAGATGCTGATGGTAACTACATACTGGAATTTCCATCTATGGCGCATCCTAAAATTGTATTTTCCAGCATTGGTTACAAATCGAAGAGTATTGAATTTCGTGGCGTAAAAGAGCAAAACATGATGCTGGAGTTGGATCATGTTGCGCTGGATGATCTCGTTGTCATCGGTTACGGCAGCAAGAGCCGTAGGAATGTAACTACCGCCATCTCTACCGTGAGTCAGGAACAGATAAGCAAGTTGGCTGCTACCACACCAACCCTCGATGGTCTTCTTCAGGGTACTGTAAAGGGCGTATTGGCTACTACCGCAAATGGTGAGCCTGGTTCATCTCTCAAGTTAAACATCCGCGGTATTACATCTCCTTATCCTAAATCGGGTAAAGGTAACAACAACCAGCCTCTTTATGTCATTGATGGCGTTCCTACCTTTATGGAGGATACCGGCATCAACCCGCTCATCAATATCTCACCAAACGATATTGAGAGTATCGATGTGCTGAAAGATGCCGCAGCTACTGCGATCTATGGATCTCGTGGAGCCAATGGTGTCGTTATTGTCAAGACCAAGAACGGAAAGCGCAATGAGAAGACCAAGGTAGATTTCGGCTACACATTCTCGTTCAGTAATCCTATCAAGAACTACGAACCGCTGAACACGGCTGAATACAAGAATGTACAGGACGAGATTCTGCGTAATACTGTAAATGGCATGAACGACGGCAGTTCGATGGGTTTTGATTATATTCTTAACCAGTATGGAAATGTTTCGCTCAATGAAGAAACGGGTCTTTATACCTATAATGGTCTTAATGAGAGTCTTTATGGCAAGGATAATGTCAACTGGGCAGATGAGGTAATCAACAAGAATGCACCTACACATCAGTATAATGTGGCTGTCAGAGGTGGAAGCAACAAAACCAACTATTCTTTTTCTTTCAACGGAATGAACCAGGAAGGTCTGTTATTCAATGACCGTATGGAGCGATATGGTGCAAGACTCTCTATAGATTCTGAAATCAACAAATACATCACCGTGGGAGGTGTGCTCGATTATACCTATTCTTCACGCAAGAGTGGAAGCAACGATCCTGCCTTGGGATATGATAATGACGGATGGATGACCCGTCCTGATTTGGCTGTACGTGATGCGGATGGCAACTTCCAGCGTGTAGATAAGTTCGGTCTTTATGCCGATACCTATAATGATGCCAATGCGGTAGCTAAACTCCAGCGCAAGACGAAGTATGAAAATGATCAGTTCTCTGGCAATGCTTATATTGATATTAAGCCTGTCAAGGGATTGACCCTTCATGCTGATGCCAATATATCCAGATTCATCTTCAGCAACAGTTATTTCTCGCCAAAGATTACGCTCCCGGAACAGTTCGGTATGGAGCCAACATCAACCTTGGCTGAGAGCAACTATCGCAACACCAATACTTCTATCAATTTCCGTGCCGACTACAAGTTCACGCTTACCGAAGCTCATCGTTTTGACGTGATGGCTGGTTATAGTGCTGACAGGTATTGGAGCAAGGAACACGACCAGGCTTATAGTGGTTTCCCTAACGATGATGTATTGAACAATGCCAGTTCTGCAACCACCGTCAATAAACCAACCGAGACTTATTCCAAGAGTGGTCTTAATTCTATCTATGGTCGTTTGAGCTATGATTTCCTCTCACGTTATCTGCTTGATTTCAGTCTTCGTTCCGATGAGTCATCAAAATTTGGACCGGGTAACAAGCGCGGTACTTTCCCTGCAGTTTCTCTGGCTTGGCGCATCAATCAGGAGCCTTTCCTGGAATCTGTAAGAGATATTGATGATCTGAAGTTCCGTTTGAGTTGGGGTAAGACTGGTTCCACCAACGTATCAGACTTTTCTTATATCCAGTATTTCAATGGTAATCAGTATGGCGGACAGAGCGGACTCACCCTTGCTTCTACTTACCCAAACAAGAACATCAAGTGGGAGATGACAACCGAGTATAATGCTGGTGTCGACTTTACTTTATTCAATGGCAGACTGAACGGTAGCTTTGATATCTATCACCGTAAGACAGATGGCGCCTTGGCTCCAGCTCCTATCGCCTTAGAGTTTGGTATCGGTACATTCTACAGCAATATTCTCGACCTGACCAATAATGGTTTCGAATTCTCTATCGGCGGTGATGTGGTTCGCACCAAGGATTTCACCTACAATACGATGCTCAGTATCTCATCCAACAAGAATAAGATAACCAAGCTCAATGGTTCAACCCTCGATATGATGCACCAGGATCTCTATATGGAAGGTCATGCTATGGGAACCGTGAAGGGATATAAAGTGGCAGGCATCTATCAGAGTCAGGATCAGATTAGTAAGTTGAATGAACAGGCTATGGCCAAGGGATATGATTTCTATCAGAATGGAGCTGCTGTAGGTGACTACATGTTTGCAGATACCAATGGTGATGGCTTTATTTCAGAGGCCGACCGTACGGCGATTGCCAACCCAGAGCCAAAGGTATTCGGTGGATGGTCAAATACCTTGTCATATAAGAACTTCACGCTCTCTATGCTCTTCCAGTATCAGTTAGGTGGTGATGCCTACTACAGCACGATGCAGGAATCAGCAAGTGGAGCCATCGGTATGAGTATCTTGCGCGAGATGTATGGCAACACCTGGACACCGGATCGCACCGATGCCAAGTATGCTAAGTTGATGTGGATGCCTAGTGCCTATACCAACACCCAGGCCAACGACCGCTATGTATATTCCAACTCATACTTCCGTTTGCGCAACATCACGCTCTCTTATACCTTTGAGCCAGCATGGTTAGAGCGCTTGCATGTGAGTGGTGCATCGGTGTTCTTTACCGCTACCAACCTCTTTACCATTACCGATTGGCCAGGTTTGGATCCAGATATGGCAGCCACAAATGCCTTTACCAAGACAACCGAGACAAAGGATGTATATCCAATGAGCCGTTCGTTCTCATTCGGTCTCAAATTGCAATTCTAACTCATTCAAAGAAACGAAGATTATGAAACATATAAGATATCAATTTCTGGCGTTACTGTCAGTATCAGCGCTCACATTCACATCGTGCGACTTGATAGGCAGTATCGATGATATGGAACCAGACCATGTGGTAACCGATTTGAATTATATTACCGATGCCGCATCTGCTCAGACTGCTCTCAATGGTGTTTACGCTTCCTGGCGCAGTACAGGTGTATCTTACTTGAGATATGGTATCGCCTCTATGGCGCATACCCAGGCTCAGGCGATGGTGATGGGGGCGGATGAGTTTGCTGCCGAGAATATCGAGACCAATAACAGTAATGTGGAGACGGCTTATACTGCCTATTACAATGTAATCAATGCGGCCAATACCTTCCTGGTACATGTCAACAAGAATATACCAGGACTGAGCGAGGAGAAACGTACGGAGATGATTGCAGAGGCTCGTTGCCAGCGTGCTTTGGCTTATCTCACTCTCCTGAAATGTTTCGGAGAATACTGGAAGCAGGATTCCCAATACGGAGTCTGTCTCTTCAAGGATGAGTTGGTAAGAGATAACCAGGTTCGTCAGCGTTCTTCTGTAGCTGAAACTTACAAGCTGATTTCTGAAGATCTCGATTATGCCATCGCCCATTGCGAACAGCATCCGGCAGACCATTATCACATGAGCAGTCTTTTTGCCAAGGCTTTGAAGGCAAAGATGTATTTTGCTCAGGATAACTATCCGGAGGCAGCAAGATTATCTGAAGAAGTGATCAACGAGGCAGAAACTGCTGGCTATGAACTGGAGAGCGAATATGCTAATATTTTTACAGAACAGTTTAATTCTAAGGAGATGCTTTTCGCTCCTTATACTGCTAATCCTAATGAATTGATGGATGCTTCTTGGTTTGCCTTCTCTCCAGGATCACTCCTTAAAAAGGTGGCTGATGATTTGGTTCCTGATGATGAAACAGGGGGTGATATCGTTGTTCCAGATCCGGGAGAGGGTGGGGATGTAGTAGTTCCTGATCCAGGTGAAGGCGGTGATGTCGTGATTCCTGGTGGTGATGGCAGCGAAGGCGGTGATGTTGTATTGCCTGGTGATGGAGATGATGGCGGTATCGTTATCCCTGGTGGTGATGGTGGCGATTTCCCATTCCCTCCAGGTGAAGATGATGCTGCTTCCTACGATCCTCTTTATACTTGGGCATACAAGGGTGGAGGCATGATTGGAATTGCCAAGTACAGCAAGTTGACTCCTGAGTTTATGTTCGAAGATTCTTATTACTTCATGCGCCTTGCCGAAGTCTATTATATCGCTGCCGAAGCAGAGGCTCGTCAGGGTCAGTATGCTAAGGCTCGTACGCTCTTGGCTACAGTCATCGAACGTGCTGGATATACTGAGGACGATGTGAACGCTATTGCCGACAGTGATCTTCTGGGTGAAATTCTCAAGCATAAGTTGTGTGATATGAGTAACGAAAATCTGGAAGAATGGTTCGATCTTTGCCGTTACAAACGTAAGGGTGGTTTCGAGAGTTGGACAGAAGATGAGAAAGCAGAACTTCCTAGCTTCCGCCGATATCTTCTTCCTATACCAAAGGCATCTATGGGAGCCAATAATCTTCTGGTTCAGAATCCGGAATATGTGAATCAATAAACATTATATAATAAATAAAATCGAGAAAAAATGAATAAGATGAAAATGAAAACTTGCATGATGACACTTGCCGGTCTTGTACTTGCAATGGCTGCCAGCGCGCAGAATTTTGTGATGAAAGGTAAGGTTAAAGGTAACGTGGACGGCTGTTCTGTCATGTTGCAGAAGTATGGATTGGAAGGTGTTACCAATCTGGATAGTGTTACAATCAAGAATGGTGAGTTCACCCTCAAGGGGGTAGTTAACCAGCCTGAGCAGTATCAGATGGTTATTGATATGAACAAGCCTGGTACAGCTGAGCCTGACTATCAGAAAATATTCTCAACAAGAGTCTATGTAGAGAATAAGCCGATGACCTACGATGTAGATCTTACCGGTTTTCCTGCAGAGCGTGATATGAGTATGATAGAGCCTGTTGTAAAGGGTTCTACCACTCAGGATATTTATCAGGCTTATCTTGAACTGATGTCACCTATTCAGGACAAGATGCACAAGATGGATGATAGTATCAACCAGACTACCGATTTGGCACAGCGTGTAGCCCTTGCCAAGGAAGCCATCAAGTTGCAGGAGGAAATGCGCCATCAGACCAGTCTGTTTATTCAGCAGCATACCACTTCTCTGGTAGCCTTCGACTTGCTTCTCGAGAGTTTCTCTTCTTTACCAACCCCATATACCTCTCAGCAGATTGACGAGATGATGGGCTGGTTGAAGAACGACTGGAGTTCTTCTGCACAATATCCGATGCTGCAGATGCAGGCAGAGATGGCAAAGCATACAGCTATCGGCAACCATTATATCGATGGTACCGTTGTCACTCCTGAAGGCAAGCAGGTGAAGCTTTCTTCACTTATCAAGAAGGGTGAATACACCATGTTGGAGTTCTGGGCTTCCTGGTGTCGTCCATGCCGTCAGGAGATTCCGCATCTCAAGAAGGTACACGAGAAATACAAGGATTTCAACATCATCAGTATTTCCGTAGATGAGAGAGATGCCGACTGGAAAAAGGCAATGGCCAAGGAAGGAATGACCTGGACACAGGTTCGCAATCCTGAAGGTTTTGGCGGTATGGTGATGGGCGAGTATGGCATCAATGGTATTCCAGCTTGTCTCATCCTAGATAAGGATGGCAATTTCTATAAGACCAACATGCGTGGTGCTTATCTTGATGCTTTCTTATACGATTACTATAAGAAATAAAATAGTTTAGTGCATAAAAATATTCCCCGATATGAATCCTCAGTATTCCTGCAGGATTCGTATCGGGGAATTTTGTTGATGAATTGTATGAAGGATAGATCTTCGCGAAATGAAAATCCATCATTGTAACTTTACCATGCCTCCAGTTTTTCTGCAATCTCTGGCATCTTATCCTTGGTGAATACAGGATTCTTGCCTTCCTTCTTCTGTTGGCGATAGTCTTTCAACAGGAAGACGGCCTGACGGGAAAGCAGGACGATGGCTGCGAGATTGCAGAGGGTGAGAAGAGCCATCGTGATATCTGCAAAACTCCATGCAAAATCCAGTGATACTACCGCTCCGACCATCACCATTGCTGCTACAGCAAGACGATAGACAAATACACCCAGCTTGGAGTCCCTGATATATCTCACATTGGTTTCTCCATAATAATAATTGCCGATGATGCTGCTAAAGGCAAACAGCCATATCATTACCGCAACAAACGGATTGCCGATGCTTCCGATTTCGTGGGTCAGGGCATCCTGGGTGAGTTGAATTCCATTTGAAGCCGTAAGATCCACACCGCTCACCAGGATAATGAAAGCGGTGCAGGAACATACTACCAGCGTATCTGTAAAAACACCCAGAGCCTGTATCAATCCCTGTTTTACAGGATGACTGACTGTAGCTACCGCAGCAGCATTCGGTGCACTACCTTCACCTGCCTCATTACTGAACAGACCTCGCTTGATACCCTGTATCACAGTAACGCCAAGAACTCCGCCAGCAGCCTGATTGAATCCGAAAGCATTCTCTACAATGGTAAGCAGAACCTTTGGAAGACTGGTGATATTCCAAACAACAACACCTACAGCTATCAGAAGGTAAATGACAGCCATCACAGGAACCACGGTAGAAGAGAACTTAGCCACTCTATGGATACCACCGAAGATGATGAGCAGGGTGAGCACAGTGAGGGCAATTCCCATGGTGGCAGGCTCGATGCCAAAAGCCTTCTGCCATGCCAGACAGATAGTATTGCTCTGCACAGAATTATAGGCAAAGCCGAAGGTAATGATCATCAGCACGGCAAAAAGAATACCCATCCATCCCTTTCCCAAACCATACTTCATATAATAGGCCGGTCCGCCATAGAAAGATGTTTTGCCTTTCCGCTTGTAAAGTTGGGCGAGAGTTGATTCTATAAAAGCTGATGCTGAGCCCAGCAAAGCCAGCATCCACATCCAGAATACGGCTCCCGGACCACCGATGCTGACAGCAGTAGCCACACCGGCAAGGTTACCGGTGCCAATACGGCTAGCCAATGCTACCACAAAAGCCTGGAAGGAAGAAATGTGTTTCATTTCGCCATCCACTTTCACCTCCATCGACAGTTCATCGTGTCCTATTTCTTCCGGTTGTACCTTGTCGGGATGAATCAGCAGCCTGATCATCTCTCTGATAAGGCGGAACTGAACGAAACGGGTACGCCAAGTGAAAAACAGGGCACAGCATATCAAGACGGTGATGATGATATACGACCAAAGGAAATCGCTAACCTGAACTAAAATGTTTTGTATTGAATCTATCATTTATCTATTTAAAACTTCTTATTTCTTTACTATTTTATAACCTTCAGAACCTGGTCTGCAATACTTTTCATTCCCTTGATAGTAGGGTGACCGTTTTTCTTGTCAATATCATGAAGGGCAATGACAGGAACCTGATATTTGTTGCAGATCTTTTTTACCGACTCATTGATTACATCCTTGAGTTCAGAGTTTAAGATGAAATATACCTCTACATTAGGATAATGCTGTCGTATATCTGAAAGCAGCTTGGCCATGGCTGGGCGGAAACAATACAAATCTGCGCGCTTCCAGTCGCTATACTGATAGTTGCCGAGCGGGGCATCAGCCCAGTTGTCATTCGTAGCACCGCAAATCAGGATGATATCCGGATTGCCAAGAAGAGAACTTCGGGTGATGAAAGAACGGTCGGTATAATCTTCGTCACGATAGCCAGTGTTGCAGATGGTAGCACCAGAATAAGAATTGATATTTCCCATCTTATAGCCTCCTTCCTTGATAACTTGCCACCACCAGGTTTGCTCAACCTTGTTTACATCTGTAGTTTCTGGTGGAGTAGTAGGTGAGTACCAGGTGGCATAACCCTTAGGAATGAACCCCTCGAAAGTGGAATACGAGTCACCGAGAACGGCAACGGTCTGCTTCACCTGTGCCATGAGCGGCATGAAGGTGAGCATAATGAAAGAAATGATAATCGTAAATCTTTTCATGATGCTTGTTCTTGTTTTAATGCTTCTTATGTAATTCTGCTGCAAAAGTAATATAAATATGTGAATAGACAAAAAATATCGGAGGAAAATTCATCTTTCTGTTTCTATTTTTGTCTAAAACTAAGCATGATTTGAATTATACCATGATTTAATCATGTGCGCGCTCAAGCGCATATGCACGCAAGCATACGCATGCATATATATAATAATGTATACACAATAAATCGCCATGCTAAAATCTTTATAGATGTTAAAAACCGATTAAAAAAGCAACTTTTTTGCGAAAAGATTTGGTGGAATGAAAAATAGTTAGTACTTTTGCACTC
>ENA-OUOU01000606-OUOU01000606.1-human-gut-metagenome-genome-assembly--contig:-NODE-606-length-21099-cov-4.201150_pt1 | contig 21099 bp, 20 predicted proteins | sample MGYA00237936_ERZ548765 | MGnify/ENA primary metagenome ERZ548765 (study PRJEB26490, sample SAMN05356889) | human gut metagenome | biome: terrestrial biome; feature: human-associated habitat; material...
GGGAGACGGCGAGTTAGCCGGCAGGTCGGCATGTCAATCCTGGTCTAACAGAGCCAAAACTATTCCCTGCTACTCGGAAACAACAGTACAGCCATGATGGCTCGTATGTACGATGTCGCGTCGGGTTTGGCGTATGAGCGCATGCGACGTCGGGCGCGCCTCGCCATGAGCGTTGGCGGCGAAAATCGTGTGGGGCGCATCGGTCCAGGCGCTATCCGCCGATACCACGGTATGGGCAACCCCGCGCTGGAGGCGGCGCTCACCGATGCAGGGCTATCCGAGAAGTTTTGCTTTGCGACCATGATGGACCTCGCCTACGAGGTACCCATTTGCATGGAAAAGGTCATGGACGAATACGCCGACCTGCCCGGCATGGCGGACCTGCGCGAGCATATGCTCGGCCCCGTCCGCGAAAACTGCCAGCGCACCCTCAACCTCATCAGGGCGGATATGGGCTAGGTGTCCGTAATCTCCCATTTCCCAAAAAGAAGAGAGGGGGCACCCGTCGCAAAAGCTCGGGTGCCCCCTCACGTAATGTCATTTGCAATCCACCAGCACGTGGCTCGGACTGCTGCTAGCGCAACCTTTACGCAGCGAGGCGCTTGAGCACGTCGATGAGCAGCTCGTAGAAGCGCTCGGCAGAAGCGAGCTCCATGCTCTCGTCCGGGGTATGGACATCGGAGAGCGTCGGGCCCACGGCGATGGCGTCCAGGCCGTGCAGGGCCTCGGCAAACAGGCCGCACTCAAGGCCGGCGTGAATGGACTCGATGCGCAGCTCGGAGCCAAAGAGCTCGCGATAGCTCTCGACAAAGACGTCGCGGACCGGCGAATGCTCGGCATAGCTCCAGCCGGGATACTCGAACTCAAACTTGGCGTCGAAGCCCAGGACATCGGCAAGCGTCTGCAGGCGGTCCTTGAACTCGTTCTGCAGCGAGGTGATCGAGGAGCGCGGGGACAGCATGATCTTGACCTGGTCATCAGAGGTGGCAACCACACCGATGTTGGAGGAAACCTCGACGGAGCCGTCGGTGGCGACGTTGCGGCGAATCACGCCGTTAGGGGCAAGACGCAGGGCGCGGATGAGGGCAAGCGCGGACTTCTGGTCCATGGCCTCGACCTCGGCGTCGTCGGCAATCTCGACGGTGCAGGTAAAGCCGGGGTCGAAGACCTCGAGCTCGGCAGTGACGTCGGCGATGATGCCCTTTGCGATCTGGGCCGCGGCCTCGGCGGCAGCGTGGTCGGCATAGACCAGAACAGCCTTGCACTCACGGTTGATGGCGTTGTCCTTGGTGCCGCCGTTGAAGCTAACGATGGCGGGCTCGCCAGCAACCATCAGGCGGTCGATGATGCGGGCCATGATGAGGTTGCCGTTGCCGCGCTCCAGGTGGATATCGCTGCCGGAGTGACCGCCCAGCAGGCCGGAGATGTCGAGCGTAAGGGTGCTACCGGTCTTGTGCTCACGCACGATCGGGCAGGTGTAGGTAACGACAACGCCGCCGGCGCAGCTGACGGTGGCCACGCCCTCTTCCTCGGAGTCAAGGTTAATCATGGTGCGGGCGCTAATCTGGGACTTGTCGAGCGTCTCGGCGCCGACCAGGCCAGTCTCCTCGTCGGTGGTGAATACGCACTCGAGGGCGGGGTGAACGATCGAATCGTCATCGAGAACAGTGAGCATCAGAGCGACGGCAATGCCGTTGTCGGCGCCCAGGGTGGTGCCGTTGGCGGTAAGGACGCCGTCCTTGACGACCAGGTCGATACCATCGGTCGTAAAGTCGTGCTCAACGGAGCCCAACTTGTCGCACACCATATCGATGTGGCCCTGCAGCATCACGGTCGGGGCATTCTCGGCACCGGCAGATGCGGGCTTGCGAATGATGACGTTGTAGACCTCGTCCTGGTACACATCGAGGCCGCGCTCCTTGGCAAACGCAACCAGGAAATCGCTGATGCCCTTCTCGTTGCCAGACCCACGGGGGATCGCGCTGACCTCCTCAAAGAAATGGAACAGCTGGGCGGGCTCGTAGCCGGTGATCTTGTAATCCATGGTGCCTCCTTGGCGCAACTGGTTAGACAGTAAGACATGCGACTTGTATATTCCCAGACTTTGCGTGCATAAACCAGTCGAAAACGCCGAGCGCCCTTGCATCATCGGCTAACGGCAGGGAAACGCCACTTTATCAAGATAAAGCAGGTTAGACGGGCCTCGCCGAAGGGACGTTGGACCCCTCAACCAACCTCAACGCTTGATTAACGTTTATGCATACGCCATTGGTATGTTTAATAAGATTCTTGTCCTCCGTCACGACGTAATCGGCATCGATGCGATTGGCGACGCCCAGCATCAGGTCGTCCTCAAAGTCGTTGTGATGATACTTGAACACAAAGGAGTCGAAGACCTCGTCTGCACCGACCGGGGCGATGAGGGCTAGCTCGCGCATCTGTCGAACGCATGCCCAGGCCGTTTCATCTGCCGCCGCAATGGCGTTATCACTCAGTGAGCCAGTCTTTCTTCGGCACTCCTGCTTGATTGCCGCCGAGACAAGATATGAAACGTCTTTGACCGAAAGCGACGAGGCAAACAGGGCAATCCGCTCCGAGGCGTCGGCAATCTCGATCAGATGGACGACATTTGCCGTACGGTCGGACCTGCCAGAAAAGTAATCCATCCATACGTTGGTATCGATTAACAGCTTGAGGACGCCTTCTGTGCTCATAGTTCCACCCACTCGGGATAGCGCTCCGCCATGGCCTCCTCATAGAGGTCGTCATAGTCTCCCGAGAACTCAGGGATGGGGATGCCGTATTTGAGGCACGAATCGCGAACGATATGGCTGCCTTGCGCGGCCCTTGATTCCATGCGCCGGGGCTCCACTCCGTCAGAAACCGGAGCCGCCGCGTCTCCCTTCGAGGGCATGCGTCCGTTAACGACCAGATACTCCCAAAGTGTCCGAACGGCTTTTGACGGCGTCATGCCAATATGCGCCAGAACGGCATCTCCGGCTTCTTTGAGCTGGCGATCTATGCGCACGTTCATCTGAATAGATTTTTTATCGAGCAATTCGGCTTCCATGCCTCATCCTTCAGGTTGCTATACATCATCCTGGACTTAGTATAGCATCCATAAGAGCGCAGCAATGCCTTACCGGGAGGTGTAGTGGCTTACATTTTCCGGTAAGCACCAACCTCGAACAGCTTTCCACCATGGCAGAAATTAAGACTCAAATGGGCTAACCTTCCGGCGTCTACAGCTCAATCACTTCGTCGCAAGCCTCAAGCAACTCGGGATCATGCGAGACAACAACCACTATATGATCCTCTTTCTTCTGTTGCAGAATATCAATGAACGCTGACCTACTCGCTCCGTCAAGAGCCGACGTCGGTTCATCGAATAACATGACGGGTGAGTCCTTAAGCAAAACACGAATAATCGCAATCTTCTGCTTCTCACCACCCGATATATTATGGTTTTGCTCGTCCAGCACCCCATCAAGACCATTGGGAAGTGTTGAGACCAGTTTGGTCAGACCAAACTGGTCTACAAGTCGCCCGACTTCAAGAATTGGACAATTATCGCCCGCGAGTAGCGTCAGATTCTCTCTGAGTGTTCCGTTAACGATATCAGGTTCTTGCTCGGCAATACCAACGACATACGAGCGTAGATTTATAGAATCAATCTGACTCAAATCAACCTCGTCATAAGCAATAGTCCCAACGCAATCATCGGGATATAGACCAGCTATGCCATCGAGAAGCGTGCTTTTCCCGCTTCCGTTTGCGCCCGACACGCCGTATAAGACCCCTCGATTAAGCGAGATGAGCTCTGGATAATCTATGATTCGATCGGTATCAGGGCGACAAATCGACAGGCCCTTGCACACAAGTGAAACAGGAGAGCCAATGCGGACAGAACCGTTCACCTCTTCATCCATTGCCCAAAGGCGCTTAAGGCGTTGGGCGCTCACCTTGCTCGCCTGGTAGCTTTTGCCCCAAGAAAGCAAGTTCACCAGAGCAGAATTGGCGCTCGAATAATAGCTCAATGCCGTCAGCAGAAAACCAACCGGCATTTTGCCTGCGACAATCTCACAGCCTCCAATCGCGAGCAAACAGAACTGCGCAAAGGAAAAAATCAACTGATTCGCAAGTTCGAACCGTGATCCGGCTTTTTGGTTAGCCAATATAGCTGGATAAAGACCATCGAAAGCCTTCTGCAGCCTCAAGGAATAGAAATCGAATAATGAATGGCGACGAAGAAAGGAGACGCTCTCCAGCTGGCTCTGGAGAGTCCCATAGAAAGCAGCGGTCTTTTCTTGAAACTCAAAGCCTCGATTGAACAGCAGCCCGCTAAACAATCGATAAACTACTGCCCCCGTAACGATGCAGGCTAGACAGACAATCGCCATCGCAATGTTTATATTCATCAACATAATCAAGGAACAAACAATCGTTGCAACACCGCCAATGATATTTGACGCCGATGTTATTCCGAATATTATGAGATCGTTTGAATCGTGATTGATTTGCTGATTATAATAGCCCGCATCAAATCCGATGAAAAACTTCCGGGGCAAACGCTTGACGTGTTCAAGTGTGTCAGCGTTAAGTTGATATCCCGCATGCGCTTGAAGGTCGACATAGATTAGGGAAGTCCAATAGGCCAACACCGACCCCACAATGGCGACCACGCCAATCGCGAAAATACATAAGACTAGCGTCCGCAAACTAATTCCGAGGACATTTTTTGCCGCCAGCACATTTACAGTCAGTCCCAACAAATATGGTTCAGCAAGGCTGCACAGTTGAGACAAGACATCGAGAAGCAGATAGACATAAAGCCTTGGCTTATGGAGGAGATATATCTTCCAAAATCTAAACATCGTGATTTGCCTCATGCGAATACTGATAATTACAAGCCAACCGCATTCTCTGCCTTGCATTGAATTTAACGCTCGCGCATTTTCTCTGACCCTCCATCGCGGCGTGGGGACATCCGCCCATACAAGCCGGAAACATTACACACTCGCCACATACCGGGTCGTTTGGTAAATACTCCATCCATTTCAAATAGTTCGAATTAGCTTTCACACCTTCTCGAACATTTCCAACGGCGCACTCGCCCTTGCCAACCTCATCCCAACATTTAAAAAGTCTACCAAGCGGATCGATGACAAACGAATTAAGGGAAACCGCACAGCAGACACCTGGTTCATACGGCGTAAACGGAATAACGTTGAATCCGCGCTCGCTAGCTTTATCCATAAAGAACGTTTCAACTTGAGAGAACCCACGCTGAGAAAAACAATGAATGTCATTTGCGCAAGTATCGTTAACATTGTCGACCGCAGCAAGATAAATCGCGACTTTACCGCGAAGCCCTTTAGCGTCAAGCTCGTCAATCAACGCATCGACCTCTTTGCTATTGGACTCATCGACATTCACGCGAATGGTAATCTGAAGAACATCGGCACATGAGATTATATTGTCGATAATGGCATCATATGTCGGACGACCGTCGGCCGGGACCCTCCGCGAATCATGATCCCTCTTTGAGCCATCGATAGTGATTTGAACCGAACCGACCTGACAATCAGCAAGCTTCTGAGCAATTTCTCGCGTCAGGAGATATCCGTTCGTTACCATTCCGGCAGAATAAGTAGCGCCTGGCCTAATCGCCCCTCTCAGTTCTTTTGTCAGTCGCTCGATCATGTCCACACAGAGTAGGGGTTCGCCTCCATACCAGTCAACGTGAAGATCGTTGATCCCGGGATAGCCGGAACGCACGAATTCTGCGATATCCGTCATTGTCTCTTCTGACATAGTGGGGTGCGAGCAGCCCTTTTCATAGCAATAGGGACACCTAAAATTGCATGCCAGCGTTGGAGCAATCGTCAGTCCTAAATAGTCATTTGCAAACCTTGCCGACAAACTCTCAAGCATCAACATTCGCCGCTCGTCAACATCGTCATCTACCAACATGCCACCCATCTTAAGGGCCTCTTCGAAATCACCATCCAAGGCGGCAGCACCCTTGCGATATAAATTCAGCTCATTCGTGTGCGCAGCGTCAAGGTCGAGAACGCCACCAGACTGGGTATTGTAGATAGTGATACCGTTCACATCATTCTCTTCAATAACGTTAAATTCAGACTCTTTCATTTATATGCTCCGTTTTCTGATAGCACCCTTGATAGCCCAACAAAGTCCGAGGATGACAATGGGAACGACTGTTGCCAGCGCTACAAATAGCAACGTCCCCGGCACGATGAATTGAATTGGTCGCGGGGACGCAAGGGTCGCCAGCCATGTCAAGTGCAGTGGCATATTTGGATTCCCATACCCCAAATAAAGCAGCAGGATGATGAACGATAGAACAAACGCGCCATTTCCAAAGAGCGAGATGGCCAGGACGAGCAGCAGGCATAACGTTGTGCAAATCAAGGCAGCAAGAGACAGCCGAAGAAGAAACTCTCCGATCATATCCATCGTCATTCCTATGCCACTCGCGCTTTGGACCGCACCAACGAGTATCGAAAAGAGAACAAAACCACCGACAAGCGTGACAATCGAGACAAGAGTCCTTGCAACCAACAACTGTACTGTTTTCATTCCCCTTGCATAGGAAACAAGCCATTGAGATCCCGTTATCGGAGTTCGAAACGCATAGCCGATGACGAGAACAGCAACAATAGGAAAGAACAGAGAATGGGCAAGCGGTGCCACAGCGGAAAGGTAGCGAGCTCCATCTTTAACGAGGTCTCCCGGAATTCCCCCAAAACCATATTGTGGGTTTGGAAAGAAGCCCATAACACCGTCGCCAAGCCAATCGCTCGTTCCGTAGGCTCTCCATGGTTCATAAGACACAGAATAAAGCAATGCGAGCACGAAACCTGCCGCAATCAGCAGAAGAGGCGCTTTGCTCTTCATAACTCGATAGGCTTCAGCCTTAATCATATCTTCGCAGCGCATTTCTACCCCCTCCTCGCTTTGATTCCCATGACCCCGAGCTGCAACGAAACAACGGTGCAAATAACAGAGAAAAGAATGATCTGATTAATGGCTAGGCCTTGAAAGCACAGATTTCCAAGATGGCGTAAGTATGGTCCGACTGAGAGCCACCAGGGAATTAGCGTCGATGCGTGATTGGAAAAGACCACCAGCGTATATTCATCGGAGGCGAGCAGCGTCCCGACCAACACCAACATAATGCTAAGCGGTGCATTTCTAAGTAAATAGAAAACTGCCATCGACTGAGCTACTAATGCAGCCAAAATAGCATCAATCAAAAGCAACACGGGTAGGTATCTATCAAGAAACACCCGCCCATCCACATAGCAGCCAAGCGGAGATTTGAAGAGAGCGAATCCCGAAAACAGGTTGAACGCTGCTGAAGTTGCAATCGTCAGAACAAGCCACTTTGCGACAACGGCCTTTGCTACACCCGTCCCTTTCGCATACGTCACTTCAGAAGACCTGCTTTGATAATCCATGGCGCAGGAAATAACAATGCATCCGACTAGAACGAAAAACCACTCGTAGGTCATGAATAGTGCCGTCCGAACCGCCGAACCAGCCGGGTCAGTCTTGTCGAGGATGTTTGCAAAGAAACCAATCTGTTTGCCGACTCCCCCTAAATCAGATGTTCCATAAGTCCCATACATATTTGGATTACAGACATCTTTAACAATCCAAACTCCCCAGATCAACAACACGAAAAAGGCTGGATTTCTGAGCAACCGACGGGCTTCGCATCTAATCAGTCGCAGAAGTTGCATTATCTGCCTCCCCGATCAAATCCAAAAACCGCTTTTCCAGACTTCTGTCTTTGTAGGAGTTTTCTTCCTTAACGAGAAGTCTGCCTTGATGGAGAAAAGCAAAAGATGTCGCAACTTTCTCCAATTCATCTAGGTTATGGCTTGAAATGAGCACCGTTTTATCCCGTTTGTCCTTCAACGACAGCAGGAGATCACGCACCTCAATCACACCCACTGGATCGAGCCCGTTTATGGGTTCATCCATGATGAGTAGTTGCGGGTTGCCCAGAAGAGCCGTTCCGATATCCAGACGACGCTTCATGCCGAGCGAGTATTGTTTTACCGATGCATCCGCCGCATTTTCTAGGCCAACGGCAGCGAGCACTCGATTAACTTCACTTTTCGGCAGCCCCCACTCGATACAGCGTGAGATCAAGTTTTCTCGACCGGTTAAGTTCAAGAATGCCCCACAGCCGTCGGGGACGAATCCGATATTTCTGCGTGCTCTTGCCAGACCTGTTCTCCCAGACTCGCCGAAAAAACTGATTGAGCCTTTCGTTGCTTTAAACAAGCCAAGAAGAATATCAATCAACGTACTCTTCCCCGCGCCGTTCTCCCCAACGAGAGCGCACACTTCGCCCTCATCTATATCAAATGAAACATCAGACAACGCCCAGCTTTTGCCGTAGCGCTTTGATAGATCCTTGATTGAAATCGCATTACCCATGTCTCATGAACCTCATTAAAAAGGCAGCGCGGCCGACGGATGGCAGTTATCGACCACGCTGCTTACCCTCTGCTGTCTTAACCAGCATTAGCGTTCGCGTTGCTAGAAATGAACATATACGCCAAAACAGCTACAGCGCGAACACGGGTGGTAATTGCGGCAGCCACCACCGCCACCCTGCACGTTGCTACACGGATCGATTACCCAGTTCATAATTACCTCCTTTCGATTTATCGTCTGTTTTAATACTCCGTTATCGTATATCGATAACATTATGATTTCAAGAACTATTTTCAAATAAATTAAGGCTCCTACCGATCGTTTGCGGTAGGAGCCTTGCGTGCATACGTGTTTGTCTTCTTGTCTTCTTATTCTGTTTTGTTATTCCTTAGAAAGATCTACTACGTAAACCTCTGTGGGCAATATCTCGGAGGGGTCGGGATTGCGTCTTTGCAAAATCTTATTCCGCGCGCGCGCGATGGTAAGTTCCTCAAGTTCTATTTCGCTCACGCGACGGATCAAATCTCCCGGCTGACAATCCAACTCAACACAGATATCGAGCAATGTCTTCAAGCGTATGGCCTTAATTTTTGCATTACGGATTTTAGAAATGTTAGCTGGCGTATGCCCAGTCGCTCTTATTAGATCGGCATTTGTTTTCCCGGTCTTGAGCAAAAGTGTCTCAACCTCAATAATGAGATAATCCATGGTCAATCACCTAGACCAAATCATCGGACTGGGACTGCAAAAGCGCCCCATAGCGCCAGAAGATCGACAAAGCGAAAGCAACCATCATTGCAATGATGGATCCCACATCCAAAGTGATGCCTGAGTCACCAATCTGAAGGAGAGCGGAATTCATACGACAGCTCAACATACAATTACCCATCATTATTTTTAAATCGCTGCCAATCTGTAGAGAGCCCATCACGGCATTGATTGCAAATAGGCAAGCAATAACGGTAATCATCCGTGCATGTCGAATAGTAAAAGGCGATTGACGACGGGCGACATCGAAGCTGATGCTTAACAATGTGAACTCCCCTGCAAGGAGCAAAACCGCCCATAGCGCCAAGTTTGGGAGCGCGATGCTGCCGCCCTTACCAAGCTCAACGACCCCCTCGATTACCACTGCGCCGTTCAAAATACTTTGGCATGCAACAACAAATGCCGAACCAAAGACGGCGATGGTAGCGATGGCTATAAGTACCAGCACGGCACAAAGAACCATTCCGATTTTTCTCATGTTATCGAACGACATCTCAATTCTTTGAGCGCTATTCGCCATAGTAACTCCTTTTGCCATCCAGCAGAACTCTTTCAATTATTTTATCGTTACCGGAAACTCTTCTCTACAAGAAAAGGGGCGCACCTCCATCGGAAACGCCCCCTATCATGCAAGGTTATATTCAATCCCTACAGCGCGCCGGAACCGGCTTGCATCATGCCGCCGGGGCCCGAGGTCACGCCGCCGCTCACAGGCGCGGCGTTGCCGGTGTGCGGCGCCGCCGGGGCGGTATCGCCACCGAGCGTGCCCGCCGGACGCGGTGTCGGGATCTCGCCCGTGCCGTGGCTAAAGACAAACTTGCCATCGGCCACGTCGCACAGGACGGTATCGCCCTCGCCCCACTCACCGGCCAGAAGCTCCTCGGACAGCGGGTCCTCGATGAGCTTTTGAATAGCACGGCGCAGCGGACGCGCGCCGTTGGTGAGGTCGGTGCCCTCGGCCACGATCTTGTCATAGGCCGCATCGGTGAGCTTGATGTTCATGCCGTTGGCGATCAGACGCTGACGCAGATCGTCCACCAGCAGGTGCGCGATCTTGGTGAGATTCTCGCCCGAGAGCTTCTGGAACACCACAATGTCGTCGATGCGGTTGAGCAGCTCGGGGCGGAACAGGCGCTTGAGCTCGCCCATCGCGCGGCCGCGGATCTCACTCGAGGTGAGGCCCTGCTCGCCGGTGGTGCCAAAGCCAACGCTTGCATCCTGCGCAATCTCGCGGGCGCCCACGTTTGACGTCATGATGATCACCGTATTGCGGAAGTCGACCGTCTTGCCCTGGCTATCGGTCAGGCGGCCCTCCTCCAGCACCTGCAGCAAGATGTTGAAGATATCGGGGTGCGCCTTCTCGATCTCGTCGAACAGCACGACCGAGTACGGGTGGCGACGAACGGCCTTGGTGAGCTGGCCGCCCTCGTCGTGACCGACGTAACCCGGAGGGCTACCGATGAGCTTGGAGACCTCGAACTCGCTACCGAACTCGGACATGTCGAAGCTGATGAGTGCATCCTTGCTGCCAAAGAGGTACTCGGCGAGCGTCTTGGCGAGCTCGGTCTTGCCCGTGCCGGTAGGACCCAGGAAGATAAAGCTGCCGCCGGGGCGACGCGGGTCCTTGAGGGGTGAGCGGCTGCGGCGCACGGCCTTGGCAACCGCCTCGACAGCCTCATCCTGACCGATGATGCGCGTCTTGAGCACGCTTTCGGCTTGCAGCAGGCGACGGCTCTCGCTCTCGGTAAGCGAGGACACCGGCACGCCCGAAGTCACGGACACGATATCGGCGATCTGACTCACATCGATGGTGAGCGGGCTGGCGTCGAGCTCGGCGGTCCAGGCGGCCTTGGCCTCGGCGAGTTCAATCTCGGCGGCCTTCTGCTGCTCGGTGATCTCGGCGGCCTTGTTCATGTCGTCGCTCTCGGTGGCCTCCTGCGCGGCGGCCTTGAGCTCCTCTATGCGATGCTCGGCCTCGCGCACCGGCTCGGGCGCGCGATTCGCGGCGATGCGGGCGCGGGCACCGGCCTCGTCGATGAGGTCGATGGCCTTATCGGGCAGGAAGCGATCCTGGATGTAGCGGTTGGAAAGGTTCGCGGCAGCCTCGATAGCACCCTGCGTATAGCGCACATGGTGGTGCTCCTCGTAGCGCGGCTTGAGCGCGGTCAGGATCTTGACCGTGTCCTCGACGCTCGGCTCCTCGACATCGATGGTCTGGAAGCGACGCTCGAAGGCCGGGTCCTTGGTGAGGTACTTGCGGAATTCCTCGGCCGTGGTGGCGCCGATAATCTGGAAGGCACCGCGCGCGAGCACGGGCTTGAGCATGGAGCTCGCGTCGATGGAGCCCTCGGCAGAACCGGCACCGATGATGGTGTGCATCTCGTCGATAAACAAGATGACGTCGTCGGCTTCGGTCGCCTCCTGGATCACGTTCTTGAGGCGCTCCTCAAACTCGCCGCGATACTTGGCACCCGCCACGAGGCCCGGCAGGTCGAGGGTCCAGATATTCTGGTTCATGAGGTTCTCGGGCACGTTGCCGGCTGCAATCTGCTGAGCCAGGCCCTCGACGATGGCCGTCTTGCCCACGCCGGGGTCGCCCAGAATGAGCGGGTTATTCTTGGTGCGGCGCGAAAGAATTTCCATCATACGCTGGACTTCCTTTTCGCGACCAATTACAGGGTCGAGCTCGCCGTCGCGCGCCTTCTGCGTGAGGTTGGTGGCGAACTGTTTAAGCGTGTCGGTGCCACTCCCCTTTTGCTGAGAGGCATCCGAGCCACTAAAGAACGGCAGGCCCGCACCAGGACGACCAGCGCCGGCGCCGGCGAGCGGACGCTTCTTGTCCTGGTCCTTGGCGGTGAGTTTCTCGATAGCCTTTTTGATGGAGGCGGACGACACACCCAGGCGCATGAGGATGTCCATGGCCATGCCGTTGCCCTCTTCGACGATACCGATGAGCAGGTGCTCGGTCGACACGTAGGTCTGGTTGTTCTCGCGTGCCACGCGGAATGAACGCTCCATCACGCTGATGACGAGCGGTGTAAAGGCGAGCTTGGCTGCCTCGGTCTCCTCGCTGGGCTCGGGAACGGTGGTCTGGACCTCTTTAAGTGTGTCCATGATATCGTCGTAGGAGATATCGAGCGAACGCAGTGCCTCGGCGGCAATGCCCTCGTCCTCCTTGGCAAGCGCGAGCAGCAGGTGCTCGGTGCCCACCTTATTTGAATGAAGATCGAGCGCCTCCTGCTTGGCCATGGACATGACCTTGCGCGCGCGATCGGTAAAACGGTCTAACATGCTAGTTCCTCTTAGACGAGCTAGTTTTTTTCAAACGCAAAGCGCCGCCCCGCGGCAGCGCTTTGGTCTCTTTACCCATATGGAGTATATGTTAACCGTTGGGACCTTTCCCGCCCGTAGCCGCGCGACAACGTCTACAAAAAAGGAATCGCTCCGGTCTTTTTGGGAGTCTGGTCTTGAGCGTTGCCTAGCAGGCAGGCTCGGCGTCCATGCCCTCGGAAATGCTGGCAACCTCCTCGGCAACGGGAGCGCCCGGCATGTGCGCGAGCTCCATGTGCGGCTCGGCAAAGACGGTTCCCATGGGGAAGGCGCGACGGAAGATAAAGCGAGCAACCGGACCGGCAACCAGCAGGTTCCAGGGCAGGGCCATGATAAAGTTGCGCGGAATGTTGACGAGCCACATCATCGGCAGCGCCTGCAGGTTTGCAAGCGGGCCGCCGGGCATATGGAACAGGCCTTCGCACGCACCGTAGAGCGACATGATGATGACCATGGGAACGACCATGCAGGAGCTGACGGCGAGCGTCATGGCGAGCGGCGAGCTCTTGCCCGGCGTGACCAAGTACTTAAAGGCAAAACCCTTGGCGAGCGGGCTGGCGACGAACCAGTCGCAGCACATGGCAAAGACATAGGCAACGGGGAAGCCGAGCCACGCAGTGGCAACGACCTCGCCGTTGATGGCCCCATGCTGCAGGGCAACGTTGTAGATGCTCATCCAGAGCACCATGCAAAAGCACATGATAAAGGTGAACAGCAGGCTCTCTCGTTTGTTGATAGGCATAAAGGGCATGGTCCTTTCTGTGTTACGCCGCTACGCCACGCAACAAAAACGGGCGAGCAAGATGGAGCTGTTGGGACTTCATCTCGCCCGCCCGTGGTACGTGCGTCTGCGACTACTTATGTGGTGGAACTACCCTAACACGAAAAGCACGTGCTTCGTAAGCGTTGAGTTTGTGGAGATGCAGGGCATCGATAATCCCCCGGCCCCATAAGTTGCGGTGGAATACGGACTGTTTTGACCCTTTAAGCAGCAATTCAGTCCCTATTTCACCGCAACTCATTGGGGGTGCGAAGTAACCTGTCCCCCTTGCACCAATTAGCTGGTGTGGCGCCAGCGAGGGTCGGTGAGGGTTCTCGCCACACCCAGACCAACGGGCAAAAACGCCACGATGAGCACCGCGCGTACAAACCAGCCGAGCATGTTGACCGTGTCGAAGGTGCACATGTAATACATAGAGCGATAGAGATACAGACCGGGCACCATAATGACAATCGAAGGCACCGTGAGGGCGATGCGCGGGTAGGTGAGCTTGACTTCGGCCAAGCTTGCCAGCAGACCCGATACCAGCGCGCCGATAAACGCTGCTGCCTCGGGAGGCATTCCCGTGCTGAGGCCCAGGAAGGGAATCATCGTCGGCGCATCGACAAGGGTCAGACGCAGGGTATTGGACACGGCGCCGATCAACCCAGCTGCCGCGGCCATCTTTACCGGGCTGTTGAACATCACCGAGAAGCCGAATACGCCAACGAAGCTCATCACCACGCGCAGGAGCGTAAGGGCAAGCGGCGAAAGGCCCAGTGGGGCAAAGTCGTCCGGCGCCAGACCAACACACTCGGCAACCATCCAACCTACGAGCGTCGCCATCACAATAATCGATACGGCATATGAAAGGCGCTCGATACCGCTTCGCATGTCGAGCTTAGCGATGTCGAGGCCTGCCGTAATGAGTGGAAAGCCGGGAATCACAAAGAGCATGGCGCCGATATAGCCTTCTTGGTGCGACATTGCCCCCGGTATGACCTGGCCAAGGCCGAGCAATGCCAGCAGATACGAAACGCAAGCGAGCGCAACGCCGGTCGTCAGCGCGCTGAACTGACCAAGGCCTTGCCTGAGAATATGGGAGCGGGCAAAGTTGCCGACACCCGCGCCCACGAACGCGCATGCCATCTCAATAGGACCGCCGCCAAGTAAAAAGACAAAGGCGCCACAGGCGCAGGCCGCCGCAAGGCCCTGTTGCCAAGGCGCGTAATCAGGTTTTGAACTCTCAACGGTCTTGAGCATCTCGTGATACTCATGCACGGTAAACCGGCGCCCGTAAATCTCGATTTCCTTTAAGAAGCTCTCCATCATCCAAATGCGATGGGTGTTGACTCCCGTTGTGGGCAGGCTGACAACCTCGTTAAAGCAGTGGCCGCCTTCGATGCAGGTGCACTCGAACGACAGGAGGCTCAGGTCAACGTGGATGGTGACACCGAGTACGGAGGCGACGCGATTCATGGTATCGCGTACACGCCAGGCACCCGTTCCGCTCGCGAGCATAAGCATGCCGGTGCGGCAGATGATGGATGATTTGTCGGTAAGTGGTGCATCGACGGCAAGCTCATCGCCCGCGGTCACGATTTGGCGCCAGTCAGTTTTCATATGGAGCGCGCCGGCACGGACACCGTGGTGCATGGGGGCTCTCGAAAGCAGCGAGTCAAGGCGCGAAGGCTGTGAGGGCTCCGCCGATTCGCCCTCGTCCTCGTCGGGCTCTTCATCGACCAGATCAAAGGAATCAAGCGGCGCTGGCTCACGACGGTCGATCAGCTCCTCGTCCTCATCATCAAAGTAGTTGAACTGATCGAGCATGTCCTCTTCGATTGCGCGCTCGCTCGCGTCGTCCATATAGACGCTCCCTTCCTACCGACTAACCCCCATCCTAGGCAGCAACGGCTAAAGGAAACATAAAAGAGACGGCTGTCATGCGAACCATGCGCTCAATAGCCGTTGGGTAGTCATTGGGGACGTTCTTAAATGACCAGTCACAAGGGACGCTCTTTCGCCACCCGGCAGTTGGGGACGCTCCTTATCTGCCCCCGATGGCTAGTCATTTAAGTCTGTCCCCAATGAATACTTTTGGTCGTTTAAGTCTGTCCCCAATGAGTAGGTGTCTAGGCGTGGGATTTGTTGTGGGCGAGGGCTAGGCCTACGGCAGCGATGGCCGCGGCAAAGAGCACCGTGACGCCCAGATCGCAGGCGATGTCGCCCAGCACGGTGGACGTCAGGTCCGCGGCGAGCGCCTTGCCGATCGCGTCGTTCACCCAATACGTCGGCACAAAGTGCGCCACCGTCTGCACGGCCGAGCCCATCAGCGACAGCGGCATCCAAGCGCCGCCCAAAAACGTCATGAGCATGCCAAGCAGGTTGCCCACGCCGTTTAGCAGCTCCTCGCGCGCGCCCAAGCTCGACAGCGCAAAGCCAACGGCCAGCGGCGTGCACGCCAGGGCAAACGTCGCCGCCAGCGCCAGGCACACACGACCCACGCCGACCTCGGCAACCGCGCCGGCAAAGCCCACGACGCCCATCATGCTCGACACAAACCAGATGCAGACGGTGAGCACGGCGGCAGCCGCGAACACGGCAAGCGAGCGCTGGCGCTCGGAGACCGGGCCGGCATCCATACGACGCACGCGCTCGGGCTCGTTCATGCCCGAGAACACCAACCCCACCGATACGATGACCGACGAGATAATCGCGTACGCGCCAAAGTTGAAGTACGACTCGAGCGTGGCGGCGGCAGTCGAGTCGACCTTGACCTGCTCGATCTCGACCTCCGCGCGCTTTGCAGCGGCATGCTCGGCGGCCTTGGCAACGTCGCCGTTAGAAGCAGCGGGCTCAAGCGCCGCCGCAGCGCCCGCGAGCGAGATCCAGCGCGAGGCCTCGGCAGACGAAAGCGCCGCCGCCATGGTGCCGGAACCGTAGGTCACGTCGAGCTTGGGCAGGGCCTCCCCCGCGCGGGCAGCCGCAACGAGGTCGTCCTCAAACTCCTCCGGGATAAAGAACACGCAGTCGGCGCTGCCCTTGGCGCTGTTGCTCTTAGAGAGCGCGTCCGCAAGGTCGTACGTATCGTCGCCGATGCCCGTGACCAGCTCAAAACGCGAACCCAGATGCTTGGTAAGCGCACGCGAAAGGTCGCTGTCGTCGCGGTCGACCACGATCACGTTGGCATCGTAGGGCTTGTACTCGGTGAGCTGCGACGAGTTCCAGCTCACCGATGCCGCGATGAATACGCCCATGAGCGAGATGAACACCGTATAGATGAGCAGGTAGAACGGGTGCGCCAGCGCCATGCGAAGCGCGGTCTTAAAGGTGCTCATAGCGACTCCTTCCAAAGATCAGCGTAGCGGCGGCGACAAACACCAGGGCCATCAGGACGAGCGCACCCGCGCGAACAGCGAAGGGCCCCAGGTCCTCAAAGAAATACAGGCGATTGAACATGTCGCAGATGAGCTTGACGGGGTTGAACCAGCACTCGGCCGGGCAGGCGCGGGCGACGTCGTCGGCAAGCGCCATCGCCGGCTCGCCGTAGAGGCCGGCGAACAGGGCGCACGTGGTAGCAAAGCCCGTGAGGATGCCGGACTTGGACGCCTTGCCGCCCTGAACGGGAAGTGTGCCCACAAAGAGTCCCAGGCCCGTGGCGGCAAGCGCGGAAGCGGCGCCGCCCACCAGACACAGCCCCTCGCGCCCGCCAAAGTCGACGCCCACGACCAGGCGCACGTAGCCGATTGCGATCGCCATCGAGGCGAAGGAAACCAGCCACGAGCCGACAAAGATGCCGGCCAGCGACGCCGTCTTGGAAAGGCCGCCCACGCAGCGACGCGCGCCAAGGCCCGACAGATTGGGCTGCAGATCGACGACGCTCAAGGCGGCAAACTCGGCAGACATCATCGCGACCAGGCCAAAGAGCGCGTAATAGTAGATGACCGTGCCATCGGGTGTGGTGCGTGTCAGGCTTACGCGGCGGGTGCCGCCCTCGAGCGACAGAGCGCGCGCAACCGCCTCGGGGTCGGCGAGCGCCGCCGGGTTGTCCTGGGCAATCTGGGACATGAGCTCGGCATTTTGCGTATACGAGCTCGCCACCGTCTCAAGGATGCTGCGGTCGGTGAGCACCGACGAGGCGCGCGAGCTGTCATAACTCGAAAGCAGTGTGAGCTTGGGCGTGCCCGCGACATCGACCGTGTAAATGCCCGCGACCTCGCCGGACTTGAGCGCACGGCTCGCGGCGTCCACATCCTCGCACTCGTGAATCTCGAGCAGTTGATCGTCGCCCTCCTTGGCAAGCGAGGTCGCCACGTCCTTAAAGGACGAAGCGCCCCAGGCTTCGTCAGCGACAACGGCTACCGGCACCGGGTCGATCTTACCGTCGGAGCTGAGGTTCGCAAACATAAACATGAACATCGTTGAAAGCGCAATGGGAAAAATCGCGCCCCAGACCCACGTGCTCGGCCGGCGCAGCAGCGTCTTGACCGTGGTGATGATGGTGTTGAACATGGCCGCCCCCTAGTCGCGCAGCTCGCGGCCGGTGATCTCGAGGAACACGTCGTTGAGGGTCGGCGGTTCGGAATAGATGCGGCCGAGCGGCACGTCATGCGAGCGCAGCGCATCGAGAATGTCCGTCAGGTTGTGCGGGCTCGCTTCGCAGGTGCAGACGAGCTCGCCGCCGGACAGCTCAACCGAAAGCACGTGCTCGAGGGCGCGCAGCCGCTCGACCGTGGCGGTCTCGACGGCGCCGACCTCGACAGTCACGCGCTCGCCCATTTGAATCATGCGTTTGAGCTCGTCATTGGTGCCCTGCGCCAGCACACGTCCGCCGTCCATGATCATGATGCGGCTGCAGATCTGCTCGACTTCCTCCATGTAATGGCTGGTATACACCACCGTGGCGCCCTCGTCGCGCAGGCGGCAGATGCCCTCCAGGATGGCGTTGCGGCTCTGCGGGTCGACCGCCACCGTGGGCTCGTCAAAAAAGATGAGCTCGGGCTTGTGCGCGATGCCGCAGGCGATGTTGAGGCGACGCGCCAGGCCGCCCGAGAGCTTGCCGGGGCGGAACTTCGTAAAGTCGCCCAAGCCGACAAAGTCGATCGCCTCGTCCACCAGCGCGCGGCGGCGCTTGCGGTCGTTGACGTAGAGACTGCAGAAATAGTCGATGTTCTCGCGCACGGTGAGCTCGTCGAACACCGCCACCTGTTGCGGCACCACGCCGATGCGGCGCTTGAGGTCGTAGCGGGCGGGCGTCATGGGCTCGCCGAACAGCTCGATGGTGCCCTTGTCGTAGGCGAGCAGCTGCAGGATGCAGTTGATGGACGTGGTCTTGCCCGAGCCGTTGGGGCCCAGCAGGCCAAAGATCTCGCCGGGGGCGATGCTCAGGTTAAAGTGGTCGAGCGCGATAAGATCGTCATAGCGCTTGACGAGGTTTTCGACGTGGACGATGTCTGTCATGAGGCGGCCCTTCTGTTGGTCGTGGCCCGGTACGATTGCATCATCGCAGGAGCGGGCGGCGCGCACCAGTGAGCTTTGTCACGAGTGCAGGGCTTGGTCACGCGGCCCGCTGACGCGACCGCCCCACCGTGCGGGAGGAATGTCACGGTTGCGCCAGGCGGCCCCTCCACCACGCGCAGCTTCGCGTACAATACCCGTATGAACAGGCTTTTCGACAAATCGATCGTGCTGGCGTGCTGTATTGCGGCCGCCATGGGTCTTGCCGTGGACGCTCGTCTGGTTGTGGCGTTTTGCCTTGGCGTTATAGCCACCTCGGCGTCGGAAGTCGCACGAGAAGAACACGCCCATCGCGCGAGCGAGGCCGCGAGCTACGCCTACATCATCGCGGCCATCTTCGTGCCGTCATTTATGCCGTTCGCACCCCTTGCCTTCTATGACATCGCGCGACGCGTGCGCCGTGAACGAATCTGGCCCGCGCTGGCGATTGGCGCCGTGTTTGTCTGCGCGCTTGTCGCGGACCTTCGTGGCGGCGTGCTCACCACCCGAACGCTGCTGCTAACCGCCATCCTTTCAGTCGCCGCCACGTTGCTGTCGCTGCGCACCGCGCAGCTGGAGCGCGAACAGGAACGCATGCGTCGCACCCGCGACAAGCTGCAAGAACGCGCCCTGGCACTCGAAGCACGCAACCGCGACCTCGCCGACCGCCAGGACTACGAAGTCGAGCTCGCGACGCTCGCCGAACGCGCCCGCATCGCGCGCGAGATCCACGATAACGTGGGCCACCAGCTCACGCGCGCTTCGCTTCAAACCGAAGCCCTGCGCGTGGTCCATGCCAACGAGCCCGGCGTTGCCGCCGATTTCGCCGACGTCAAATACACCGTTGACGAGGCGCTCCAGCTCGTGCGCGCCAGCGTCCACGCGCTCAACGACAACGCCGTCGACCTTTCCGTGCAGCTCGAACGCATTGTTGAAGGCGCGCGCTCGGACGGCGGGCCGCAGATTGAGCTTGAAGTTATGGCCGAACATGCGCCCGCAAACGTCGCCAACTGCTTTGCAGCGGTCCTGCGCGAAGCGCTCTCCAATACCATGCGCCACGCTTGCGCCCATGCTGTCACCGTACGGTGCATGGAACATCCGTCGTTTTACCAGCTCATTGTTACCGACGATGGTATTGGCGAGGTTCGGGCGAGTACCCGCAACGCCACAGAAGGCATGGGGCTCGGCTCCATGCGTGAGCGCGTCGAGGCGCTTGACGGCACCTTCACCGCCGGCCCGCGCGGCGGCGCCGGCGGCTGGCGTGTGTTTGCCACCGTTCCCAAACGGCAAGGAGATGAGAGTCGATGAGGCTCATAGTTGTCGACGACGACCGTCTGGTGGTCGATTCGCTCAAGATTATCCTGGGCGCCCAGCCGCAGATCGAGGTAGTGGGCACCGGCGCCGACGGCGACGACGCGGTCGAACTCTACACCGAGCACGCGCCCGATATCGCGCTGCTCGACATTCAGATGCCAAGGCGCGACGGCCTGTCGGCGGCGCGCGAGATTCTCGAGCGCGACCCTTCGGCACGCGTGGTATTTCTGACGACGTTTTCGGATGACGAGTACATTGTGTCGGCGCTCAAGCTAGGCGCCCGCGGTTACCTGATCAAGACCGATGTCGCCGCCATTCCGCCAGCGTTGGCGCAGGTCATGGCTGGCAAGCGCGTGCTCGAGGGCAAGGCGATCGAGGATGTCGACTTTGATGGGGCGAACGCTGAAGCCGGTGCGACCCACCGGCCCGCGGCTTTTGCCAGCCTGACCGACCGCGAGTTCGAGGTCGCCGAGCTCATCGCCCGCGGCCTCGACAACAAGGAGATTGCCGCCACGGCTTATATGGGAGAAGGCACCGTGCGCAACCACATCAGCTCGATCCTTGCCAAAATGGGCCTGCGCAACCGCACCCAAATCGCCATCGCCTATCTGCGAGGGTAATTACCCAACGGCCGACCGCCCCGGCATAGCAAAATGGCTGCTACCGATTTAATGCCATTTCAAAACTATACCGGTTTACTACGATGAATCGCCCGCCTTCGACCACGGTAAATTGCGCGCTTGCAAAACCGCAGGTAGAACGCTTGCAATATTTAGAAAAATGCAGTCATGGTCGGGAATGTCGAATTCATCGTAGTAAACCGACATAGTTTTGTTCGGGCGGCCCTGCACGAGTGCCCCTGCAAGCCTCGCGGGAGCAAAATGATCCGTCTTCCTCCGTCCCCAAGGGATCAGCCGGAACCGCGCGCCACGAAATCGGCCCATCTACTACGTTTG
>ENA-OUOU01000631-OUOU01000631.1-human-gut-metagenome-genome-assembly--contig:-NODE-631-length-20501-cov-19.515553_pt1 | contig 20501 bp, 13 predicted proteins | sample MGYA00237936_ERZ548765 | MGnify/ENA primary metagenome ERZ548765 (study PRJEB26490, sample SAMN05356889) | human gut metagenome | biome: terrestrial biome; feature: human-associated habitat; material...
ACAAACCAAGTGTTTCCTTTGCGGCGTGCTATCGTGATGTATTCGGCTATTTTACCATCAAGGGCAATGGTTTCGTCGAAGGTAGTGGGAACCTTGGCGATGAAGTCGGTGCATTCCTGTTCCTTCATGTATTTGCTGGGACTGTCGGCAAGCATCTGCAAGGGTGCCTCGAAGACGGTGTACATAGCCATCTGGTGTACACGCGTACCTTGGCTCATGGGGTGATCGTTGACGGAGCGGAACAAGGAACGGGTGGCATTTACCATAGCTCCCGGCGTATAGTCCATCGGACCGACGAGTTGGCGCAGATAGGGAGCGGTAACGTCGTAGCGTGGAAAGTCATGCAAGGGCGCACCGTTCACGATGGGCTCCCACTTGCTGTTTTCCAGTCCTTTCACACCTTCAAAGTTGAGGATGTTGGGATAGGCGCGCTGGATACCAAAGGGTTTCAGTCCGTGTAGGTCAAGCAACATGTGATGTTTGGCGGCGCATGCTGCGAGCTGTTCGGTAGAAGAGATGGCGATTTGATCGTCGCGGTCGAAGAAGTCAATTTTGAAACCTTTGATTCCCATTTGTGCGTAGTGGCTGATAACTTGTTCCACGGCAGGGGAGATGTCGCCTCCTCCCGTAAGATTGCGCCAGCTTGCCCAGAGGATGATGCCGACATTCTTGCCGTCAGCATAGGCGACAAGTTCCTCAAGGTTGATGTCAGGATTGATCAGGAACAGGTTGGCCTTCGCTCTCTGCGCCCATCCCTCGTCCATGATGATGTACTCGATACCGTGGGCGGCAGCAAAGTCGATGTAGTACTTGTAGGTCTCGGTGTTGATCCCGGCGCGGAAGTCCACCCCGTACAGATTCCAGTCGTTCCACCAGTCCCATGCCACCTTTCCCGGCTTCACCCAGCTCCAGTCGGCGTTCTTGTCCGCCGGGGTGGCAAGCTGCCATACCAGATCCAGATCCATCAGCGACTTGGCGTCCGGTGTGATCCCGACAACCTTCCACGGGAACTTCTGCCCGGCCTCGACCTTGGCGATGTAGTCGGCGTAGTCCATGTTCTGGTAGACATACACCCCATTAGGGCGAAGTCCCACAGGATAAGGCGCGCGGACACTTCTCAACTCCTTGCCGCCCTGTCCGTTAAGGAACATCCCCGGGTAGCCCAGCAGATCTGATTCGGTGACGACGATCTTCACTCCGCCGCCGGCGTCCACCGTCATCGGAAGGAACACCAGCCTCTCGGGATCCATCTGAGACAAATGAATATGCTCGTACGTGTTCTCGAACGAATTGACGAACTGTTGCTTGAAAGTCTTTTTCTCATTGCTCTTGACGTAAGGCACCCAAGCTGTCCAGTCCTCGGCGAAGTTGAATTCCGTAAGTTCGTCAGTCACAGTAAATTCTCCTGACTTGGCCGTGGAGACAAACCTGTAGGCGACTCCGTTGTCGAACGCCCTGAACTCCACGCTGTAGCCCTTGAACTCAAGTGTAAGGTGGTTGTAGACATTGTCAACCGAGGCCTTTTTGTAGTTCATCGCCCGAACGCCTCTCTCGTCGCAGGAACCTTTTCTCACCTTGCGGACCCTGTCGCTTCCTCCGAAGACTGTCCCGTCCTCGAATGTCATCGAGATCTCGGACGGCGTAATAAGCGCCACCCCGTCACGGCTTATTGAATATCTCACCCCGTCCCCGGTAGAGATTTCCGCCACGATCCTCCCGTCCGGAGAGGAGACCGACCACGTTTTCTGCGCCCCGAAGGCAACCAAAGGCAGACAAATGAACATCGCCGCCGCTGAAAAGAATTGTTTCAGTGTCATATTTCCCATAGAATGATCCTATTTTCAATAAAAATCAAAAATAGTCATTTTGTCGTATTTTTCCAAAGCGTGAGAATCGCAGGAGCGCTCTTCAGGCAGAACCAGCGCTTACTGTAGGCAAATGCTCTAAAAAAGGTGTGCTATAGGTATTCGAGATTGTCGGGCATGCTGGCTGTGGTGACTAAAGGGCAAGTGAAGGTCACATTCCACCGCCGTCGGGGCAGAGTGTAAAGTTTCTTTACAGCGGGTGTAAAATTTCTTTACACTTTGGAGGGAATGGCGGAAAGGATAAGATATTCATAAATAATTAGTTGGCTAATTTGGCATGACATTGGCTTGGCGGAAACGGTGGTTTTTAAGGACAAGGTTATGTCAAGCACTTATCTGAGGTTCCTGTCGAGGAACAAGCTTTACACCTTCATCGAGGTTTTCGGACTTTCGGTGGCATTGGGATTTGTCATTCTGTTGGCTTCGTATGCGAGGACGGAGTTCAGTGTCGGAGCCAGACAGCCGCTTTCCAAGCAACTTTATGTTGTCGGGGCGGGGGATTATATCGGAATGACGCTCGGTGCTTCAGAGGAGTTTTTCCCGTCCATTCCGGAGATCAAGGATTGGACCCGGATAGTAGATATGGACAACACGGACATTATGGTCGGTGATGACTATTATAAGGCAGCCGAGGCTTCGATAGACACTAATTTCTTCAATCTCTTTGACTACCGCCTTGCCGGTTGCCCGAAGGACAGGGTTCTGGAGAACGAGGACGAGGTGATACTGACCGAGACGTTCGCCAAGAAAGTGTTCGGAAACGAAGATCCTATCGGCAGGACATTGAACGTTGACAAGGATAAGTGGACGGTGATCGGTGTCGTTGAGGATTTCGGACCTACCGATGTGTTCAAGCATTACGATCTGTTCACAAGCATCAAACGCGCGCAGAAGCGTGTAGCGTGGATGGACAATTTCGGCAGCACGATTCCGATCGTCCGTCTTGATGAAGGGACTGATGTGGATAAGGTGCGTGATGATCTTCTTAAAAAGTATCTCGGGTACTGGAATTTCTATAAGGCTGACAATTCTGACAACGCCTTTTTGTGGGGATCGAGTGTGACGAGGCTTGACAAGGTTTATTTTTCGGGTATGGATGCTTGGAGCTGTCTAAGGACCGGTGACGGGAAACAGGTTGAGCTTCTGTTCATCGTGGCTCTGGTGCTGCTGGTCTCCGCCATATTCAATTATATCAATCTGACTGTCGCGCAGACGGGGAAGCGTGCCAAGGAAATGGCCACCAGGCGGTTGCTTGGCGAAAGTTCAAGGAATATAGTTGCGAGGTACATCGCTGAGTCATTTGCCTTTACGACCGGGTGCTTCATTGTGGGCTGTTTGCTGGCATATTTATGCAAGCCTGTGTTTGACAGGATTTTGAGTACCGACATTGTGCTGACTCCTGATTTGACCACAGTGCTTTGGGCCGTTCTTGCGTTGGTTGTCATCTCCGTGGTTTCGGCGCTGCTCCCTGCGATGCTTGTCTCACGCTTCAAACCGATTGATGTCGTGAAAGGCGAGTTCCGTTTCAAGAACAAGATGATATTCGGCAAGGTGTTCATCGTGCTTCAGACCGTGTTCAGCGCCATCCTTATCACAATGGCCATCGTGATGACAGCGCAGGTGAGCTACCTCGTGAACCTTCCGGTGGGCTACGAGACAAAGGATGTCATTCAGGTCAATTCACAAGATGTAGGCTATAGGAGAGGACCTCAGGAGGCGCTTCGCACCAGATTGAAGGCTTTGCCTCAGGTGGTTGACGCAGGACTTGGAATCACTTCTCCGATTTCTTGCGGAGCGAACGGCCTTCACGATGAGAACAATCAGAGAATCGGTTGGATGCGTATGGCCCAGTTGGACACGACTTCGCTTAGGATTCTGGGAATCAAGGTCTTGGAAAAATACAGCGAACTCTCTTCGCCAAAAGTGCTTTTGACGGAGACTTCCAAGAGAACCCTCGGTGTGACAGCGGAGCATCCTTACGCTGGCGGAAGCTACACCAATGGTGAATATGAAATCTGTGGCGTCATCCCGGATTTCCGCGCCAACAACGCTCTGTTCGAGCCGATGGAGAACGAGCGTAATTCCATAATGATTATCGACGAGAATTATGATTATGCCTTCATTCAGCTTCTTAAGATAACGGGTGATCGCTCCGAGGCTATGGCCGCGGTCAGGAATGTCTGCAAAGAGTTTGCGAAGGAGACCACAGGCGTTCCTGTGGAGATGGAGGCTTACTATCTGGACGAGAAACTGGTAGATGATCTGAAGGGCACCAAGAACACGATGCTTCTCGTGATTTCGTTCATGGTCATGGCCATCCTGATCTCGGCTCTCGGCCTGTTTGCTATGTCGCTCTATTTCACTGAGCAGCAGAGCCGCCAGATCGCTGTCCGCAAGGTTTTCGGCGCGGAAGTCAGCTCGGCCGTATGGACATTGTCCAAGTCGTTCATGATCATGAGCCTTGTCGCCGTCGTGCTTGCCGTTCCGTTCGCCGTGTGGGGCATCACAGATTACCTTCAGGCATTCTACACCAAGATCGCCTTTCCTTGGTGGGCTATTGTGCTTGCGGCCTTGATATCACTCCTGATTTCGTTCATCTCCGTTGTCGGCCAGACCTACGCCGCCGCCACCGAGAATCCGGTCAAGAATCTTGGTCAGGAGTGATGAAGTTTCTTTGTAGGTAAAGTCCCCTTGGCCTCTTTCTCCTGAACTTCCAGCCCCATACCCACTGTTTCACCGAGGAGATTGATGTTGTGTCCTACAGCCCGAAGTATCTCTCGAAGAATGCCTGTATCTTATCGATAACGGACTTTTTCTTCTCTTGCCTGTTGCCACCACCAAACCTTGACATAGGAGGAAGAATCTTGTCAATGTCTGTTCCTGTGGTCCTCACCTGCCCGTCCCGGAAGCTATTGTCAATGAACGACTTTGTCTCTTGTGGCTTGAGATGTTCACTCTCTATGATTTCTTTCAGGTCTTCATCTTTCCGCTGCTGGACAAAGTCTTTCCAACTCTTTTCCACATCAGTATCTGCATTTACACTACCAATGAAGTTTTCGATAAGTTCTTTCTTGCTCCTGAGCTGCATGCTTGAACCTATGGCTTTGGAAATATTCACAAGTATCTCCTTGTTTGTGCAGTTGCTGTCGTGATATTTCTGGACAAGAAGGAGAATATAGTCAATGTTTATCTCCACCTGCCTTATAAGCTCAGTCTCAAACACAAGATCATCATTAATGTTCTCTTTGTCCCCGGGTCTGCGTCTTCTCCACTTTTCCTGAAGATCGAGATAATTGCTCTGGTAATCCTGCAACTGCCTGTCAGTGATTATTTTCTGTCCATCAAACTGGTCAAAAGTGGAAAGGATGTTGATGGATTTGAGCAGGCTTCCAAACAAAGCCACAAACCGTCTCTCCGCTTCTTCACCCAAGATTGGCTGCCCATCAGGGAACTCATTTTGAAGCTGCTCGACAAGTTCTTTATAACCATAACAGTGTTTCCCCTTTTCCGTGTCGTATCCGTCATAATAAGACAGGAAGTCTTTCAACACCACAATACTGCTTGCATCCTTGTCTCCAAAGAGAGCAATGGCATCATCAGTAGCCTGTTGGAGATCCCTGAAACAGACTATATTACCAAAGGTCTTGACAGAGTTCAGTATTCTGTTTGTCCTGGAAAATGCCTGTATCAGGCCGTGCTGTTTCAGGTTCTTGTCCACAAACAATGTGTTGAGGGTGGTGGCATCAAAGCCAGTAAGGAACATATTCACCACTATCAGCAGATCCACCTGTCTGTTTTTCATCCTCAATGACAGATCCTTGTAATAGTTCTGGAACTTGTCGCTTGAAGTGTCATAGTTGGTGGAGAACATCTTATTATAGTCCTGGATAGCCCCTTCAAGGAAGTCCCTTGACTGCTGGTCAAGCTGTGTTGTGCTTTCAGGGTTCTCTTCCGCGAGTATTCCATCAATCTCTTCCTCATTTGCACCATAACTGTATATGGTAGCTATCTTCAATCTCTGTGCTTCAGGAATCTCTGCTTGCTGCCTTTTGAACTCATTGTAGTATGCTTTGGCCATAGGGATGGAAGCCACTGCAAACATAGCATTGAAGCCATTCAGTTTCTGCTCTGTCTTGTGTTCAGAGACTTGGGCTCCCTTTCTGGCACTTGCCACCTTATGAATATCATCCAGCACACGGAAAGAATAGTACGAACTCCGCTTTGTCTTCTGGTCAAAGTGCTCAAGGATGTATTTCACCACCTGAGATATTCTTTCAGGAGAGGACATAGCTTTCTCCCTGTCTATGGCTGAAATCTGTTCATCATTGATATTGTCTTTCTCCTTGATGGTATTCACATAGTCTATCCTGAAAGGAAGGACATTCTCATCATTGATGGCATCCACTATGGTATATGTATGGAGTTTGTCTCCAAATGCCTGCTGGGTGGTTTTCAGTCTCATATCTCCACCAGTCCCTGCATTCTGTGCAAAGATTGGAGTGCCTGTAAAACCAAACAGATTATATTTCTTGAAGTTCTTGGTAATAGCACTGTGCATCTCACCGAAGTTGCTCCTGTGGCACTCATCAAAGATTATCACTACCCTCTGCTGAAATACAGGATGGTTCTTGTTCTTCTGTACAAAGATGGAGAGCTTCTGGATGGTGGTGATTATAATCCGGTAATCATGATAGCCACCCTTCTTATCCTTATTCTCCAATTGTCTTTGAAGCACTGCAGTGGAAGTATTTCCATCAGCAGCCCCTTCCTCAAATCGGTTATACTCCTTCATGGTCTGGTAGTCAAGGTCTTTCCTGTCCACGACGAAAAGAACCTTGTCTATATAAGGGAGCCTGGAAGCCAGTTGGGCTGTCTTGAATGATGTCAATGTCTTTCCGGAACCTGTTGTGTGCCAGATGTATCCACCACCCTTGATGTTGCCATAAAACTTGTAGTTGTTGGCAACATTTATCCGCTGGATTATCCTTTCCGTGGCTGCAATCTGGTATGGTCTCATCACCATAAGCATCTTCTCACTGGTGAAGACACAGTATTTGGTAAGGATACTCAGTAGGGTGTGTTTTGAGAAGAATGTCTTGGTGAAGTCCAGAAGGTCTGTGATGACCTTGTTGTTGCTGTCTGCCCAGAAAGAAGAGAACTCAAAAGAATTGGATGTCTTCTTGGACTTGTTTCTTCCGCCCGGTTCCTGTTCTTTGAGGTGATTGGCGCGGGTGGTGTTCGAGTAGTATTTGGTATTTGTTCCATTTGAAATGACAAATATCTGCACATACTCATACAATCCACATCCTGCCCAGAAACTGTCCCTCTGATAGCGGTTTATCTGGTTAAAGGCCTCTTTCAACTGTACGCCCCTGCGTTTCAGCTCAATGTGTACGAGGGGGAGTCCGTTGACAAGTACTGTCACGTCGTACCTCGTGTCGTAGTTTCCGCCTTCCTCGACATACTGGTTTATGACCTGGAGGGTGTTATTATGGATATTGTCCTTGTCAATGAGTTTGATGTTCTGGCTTTCGCCGGTGTCTCTTTTAAGAACCTGGATATAGTCATCCTGTATCTTGGCTGTCTTGGCTACAATATCATCGTTCTTGTTGGCTATGCAGGTGTTGAAGAACTGCTCCCACTCACTATCCGTGAAATGGTAGTGGTTCAGTTTCTCCAGCTGGGTCCTGAGGTTGGAGATAAGGTCAGTTTCTGTATGGATAGGGAGAAATTCATACCCCTGTTCACCAAGGAGCCTGATGAACTCTTTCTCCAGATCTGCCTCACTTTGGTAGGCTTCTGCTGGAGTTGCCACGTGGTCATACTCCGCAACCACAGTGTATTCCTGGCTTTCAGCTATGATATTGTATTGTGCCATTATTATGTTTCTCGTGTTTTGTTATGCTCCTTTTCTTTTGAAGGTCAGGAGTTTATCCCTGTAATACTCGTATTGTTGTCTGCGCTTTTCTATCTCGGCAGGGAGACCCTGGGTGAGGTCGGTGGTGAGGGTGTCGAAGCGGTCGAGGATATCCACTATCTTTTGCTGGTCTGCCAGTGAAGGTATGGGGACAAGAAGTTTCTTTAACTCCGTTTTGTTAAACTTTGATTGACCAACAGGTGAGGTGATTTTGGCTAATTGTTTTTGGAAACACTCAACTTGAAGACAATAACTCAAATACTTATTGTTAAATAACTTACTCCTAACCAATATTGCATTTGGAGCAAGGGCGCAATTGTCATAAGGGAGGCTATTAGGATGAACATAGTATATCTCACCACAATTTCCAACATTAGGCATAACTATGCATTCCTTGTCCATCTTAACCCTCCATAGGTAGTCAAATGCAGACTTGGACACATATATAAAATCTCCTTTTCTGAACCTAGATTTAAGGTCTGTTGTCCTAATGAGCATTGCATAATCAGGAGATTTCAAATACTTGACATTTTCAGCTATGCTTTTGAAAGACCCCGCTGCTGTGTAATCTGTAATTGTCTCGAACACCTCACTCATCTTCATCCATCTTACTTCTGCTTGATACCCCCCCCCTATTTATATTATTGAAATTCAACAAGTTATCAAGATAATAGTTGTATTGTTGCTTTCTTTTTTGCAGTTCTGCTTGCAGTTCTGCTTGCAGTTCTGTAAACGCATCAAGAATCCTCACAATCTCTTCTTGCACAGGAAGAGGCGGAAGTGGAATTTCGAGATCTTTAATAATGCTGGGACTTAACCTTGGGATGCTAGCTTTTCTTACTTTTGATAATAAATAGTTCTGCTTTGTCATCAAATAATAGTAGATATATCTGTTAATAACTTGATGACCGCCTATGATGAATTCGCAATCATCTGCCGCCCAACATTCAACGTCTGTGTAACCTACATTTCCTGCTGCGCCACCACATATTACGAATGTAATTCCTGCATTACAATTTGAACGCTCAAAATATCCCATAGGGGTTAAGCAGTTTTGATAAACAGGGTACCCTTTATCTGATAACTGACTTTTTACAACTCGTGTCCCTCGGCAGATATTGGCAACCGAGTCCAACTTTACATACTCCACCCCATCCGGACAGTACTGCTGTATTAACTTTTCTAACTTGCTCATATTTTCTTCTGTCAAGTATTGCTTTTCCCTTTTAATTGCTTACCTTTGTGTCGGAGATTTTCATGTGAATGGTTGAGGGGCTCGTCAAACTTATTTTAAAAAGCATTCGCCCACGGGTGAGTGCTTTTTGCTTTTAAGAGATGTACTGACGGAAGTACTCTCAAAGGCCGCTCTCAGCTCTCAAACTTACAAATCATTTATGCAACATGAAAATATCCATTATCATTAAGTTTGACGAGCGCCCTGACACAGAGTGCGGAGCAGCTCACAAACCTATTTTTGTCAGAGGCCATTTCAGATTGGTCGGCGGCAAAAAGGTTTACGTGAAGGCCCACTACCGTAGGCGGTAGGCCCAAGGCCTTGTCTGCATACCCGTCTGTATCGGAGCCGCTCCTAACCCGAGCGGCTTCGTCATTACCTTCCACTCCGAAATGGCACAATGACATCATATTTTAATTTCTTCAATAATCTTGTCAATCTTAGCCCTCAGCACATTCTCCCTCTCCACAATCTCCGCAAGTTCAGCATTGAGTTTCACGATATCCACTTTCTCTCTGGTATCCTCCTGCTCGACATAGGTGGAGACAGACAGGTTATAATCAGCCTTGGCTATGTCATCATTGACCACAAGTTTGCTGACATATTGCACGTCTTTCCTGTCAGTGAAGATGTCCAGAATATGCTGGATGTTCTCCTCTGTGAGTTTGTTGGAATTGGTGACCTTGACACATTCCTTGGTAGCATCTATGAACAGAGTGCAGTTATCCTTCTTGGCCTTCTTCAGCACCATGATGCAGGTGGCAATGCTGGTCCCAAAGAAAAGATTGTCAGGGAGTTGGATAATGCAATCTACATAGTTGTTGTCGATCAAGTATTGTCTTATCTTCTTCTCCGACCCACCCCTATACATCACGCCGGGGAAACATACTATGGCAGCTGTGCCATTGCCTGCAAGCCAAGAAAGAGAGTGCATAATGAATGCAAGGTCAGCCTTGGACTTCGGTGCAAGCACACCAGCAGGTGCAAATCTCGGATCATTGATAAGGGTTATATCATCATCCCCTTTCCACTTGGTTGAATAAGGCGGGTTTGAGACAATTACTTCAAAAGGCTCGTCATCCCAATGCTGTGGAGAAAGAAGTGTATCTTCACAGGCTATGTCAAACTTGTCATAGTCAATGTCGTGAAGGAACATATTGATCCTGCACAGGTTATATGTGGTGAGGTTGATTTCCTGTCCGAAGAAGCCCTGGCGGACATTGTCCTTTCCCAATATCTTCGCGGCTTTCAGCAGCAAGGAGCCAGAACCGCAGGCAGGGTCATATACTTTATTGACCTCACTCTTGCCCACTGTGGCAAGTTTTGTCAAAAGTTCACTTACTTCCTGCGGAGTGTAATATTCGCCACCGCTCTTTCCTGCATTTGAAGCATACATTCCCATCAGGTATTCGTATGCATCACCGAATGCGTCAATGGTATTATCCTGATAATCACCCAATTTCATTGACTGGATACCCCTCAGGAGTTTGACCAGTTTTTCATTCCTCTTGATGACAGTGGCGCCCAGTTTGTTGCTGTTCACATCAAGGTCTGCAAACAACCCCTTGAAATCATCCTCACTTGCAGTTCCCTTTGCGGAGTTTTCAATGGCGGAGAAGATTCCTTCAAGTGTCATATTCAGGTTGGGGTCAGCATCACAAGTTTTGCAGATGTTCTCAAACAGTTGTGAAGGAAGTATGAAGAATCCTTTGACATTCACCATCTCTTCCCTTATGCCCTCTGCCTGTGCATCATTAAGGTCGGCATAATTGAAGTCATTGTTGCCTGTCTCCCATTCACCCTTGTTGATATATGTTGTGATATTTTCAGAGATGTATCTATAAAAGAGCATCCCCAAGATGTAGGATTTGAAATCCCATCCATCCACGGAGCCTCTCATCTCATCTGCTATTGCCCAGATGGTTCGGTGGAGTTCTGCACGCTCCACTTCCTTTTTATTGTCTGTCATAAAGTTGATTATCTTGCCTTTGCAGAGTAAAGGTATGAAATAATCACCAAATAGGCAAAATAGTGGCCCTTTATAAGTTCAAATATAAGTTTAAATATCATTTGGACAGCAGGAGGCTCTCCAGACCACGCTGAAAGCTTTGCCACAAGTGAAGGATGCCGGATTGGGTATCAAAAAGAAACCTTGACATCACGGCGGAGCATCCTTTTGCCGGCGGCAGCTACACAAATGGGGAATATGAAATCTGCGGCGTCATTCCGGATCTCCCTGCTGTCCGTCCTCGGCCAGACCTACGCCGCCGCAACCCGCAACCCCGTCATGACCCTCGGTCAGGATTGAGTTAGCAGTTCATCGCGCCGCAGCAGTGGATAACCTGCCCGGAGACATAGCCCGAAAGGTCGCTGGCAAGGAACACCGCCACGTTGGCCACATCCTCAGGTGTGCCACCGCGGCGAAGCGGGATCTGCTTTACCCAGGCGTCGCGCACTTCCTCTGAAAGGGCGTTGGTCATGTCCGAGACGATGAATCCCGGGGCGATGCAGTTGGCTCTGATTCCGCGCGGGCCCATCTCCTTGGCAATGGATTTGGCCAGACCGATGAGACCGGCTTTGGATGCGGAGTAGTTGCACTGGCCGGCATTGCCTGAGACTCCCACGACAGAGGACATGTTGATGATGCTTCCTCCTCTCTGGCGGGCCATGATCGGAGTGATGGCGTGGATGAAGTTGAACGCTGACTTAAGGTTCACGTTGAGGACAGCGTCCCACTGCGCCTCGGTCATCCTGAGCATGAGTCCGTCCTTGGTGATGCCGGCGTTGTTCACAAGGATGTCAATCCTTCCGAAATCCGCAAGAATCTGGTTCACGACGTTGTGCGTCTCCTCGAAATTGGCAGCGTTGGAGGCGTAGGCCCTTACCTTGTGGCCGAAAGCCTCGATGTCCTTAACGGTCTGCTCTCCGGCTTCATTGATCACAAGATCAGTGAAAGCCACGTCAGCTCCCTCGGAAGCGAACTTCATGGCGATTGCCTTACCGATTCCTCTTGCGGCGCCCGTGATGAGGGCTACCTTTCCGTCTAAAAGTCCCATAATATTCAGTTAAATAAATTAAAATCTCCAGTCGGCGCTCCGCCATGTTCAGATGGCTTTGGCGCAGGGTGTATGCCGCAAACTTTAGACCACAGACGAAGCCTCGGTCATATTCATTTTCCGGCAAACAACCGCAAAAGTAAGCTATCTTCCCACGATGAGCAAATCTTTAGGCTGCAATTTGGTGAAAGAAAGGAAGAAGTGGCGAAAGCCACGAATAAAATGGCTATCTTTGCCGGGACGGAACAATGAATGTTCCTAAAACTGAATAGAATGTATGTCCATCTCATAAAGATGGATGCGGAACAATAGATTTTTGACACCGATGAGTGAGATACGCAACCCTCAGCTCTGGGAAAGCGGAGAGCTGAAAATAGAATGGGTAAGGCATCACATGCCACTGCTTGAAGGTCTGGAGAAGGAATTTAAGGAGACAATGCCGTTCAAAGGGCTGAAAGTAGCCCTATCCGTACACCTGGAGGCCAAGACGGCCCATCTCTGCGAGGTTCTCTCCGAAGGCGGCGCCGAGATGTACGTCACGGGAAGCAACCCTCTATCCACCCAGGATGACGTCGCGGCGGCGCTCGCGCACGAAGGTCTGAACGTCTTCGCGGTCCACGGAGCGACTCCCGAGGAATATGAGCACGGCATCAGACGGGTTCTCGAATGCGGCCCTAACATCATCATTGACGATGGCGGAGACCTTGTGACAATGATCCACGAGGACTACCCACATCTCATTCCGAACATCATCGGCGGCTGCGAGGAGACCACCACCGGGATCCTCCGGCTTGAGACGATGAACCGTGAAAAGAGGCTGAGATTCCCGATGATGCTTGTCAACAACGCGGCCTGCAAACATTTCTTCGACAACCGCTACGGCACGGGCCAGTCTGTCTGGGACGGCATCAACAGGACAACCAACCTGATCGTGGCCGGGAAATATGTAGTGGTCGCAGGCTACGGATGGTGCGGCAAGGGCGTGGCGATGAGAGCCAAGGGACTCGGTGCGAAAGTGATTGTCACAGAGGTGGATCCTATCAAGGCGATGGAGGCCGTGATGGACGGATTCCAGGTTATGGGCATGGCCCAAGCCGCCGCAGAAGGCGACATATTCGTGACTGTTACCGGCTGCGACGATGTCATCACCAAGGAGCATTTCCTCGCGATGAAGGACGGAGCGATCTGCTGCAACGCCGGGCATTTCGACTGCGAGGTGAACGTCGCCCAGCTTAAGGAACTCGCTGTGGGAGAGAAACCTGCGAGGCAGAATATTCAGGAGTACACCCTCCCTGGCGGTCGCAGGATCTACATCATCGCCGAAGGAAGGCTTGTGAACCTCGCCGCGGGAGACGGCCATCCTGCCGAGATCATGGACATGTCGTTCGCCATCCAGGCTCTCAGCGCCAAGTACTTGGCCGACAACAGGATGGTACTGGCGAGGGTACCGGGTGAGATGCTTCACAGCGTCCCTGAGTCAATCGACCGCGAGGTGGCCTTCAGAAAGCTGAAGGACTGGGGCATAACGATCGACACCCTGACCCCGGAGCAGCACAGGTACCTTTACGGAGAATAACCGCTGAGGATTATTCCCGAAAAATCATTGATTATCCTTAATGCTTTAATAATTAGAGTAACACACTATGAGACTTATTCCGATCTACACCTGGACAAAAGGCATCCGGAACTTTGACCATAGAAGGAAACAGTTTTCCAAGCAGCCTTGGGCGCAGGGAGTGCTTCTGCTCTGCTGCGTGGTGGTGGCGATGCTTCTGGCCAACCTTCCATTCACTAAAGAGTTCTACCACAACGTTCTGGAGACCGACATCTCCCTAAGGTTCCAAAGCCCTGGCGAAGAGAGCATTCTGTTCCCTAACGGAATGACCGTCGAGAAGTTCATCAACGACATCCTGATGACGGTCTTCTTCTTCACTGTCGGCCTTGAGATCAGGCGGGAGATGAAGAACGGAGAACTGTCCAGTGTGAAGAAAGCGATGATGCCGGTGATCGCCGCGTTCGGTGGAGTCGTGGCTCCGGCCTTGATCTTCGCAGCCGTCAACCACGGTTCCGCCGCCGCTTCAGGTTGGGGAATCCCTACCGCCACGGACATCGCCTTCGCGGTCGGCATCCTGTCCATTCTGGGCGACCGTGTGCCGGTGTCGCTGAAAGTGTTCCTGACGGCGCTCGCCATCGCCGACGACTTGATAGCCATTCTTGTCGTGGCCTTGTTCTACGGCGGCACCATCAACTTCGGACTGCTGAGCATCGCATTTGTACTGATAGCAGGAGTGCTGCTGATGAACAAGTTAGGCGAGAAGCGCGGCTGGTTCTACCTTGTCCCGGCCATCGCGATCTGGTCGTTGTTCTACTATGCCGGCATCCATTCCACGATGTCCGGTGTCGTGATGGCGTTCCTTGTGCCGATGACCCCGAGATTCAGCGAGGCCTACTTCAACAGAAAGCGCCGCCAGTACATCCGAAGGCTCAATGAATATAACAGCATAGAATCCACCTCCTCCGAGTTCCCTAACGGCCCGCAGAGGCATTGCCTGAGACGCCTGTCGGCCATCTCAAGGGACTCAATGGGCATGAGCTACCGCCTTGAGCACGCCCTCGGCCCTTGGGTAAACTTCCTGATCATGCCGATCTTCGCACTTGCCAACGCCGGTGTTGAGATTCCTGACGTGTCCTACTTCAACGTGTTCCATTTCGATCAGGCTCTTGGCAGCGTGAGCATGGGAATATTCCTTGGCCTCGTCCTCGGAAAGCCGCTCGGCATCTCTCTCGCCAGCTTCATCGCCGTCAAGCTTCGCTTCGGCGAGATGCCTGCCAAAGCCACTTGGACGATGCTGATCGCCGTGGCCTGTCTCGGTGGTATCGGCTTCACGATGTCGATCTTCGTGGACACCCTCTCATTCGGTGACCAGACTCCTGAAGTCATGGCCCGACTGCGTGACATGGGTAAGGTCGCCGTGCTGATGGGATCCCTGTTCGCAGGCATCCTGGGCAGCGTCCTTATCAATGTTGTCCATGCGATCCAATCCCGCAAGTCATAGCGGAACCTCTTGTTGACAAACAGATCAGACAAAAGTGAAAAGTTTGGGAAGCTGCCTTGGGGCTCTGAAGCGGATGTCCATCCCGGCAAGGAGATGGATGTTGATCCGCGTGCTTCTCGGGATCATCCGCATCGCGGCCTCCCTGTCGTTTGTCTGGATCTGCAAGGAGATCGTGGATGTCGTCACCGGCGCGTCAGAAGCCGCTCTGACCGGCAGGATAGCCTTGATGATGGGCATCATGGCCGTTCAGCTGCTTTGCAACGTCTTCTCTTCCTATTGTGAGAAATTGGGGCTGCTCAAAGTCAACAACACCCTGCGCGCCGAATTGTTCTCAAAGGTCATTTCAAGTGAATGGACAGGTCGCGAAAGATTCAACAGCGGAGATGCGGTCAACCGCCTGGAAGAAGACATAAGGGTTGTGACCGACTTGCTGTGCAGCCATATTCCCGGATCAATTGTGACGGTGTGCCAACTTGCCGCCGCGTCAGTCTACATGCTGATGATGGCACCCGGCCTGCTGTGGGTACTGGTGTTCCTGATGGTGTTGGCCGTAATAGGCTCAAGGCTTTTCTTCTTCAAACTCAGGTCTTTGACATCCGACATCCGAGCATTGGACAGTGATGTGCAGCAATTGATTCAGGAGAATCTCCAGAACCGTGTGATAGCTTTGACCCTGATAGGTGTCACAAGGGTTGTCGGCGCTTTGGACACTCTTCAGAACCACTTGAAAGACAAGACTATACGTCGGCTCAACTACAATGCCGTGGCCCGCGGGTTCATGTCGCTTGGATTCATGGGAGGCTATGCGGCGGCGTTCCTGTGGGGAGCCTTGGGCATCAAGAACGGGACTGTCAGTTTCGGTATGATGACAGCCTTTCTCCAGTTGGTCGGTCAGGTTCAGAGACCGGTGGCCGATCTCGCCAGGGAATTGCCGGCGTTCATCCATGCGTTGACTTCCATCGAGAGGCTGATGGAACTGGAGAGCCTTCCGGCTGAAACGGATGGTCCGAAATGGATGGCGCGCGGAGCGGCGGGAGTCAGATTTGAAGGAGTGAGCTTTGAATATCCCGGCTCACACGGCACCCTCGTCCTGGACGCTTTCTCCTATGATTTCCGGCCTGGAACCCTTACCGTCGTGGCAGGTTCCACAGGAGTCGGGAAGAGTACACTCATTCGTCTCATGCTTGGACTATTGAAGCCTGACCGCGGGACAGTTACAGTCTACGATGCCGGTTCTTCCTGTGCGGCAGGAAAGCCGGCGCGCGGCAATTTCCGCTATGTACCTCAAGGTAACTCCTTGATGAGCGGCACCATACGGGATAATCTCCTGCTTGCTGACGCCTCTGCTTCGGAGGAGGGCATGCGTTCCGCCCTGCACACCGCCGTGGCTGATTTTGTGTTTGATCTTCCGGACGGTCTGGACACTGTCTGCGGAGAAGCCGGTGGAGGCCTGAGCGAGGGACAGTGCCAGCGCATAGCCATCGCCAGAGCATTGCTGCACCGTGGCGGGATCTTGCTTCTGGACGAGTCCACCTCATCCCTGGATCCCGAGACCGAGACAAGGCTTCTCGCCAATCTTCGCTCCTATGTCCGGAACGCACCAGCCTCCGCTGACAACCCGCAGGCCATCACCGTGGTCTTCATCTCCCATCGCGAGGCCGTGATGGCCTCCGCCGATGAGCTTCTGCGTCTGAAATAAGATTCCTCTACTAAAATAACAACCTCTAAAGCCTTAGAAATACGTCGAATACGGAAGGTTGAGGCTGAGCTGGGCATCGGCGTCGGAACGGGCCTTCTCGTAGGCGATAACGGTGTCGAGATCAGGATTGACCATCACGTCAAGGTTCCAGATCAGGAGGCGGTCACCGGTCACGACCTCCTGAACGAAGCCGGCCAGACCGACGATGGCGGGGATACCGATTCCCTTGGCCAACACACAAACCTGACCGTCGGCATCCTCCTCGCAGACGGCAAGCCCGACGACATTTCGGAAATCTATCAGTGTGGAGTCTGACAGCGACAACCGCTCGGCGACAAGGACGCTGCCGGGCGGTATGTCCTCGAACGGATTCCTCTGCCCGCAGTCTCTGACCACGAACGCACGGCCTTTCGCAAAGCCTCGGACACCCGTTCCACGTACTGTCATAAGTAACCTATCTCATTACTTCCTTCGTCAGATCCCATGCGGCTCCGGGAGCGAAAACAGCATCAACCAGCGGATCATAGAACATTCCCCTCTTGGCGAGATCCAGCACATTGAAGCGGAAACGCATCATCTGTACCTTCGGGAACATATTCCTAAGCATCCCGCGGGTCACGCCGATCATCGACGGATCGTACGGCGCGCCGGCCTTCCTCAGCAGATCCTGCATCCTGGAGAATGAATATACCTGCCCCTGAAGCTTCTTCTTGAACTCCGGCCAGTTCTCCTTGATCCTCGTCAGCTGGACGCGGACGGTCTCGGCGTCGTCATATTTCTTGGTGATCTCGGTGTAGCCAAGCTCCGGCGCAGGGAAATCCTTGAAGATTTCAAGCGCCCTCTTCTGCTCCTGCTCAAGCGTAGGCCATGCCTTCACGCAGGCGTCCACATCGATCTTCGTCAGATCCATCTTGAACAGTTCGTCGAACACGGCGCACATTGTCAGTGTGCCGATCGCAACCTGGGCTCCGTGCGACTGGAGTCTGCCGTTGAAGCGGTGGTGGGTCATGTCAAGAATATGGCTGAAAAGGTGGTCGCAGCAGGAAGCCGGGCGGCTGGACTGCGCGGCCTGCATGGCTATACCGCTGAGTGTCAAGCCCTCGAACAAATCCGCCACAGCCTTCTTGTCGCCTCTTGCCACGCCATCTGGATCGGCCAGCAGATCATCCAGGCAATCCTGAAGAACATGCCAGGCATCCGGCTTGATCGGCTCAGTACCCATAAGGTCGGCGATCATCCACTCGGCTCCGGCGGGAACCTTGGCGGCCAGATCAGCGTACCCCGCGGCAGTCATGGCCTTCGGGGCGGAGGCGATCACGTCGATGTCGGCGATGATGACCTTGGGAGCCGGGCAGGAGAATGTCTGCTTGGAGTTGTGATAGGAAATCGATGCGCCAAACGACGAGAAACCGTCCACGGAAGCCGCCGTCGGCAATGTCAGATAAGACTGGCCGTAGTGGTGCGAGGCAAGTTTGCAGAGGTCGTTGATGACTCCTGAACCCACGGAAACGGTGACATATTCAGCCTCGGAAGACGGTCTGAACGCCTTCTCCGCATCCGGTTCCACATATTCAGGGTCATTCTCGATGGCCTTGGCGGCAGAGAAATCGCCCGCGATGATGTGGTCAACCATGTCTACATACCTCCAGTCCGCGTGGAACTCCTTCGTCTCGATGACATATTTCTCTGTGTGGACTCCGGCGGTCACAAACATTTCGTACACCTTCTGGCCAAGAACCTTCCAAGTGTTAAGGTCTGCCACCACAACGGCGGCCTTGCTTTCAGGGAACCATTTCTTGAACTCCTCAGGAGCCTGTGAGCTGACTCCGCAGCCCATCTCAAACACCTTCGTGTCGGTGGCGACAGTCAAGGCCTTGGCAATTCTTTCTTTTGAATCCATTATCAATGTTCTTTTAAGTAATTCTAAAATAATTCGCGGCAAAGGATAATCTCTTTTGTCGGCATAAAGTTACAAAAAATCTTTCGTAACTTAGCGACTATGAAAAAGTACATCTCAACCCTATTGGCCCTGCTGGCCGTTCCGATGATGATGGCGGCGCAGGAAAAAAGTCTCCACCAACTCCAGCAGGAGTTCGTGGACCTGAGGCTCGGAATGTTCGTTCATTTCGGCCTCCCGACCTACCAGACAGCCGACTGGACCGATCCCGACCTCAGCCCCGAAGTGTTCAATCCGATCAAACTGGACACCGACCAATGGGTCAAGGCCGCCCAAAGCGCAGGGATGAAGTTCATCTGCGTCTCGGTCAAGCACCACAGCGGATTCTGCCTCTGGGACACAAAGACCACGGACTACAGCGTGATGAGCTCTCCTCTGCACCGGGATGTCCTGCGGGAACTGGTCAATTCCGTCCGGAAGGCCGGAATGCAGATAATGTTCCACTTCTCGATCCTTGACACCCATCACCGCATCCGCCCGACCCTGCCGTACACTCCGGAGAAGATCAATCTTCTCAAAAGCCAGGTCCGCGAGCTTCTGACTGAATATGGTCCCGTCAACACCATAATGTTCGACGGGTGGGATGCCCCGTGGGGCAGGATTTCATATTCAGATGTCTCATTTCCAGAGTTTTATCACCTCATCAAGAGCATCCAGCCGAACTGCCTGGTGATGGATCTGAACGGGGCGAAATACCCTTCCGAGGCTCTGTTCTACTCCGACATCCGCTGCTACGAGCAGGGCGCCGGCCAGAAGATCTCCCCGGAGACCAACCAGCTCCCGGCGATGGCCTGCTACCCTTTGCAGAAGACCTGGTTCTGGAAGACCGAGTTCCCGGGCTCGCCCCTGAAGGATGTTGACAAGATCGTGGCCGAGAACATCATCCCGTACAACAACGCCTACTGCACCTACATCCTGAACTCCGCCCCGAACCGTGACGGCCTGATGGATCAGAACTGCATCGATGCCCTGAAACGCATCGGCAAGATCTGGAAGAACACCGGCCACATCGTGGATGTCGCCGAGACTATGGAGCCGATCACCGACATCAACATCGCCATCGGCAAACCGTGCGACTCCTCCTGGTCCGACGACATGGACATCATGGATTTCGCCAACGACGACGACTTCCGCACCTGCTGGGTCTCCAGCCCCGAAGTCAAGGAGCCGTTCTGGAAAGTAGAGCTCGACCCCGGCAGCCTGATAGACATGGTAGTGATGACCGAACCAAAGCCCGGCGTGATGCAGGAATATGTCATTGAATATCTCCACAAAGGTTCCTGGCATCCGGTCTTCAACGGGACCACACCGACTCAAAGCCGCGTGAAGGTGCACCGTTTCGACAAAGTCTACGCCGACGCCGTCCGCGTCCGTTTCACCAAATGGACCGGTCTCCTCTCCCTCGCCGAGTTCGGAGTCTACACCCCGTACGGGCAGTAAGGCCAGCCGCTTCGGGCAATCGCTGAGAGCGGATTTCAGTGATGACCACCCAGGCGTTTCGGCGCACAGGAAGAACAAGAGGCCGCTTTCGTGAGCGAAACAGGCGCTATGACGCACGAGAGGTAACAAGAGGAGGCTCTCGTGAGCGAAACAGGCGCTATGGCGCACGGGAGGTAACAGGAGGCCGCTCTCGTGAGCGAAACAGGCGCTATGGCGCACGGGAGGTAACAGGAGGCCGCTCTCGTGAGCGAAACAGGCGCTATGGCGCACGGGAGGT
>ENA-OUOU01000636-OUOU01000636.1-human-gut-metagenome-genome-assembly--contig:-NODE-636-length-20421-cov-6.282481_pt1 | contig 20421 bp, 14 predicted proteins | sample MGYA00237936_ERZ548765 | MGnify/ENA primary metagenome ERZ548765 (study PRJEB26490, sample SAMN05356889) | human gut metagenome | biome: terrestrial biome; feature: human-associated habitat; material...
GGGAGGGTGTAAGGGAGGGGTATCTCTTTTTCAAAAAGAGATACCCCTCCCTTATTATCGCACCCCTGCGCGGCGCAGGGAACAAATGCAGCGCTGTCGCGCTGCCATATTATTCTTTTACTCTGCGCTCGGCAGCTTCGCTGCGGGCTTCATCAGCAGCGCGCAGATGACGATCGCGAGGATCGTGTTCGGCAGCATATACGTGCCGTTGTACAGCACGGAGTAGAACACGGGAGACGTCATGGTCATGCCCATGAATTCCTCGGGCATATACTGCGCGTAGACCGTCACACCGGAGATAAAGTGGATGACAAAGCGGCCGAGGCAGCCGACGAACGCGGCGAGCGGGAGCTTGGAATAGTCGTTGCCCTTCACGCGGAAAAGGCCCGCAAGGCCGACCGCGCCGTAGGCGACGGAATAGTCGAAGATGATGGACACCCAGCTCACGGCGAAGCCCTCGGCGAAGAAATACTTGAGCGTGCCGAACGCGACGCCCGCGAGGATGCCCCAGGGCGCGCCATAGCGCACGGCGAAGAGGATGAGCGGGACCATCACAAGGGTGATCGAGCCGCCGAAGCCGCCAAACGACAGACCGATGGGAATTTTGAGATAGCTCAGCACAAGGGCAAGCGCGATGCAGATGCCGCCCTCGGTCAGGCGGCGGGTGCTGGAATGGGTGGACGTGTTGCTCATAAGGGATTCCTCCTAAAAATATGGTCCCTGTCCGCGCCGCGGCACAAAAAAGCACCGCGGCGTCGACGTCACGGTGCAAAGCTCAGGCAAGATCATCTTTGCATTCCTACGCCGGCATTACCCGGATCAGGTCTGAGGGACAGCGACGGCGATACGCCGCATCACAGCCGGCTTGCGCCAGCGCCCCTTGCAGGTATGGCGATATCTTAGTCCAATGTTCAAAATTTGTCAAGGATTTGAGGCAAAAGCGTGATTCCGAAAATAGAATATCGAAATTTAGAATTTGTGTTGCGTCTTTGTTGTGCCTGTGCTACAATAAAATTAGTTAGGCAACCAAAATAATTGTGATATTTGTGATTTTCTCGTGAACAGGAGATCTGAAATGGCTGCATTCGTTGTCAACGGTACACCGGTCACGGTGGAGAAAAATCAAAAACTCATCTGCTATCTTCGCGACGAGCTGCATCTGACCAGCGTCAAGGACGGGTGCAGTGAGGGCGCGTGCGGCACGTGCCATGTCCTCATCGACGGCAAGCCGACGAAAGCCTGCATCCCTCAGACAGACAAGCTGGAGGGGAAACATATCGTCACTGTCGAGGGCCTTTCCGACTTTGAAAAAGAGGCCTTTACCTACGCCTTCGGCGAGGCCGGAGCCGTGCAGTGCGGCTTCTGCATCCCGGGCATGGTCATCTCGGCCAAGGGGCTCATCGACCAGAACCCCGACCCGACACGCGAAGAGGCGGCCTTTGCCATCCGCAACAATATCTGCCGCTGCACGGGCTATGTCAAGATCATCGACGGCATCCTGCTTGCGGCGAAGATTTTACGCGAGGGGAAAATTCCCGAAAAGAAGGAAGACTTTCAGGTCGGCTCGCGCGTGCACCGTATCGACGTCGCCGAAAAGGTACAGGGCTATGGCAAGTACCCCGACGACATCTATGTTGACGGCATGTGCTATGGCGGCGCGGTGCGCAGCCAGTACCCGCGCGCCCGCGTACTCTATATCCGCACGAAAGAGGCGGAAGAGCTCCCCGGCGTCGTATGCGTGCTGACGGCAAAGGACATTCCGGGCCAGCAGAACGTCGGCCACATCCAGAAGGACCAGCCGACGCTCATCGGCGAGGGGGAGATCACGCAGTATCTCGGCGACGCGGTGGCGCTTGTCTGTGCGCGCGACTTAGAAACACTTGAGCAGGCAAAAAAGCTTGTACGTGTCGTTTACGAAGAGCTTCCCGCGGTCTACGGGCCTGAGGAGGCGTCCGCCCCCGGTGCGCCCGAGGTCATCATGGGCAACCGCGGCAATTTGCAGGCGCACCGCCACGTTGTGCGCGGCAATGCAGACGAGGCCATCAAACATTCCAAATACGTCTTACACGAGAAGTTTGAGACTCCGTGGACGGAGCACGCCTTTTTGGAACCCGAGTGCTGCGTGGCGCTCCCGCTTGAAAACGGCGGCGTGAAGCTGCTGACGACCGACCAGAGCGCGCACACCACCCAGCACGAGTGCTCGGCGATGCTCGGCGTCGACTTTGCCCACTGCCAGGTCGAAAATATGCTTGTCGGCGGCGGCTTCGGCGGGAAAGAGGACATGTCCGTGCAGCACCATGCGGCGCTCATCGCATACATCGCGCGCGTGCCGGTCAAGGTGAAGCTCACACGGCAGGAATCGCTGCTCGTCCATCCCAAGCGCCATCCGATGTGGATGGACTTCACGATGGGCTGCGACGAAAACGGCATTATTCAGGGCGTAAAGGCGAGCGTCGTGTCCGACACGGGCGGCTTCGCCTCACTCGGCGGCCCCGTGCTCGAGCGTGCGTGCACGCACGCCGCGGGCCCGTATCACTATGAGAATTTTGAAATCGAGGGCCACGCCTACTATACGAACAATCCGCCCGCGGGCGCGTTCCGCGGCTTCGGCGTGACGCAGACCTGCTTTGCGACCGAAACGCTCCTAAATGAGATGGCCGACCTTGTCGGCATCTCCCCGTGGGAAATTCGCTACCGCAACGCCATCCGCCCGGGCGAGGTGCTGCCGAACGGACAGATCGTCGGCCCCGAAACGGGCCTTGTCGAAACGCTCGAGGCCATCAAGCCCTACTATGACGAAGCGGTCAAAAACGGCGAGCCGGTCGGCCTTGCCTGCGCGATGAAAAACGCGGGCGTCGGCGTCGGTCTTCCCGACTATGGGCGCTGCAAGCTCGTCATCGGCGAGGACGGCAAGGTCCATATCCGCGCGGGCGCATCCTGCATCGGTCAGGGTCTCGGCACGGTGCTGGTGCAGCTCGTCGTGACAAACGCAAAGCTCACGCGCGATCAGGTCGTCTACGACGGCAACAGCACGTTCATAACGCCTGACAGTGGCGATACCTCCGGCTCGCGCCAGACGCTCGTCACCGGCGAGGCCTGCCGCCGCGCATGCCTGCTGCTGCGCGACGCGATGGAGTACCGCTCGCTGAGCGATTTGAAGGGGCAGGAGTTTTACGGCGAATACTACGCCAAGACGAACCCGCTCGGCGCGGACGTGCCGAATCCCGTCAGCCATGTCGCCTATGGCTACGCGACGCAGATGTGCATTCTCGACAAGGAGACGGGCAAAATTAAAAAGATGGTCGCCGCACACGATGTCGGTAAGGCCATCAACCCGCTGTCCTGCGAAGGGCAGATCGAGGGCGGCGTCGTGATGAGCATGGGCTACGCCTTGACAGAGCAGTACCCGCTCGACCACGGCAAGCCCACGGCAAAATACGGCACGCTCGGCCTGTTCCGCTCGCATCAGATCCCCGAGATCAAGGCGATCGTCATCGACAAGCCGGGATTAAACCTCGCCAACGGCGCCATCGGTATCGGTGAGATCACGTCCATCCCCACGGCGCCGGCCATCGCGCAGGCGTATTACCGCTACGACGGCGAGCGCCGCCGCAGCCTGCCGCTCGACCATACGCCGTACAAAAAGTAATACAATCAGGAGAGAGCTATGAAACGAGTTCTCATCATCTATACCGGCGGCACCATCGGTATGACGCGCACGGAAAACGGCTACGCGCCGCGCGCAGGCTACTTCCGCGCCGCGCTCGACGCCATCCCCGACCTCCGCGCGCCGGAGATGCCGGAGTGGGAATTCTATGAGCTCTCGCCGCTGCTGGATTCATCCAACATGACCGTGCGCGAATGGAACTGCATCGCAGAGCTGATCGCGCAGAAATATGACGATTACGACGGCTTCGTCGTCCTGCACGGCACGGACACGATGGCCTACACGGCTTCGGCACTGTCGTTCATGCTCGATGGGCTCAACAAGCCCGTGGTGCTCACGGGCTCGCAGATCCCGCTGTGCGAAATTCGCAGCGACGGGCGCGACAACCTCATCACCGCGCTGCTGATTGCGGGGGAAGGCATCGTGCGTGAGACGTGCCTGTACTTCGGCGGAAAGCTGCTGCGCGGCAACCGCGCGACAAAATACTCCGCCGACGGACTCATCGCTTTCGTTTCGCCCAACTACCCGAGCCTTGCCGAGGCGGGCATTTCCATCAAATATAACGAAGCCGCCCTCCTGCCGCGGCAGGAAGGCGGGCTCAAGCTCCAGACGCTTGATAATATTCCCATCGGCGTCATCAAGGTATTTCCGGGCATTCAGTTTTCGCTGTTCGAGGCCATTATGACCGAAAAGCTCCGCGGTATCGTCATCGAGACGTTCGGCGCGGGCAACATCCCCGGCGACGGGAACGCGCTGCTGCCCATCATCCGCAAGGCGTTTCAGAACGGCACGGTGCTCACGGTTTGCTCGCAGTGTCCGCAGGGCGCGGTGTCGCTCGGCACCTACGAAACGTCCAGCGCGCTCAAAAAAGCGGGCGCGGTCAGCGGACTCGACATGACGACCGAGGCCGCCGTCGCCAAGCTGTACTATCTCTTCTCCTGCGGCTACGACAAGGAGAAGATCAAACAGACAATGGAGGAGAATCTCCGCGGCGAGATCAGCGTTTCTTGAGCGCTTCGAGCGCTTCCTTCGTGTCAACGTCGCAAAGCTCCGTCTCCGGCGCTTCAAAGAGCAGCAGATCATCTAAATGCCTCTTGATGACCGCGCTGCCGCCGACATCGCCCTCAAGCGATAAAAGCTCAGGAAAGAAGCGGGCAGGGAAGAGGCAGGGGTTGCCCCGCACGCCGTTGTGTCCCAATCCGACGATGTTTTTGCTGTGCGCGCGGAAGAACTCAAGCTCCTGCGCGACGGTCTTGCGCTTGAGCATCGGCTGGTCGGCCACCATGAAGCAGAGCGCGTCACAGTCTGACAGCGCCGCCGTGCCGAGGCGGATCGTCTCGCTCTGGCCGCGCTCGGGATGCTCATTCCGCAGCGTTTCAAAGCCAAATTTTTTGGCGGCCGCTTCCACGTTTTCGTGCTGCGTCACGACCAGCACGCGGGAAAAGCTCTCCCGCGGGATCGCCTCAAGCGCATGCTCGATAAGCGGCTTTCCGTTTACCATCGCGGCGAGCTTGTTCTCGCCAAAGCGCGCGGCACTGCCCGCCGCCATGACTACGCATCCTATTTTCAACGTGCTATCCATCTAAAATCACCAGTCATTCGTTTCTTTTTCACCAATCGGCAGAAAAAAGCGGACAAAATGGTACATCCGCGATCATTTGTATTATATCACGCATGCAGCACTGTACACGCTGTGCGAAATGTGCTAAAATAATAGCAAAGGAGTTGCAGATTTCGAGCAAAACCGACAAAGCGGCTGCTCGGAACAGGAGGTAGACAGATGAGCAAGGTAGGAAAAAGCGAGATCCGCGTCGATGCGTTCGACAAGGTCACCGGACGCACGAAATACTATGAGGATCGGATGCCGGCCGGTGCGCTCTATGCGCGCATCAAGCATTCCACCATCGCGCACGGATTTGTCAAATCAGTCGACAAGTCCGCGGCGGAGGCCATCCCCGGCGTTGTGAAGGTGCTGACCTGCTTCGACGTGCCGGAGCACTGCTTCCCGACGGCGGGCCATCCCTGGTCGATGGACCCGGGGCATCAGGACGTGGCCGACCGCAATCTTTTGAACCGCCATGTGCGCTACTACGGCGACGACGTCGCGGTCGTCATTGCGGAGGATGAGGTCTCGGCCATGCAGGGCGTGCGCGCGCTGAAGGTCGAATATGAGGAACTCCCGTTTGTGCTCGACGTGCAGAAGGCCATGGAGCCCGACGCGCCCTGCATCCACGAAAATTTCCCTGGGAATATCCTGAAGCACACCGATATCCGCAAGGGCAATTATCAGCAGGCGATCAAAGAGCCCGGCCTCATCAAGGTCGAGGGCTGGTACAACACCCCCACCGTGCAGCACAGCCACATTGAAAACCACGGCTGCTACGCTTATGAGGAAAATGGCCGCATCGTCGTCGTGTCCTCCACGCAGATCCCGCACATCATCCGCCGCATCGTCGGTCAGGCGCTCGGGCGTCCGTGGGCGGATATCCGCGTCATCAAGCCCTACATCGGCGGAGGATTTGGCAACAAGCAGGATGCGCTCTATGAGCCGCTGTGCGCGTGGTGCTCTACGCAGGTGCACGGAAAATGCGTGCGCATCGACTGCTCGCGTGAAGAGACATTCGTCAGTAACCGTGTGCGCCACTCGATCCGCTTCCATATCATCACGTGGCTCCATAAGGACGGCTCGATTGCCGCGCGCAAGGTCGAGTGCTTCTCCAATCAGGGCGCTTACGCCTCGCACGGCCATTCAATCGTCGCAAAGGCAATGGGTTCGTTCCCGCAGATCTACCCCTGCGAGAATTTTGAGGGCGACGCCTACACCGTTTACACAAACCGCCCCGCCGCGGGCGCGATGCGCGGCTACGGCATGCCGCAGGCGTCGTTCGCGGACGACGCGAACATCGACGAGTGCGCCAGAGCCGTTGGCATGGAGCCGCTCGAATACCGCATGAAGTACATCATGCCCAAGGGCTTCCACGACGGCTTCTCAGGTAACACGAACTACTACGATTCCTTCCGCGAATGTCTGGAAAAGGGGAAGGAGTACATCGAATACGACAAAAAGCGCGAGGAGTATGCCAAGGACATCGGCCCCGTCCGCCGCGGCATCGGCGTGGCGGCCTTCTGGTACAACACGGCGGTGTATCCCATCTCGCTTGAAACGTCCTCGAACCGCATGCTCCTGAACCTCGACGGCACGGTGACGATGCAGTGCGGTGAGACGGAGATCGGGCAGGGCGCGGACACGGCCTATGCGCAGATGACGGCCGAGGCCGTCGGCCTCAAGAGCTATCACGACGTGCGCGTCGTCTCGTGTCAGGATACGGACATCACGCCCACAGGCCTCGGCGCTTACGCGAGCCGCCAGACCTACGTCGCGGGCTTCTCCATCCGCCAGACGGCGACGCTCCTGCGCGAGAAGATCTTAGCTTATGCGGCAAAGCTCACCCGTCAGGCAGTTTCGAATATGGACATTGTCGACGGAAACATCATCCGCAAGGGCGACGGCATGGTGCTCATGTCGCTGAAAGACCTTGCGATGACCGCGCAGTACAACGCCGCGGACTCCGAGCACATCACCGCCGAGTCGACCTACACCATCCGCAACAATGCCTATTCCTTCGGCTGTACCTTTGCCGAGGTCGAGGTCGATATCCCGATGTGCAAGGTCACGCTCAAGGACATCATCAACGTCCACGACTGCGGAAATCTCATCAACCCCGCCCTTGCCGAGGCGCAGGTCCACGGCGGCATGTCCATGGCCATCGGATTTGGCATGAGCGAGCAGCTTTTATTCGACGAGAAGACGGGCCGCCCCCTCAACAATAATCTTCTCGACTACAAGCTCTCGACGTTCATGGACCACCCGCATCTCGAGGCGCAGTTTATCGAAAATCCCGAGCCGACGTCGCCGTTCGGCACGAAGGCGCTCGGCGAACCGCCCGCGTGCTCGGGCGCACCCGCCATCCGCAACGCCATCTACAACGCCACCGGCGTCGCCATCGACACCGTTCCCATCACCCCGCACGTTCTGTACGCCGAGTTCAGCAAGGCGGGGCTCATCCACGACAGCTGGAAGGAGGAGAAGTGAGCCATGTATGACATGAAAGCACTCTATGAGGCGGAAAGCGTCGAAAACGCCGTCGCCCTCCGCTTGGAGCATCCCGAGGCGCAGATCATCGCTGGCGGCAGCGACGTGCTCGTGCAGATGCGCGAGGGCAAACGCGCCGGAAAGGAGCTCATCTCGATCTACGGCCTCGACGAGCTGCGCGGCGTGAGCATCGACGAGGAGGAGAACATCCGCATCGGCTCGCTCTCGAGCTTTTCCCACATCACGCGTGACCCCATCATCCAGAAGTACATCAATGTCCTCGGCGAGGCGGTCGACATGGTCGGCGGCCCGCAGATCCGAAACATCGGAACCATCGGCGGCAACACCTGCAACGGCGTGACGAGCGCGGACTCCGCCTCCACACTGCATGCGTGGGAGGCCATCGTGGAGCTGACGGGGAAGGACGGCATCCGCCGCCTGCCTATCAAAGACTTTTACATCAAGGCCGGTCAGGTCGACATCCGCGTGGAGGATGGCGAGGTCCAGACCGCCATCCTCATCCCAAAGGCGAGCTACGAAAACTGCTATGGCTACTACATCAAGTACGCCATGAGAAACGCGATGGACATCGCGACGCTCGGGTGCAGCGTGAACGTGCGCCTGTCGCCCGACAAGCAGACTATTGAGCGCCCCCGCATCGCCTACGGCGTTGCCGGTCCTGTGCCGATGCGCTGCCCGAGCGCGGAGGCAGCTGCCAAGGATAAACCCTTGACACTTACGACAGCGGAAGAGTTTTCTCTCGCCGTGCTCAACGATATCCACGCGCGTGACAGCTGGCGCGCCTCCAAGGCGTTCCGCGAACACATCGCGGTCGAAATGGCCAAGCGCTGCCTGATCGAGTCTATCAAACGGGCGGGAGGTGTCATCAAATGAGTCAGTACAAGCTGGTGCGATTCAACTTAAACGGCAAAGACGTTGAAAAAATGGTCGACGTGCGCGCGTCGCTGACCGACATGCTGCGAAACGACTACCACATGACGTCCGTGAAGAAGGGCTGCGAGGTCGGCGAGTGCGGCGCCTGTAACGTCATCATCGACGGCGAGGCATTCAACTCGTGCATCTACCTCGCCGTCTGGGTGGACGGCAAGCACATCCGCACGCTCGAAAGCCTGATGGGGCCCGACGGCGAGCTGAGCGACATCCAGCAGGCGTTCATTGAAGAGACCGCTGTCCAGTGCGGCTTCTGCACGCCGGGCTTCATCATGACTGCGGTCGAGATCTTGGAGACGAACCGCCTCTACACCGATGACGAGCTCAGAAAGCTTCTCTCCGGCCATCTGTGCCGCTGCACGGGCTATGAAAATATTCTGCGCGCGGTGAAAAAGACGATGTATCGCCGCCTCGGCCTGCCGCTTCCGGAATAAGGCCGCGCCTTTACAAAATCGAAACAGGAAAAAATATTGTCTTCTTGCGAAATCGGTGCTATAATCCAAATAGCACCGATTTTGTTTCAAGGCGCGAAAAAGGAGGAATCTTTATGGTCATTACGGTTGGCAGACAATACGGCAGCGGCGGACGCGAGATCGGCACGATGCTTGCCAAGCAGCTCGGCATCGCCTATTACGACGACATGCTGCTCAAGGAGGCGGCAGAGGAGAGCGGACTTTGCGAAGAGCTGTTCCGTTCCTTTGACGAACGCCCGAAGAGCTTTCTCTATTCCATCGCGATGGACCCCTATTCCTTCTCGATGAACCATGTGACGCCCAAGGGCTCCATCGAACAGCAGGTGTACCTGGCGACCTACGACACGATCAAAAAGCTCGCCGACAAGGGCCCCTGCGTCCTGATCGGCCGCTGCGCGGACTACGCGCTCAAGGATCGCGACGACGTCATCAATCTCTTCATCACGGCTCCGCTCGAAAACCGCATCAAGCGCGTTGCCGCCCGCAACGGCATCAGCGAGAACGAGGCGAAAGACCGCATCAAGAAGACGGATAAGTCCCGCGCTTCCTACTATAACTACTATTCCGCCAAGGACTGGGGCGATGCCAAGAGCTATGACCTCTGCATCGATTCGAGCCTGCTCGGCATCGATGGCACGGTCGAGCTTTTGAAGGACCTTATCCGCATCAAGGGCATCAAGTAAACGAAATATCTAAAAAAGCAGCCGTTTCATACGGCTGCTTTTTTCCGCTATTCACGGCGGTTCAACTTGACGAAAAAGGAAAGAGCGAATTTGTGAAAAAAGTTTACGCTTTCCCCCTATGCAAAAGAGCAAAAATACGCTAAAATAGTAGCTGTGAAAATTTGAACTTGTTCCTGAAAGGGGAGATTATGAGCATGGCTCAACTCAAGTATAAGCGCGTGCTGCTCAAGATCAGCGGCGAGGCGCTGGCGGGCGACAAGCACTTCGGCTTCGACTTCGACGTCGTTTCCAAGGTGTGCGACGTCATCAAAAAGTGCACGGACATGGGTGTGCAGATGGGCGTCGTCATCGGCGGCGGCAACTTCTGGCGCGGCGTGAAAAACGGCGAGGGCTACATCGAGCGCACCCGTGCCGACCACATGGGCATGCTGGCCACGGCGATGAACTGCATGGCGGTCGCCGATGTGCTCGAGCAGAAGGGCGTCGACGTGCGCGTGCAGACGGCGCTGGAGATCAAAGAAGTCGCCGAACCCTACATCCGCGCCCGCGCCATCCGGCATTTGGAAAAGGGCCGCGTAGTGCTCTTTGGCTGCGGCATCGGCTCTCCGTTCTTCTCGACCGATACGGCAGCGGTGCTGCGCGCAGCAGAGATCAACGCCGACGTGATCCTGCTCGCCAAGAACATCGACGGCGTTTACAACGCCGACCCCGCCAAGGATGCAAATGCGATCAAGTACGACGCCATCTCCTATGAGGACGTGCTGGCCCAGCACCTTGCGGTCATGGACTCCACGGCCACGTCGCTTTCGATGGACAACCACATTCCCGTGCTCGTCTTTGCGCTCAAGGACCCGGAGAACATCATCCGTGCGGTCGAGGGCGAGAAGATCGGCACCATTGTTGGCGAAAACTGAGCGACCCCGCACTTGCGGTTTTACGATAAAAATTTTTGAGGAGGTATCCCCATGAATAAAGAAGATTACAAGGTTTATTCCGACAAAATGAGAAAGAGCATCGACGCGGTGAACGCGGACTTTGCCTCTGTGCGCGCAGGCCGCGCCAACGCCTCTGTGCTCGACCGCATCAGCGTCGACTACTACGGCTCTCCCACGCCCATCCAGCAGATCGCGGCCATCGCTTCTCCCGATCCGCGCCAGCTCGTCATCACCCCGTGGGACGGCACGGCCCTCAAGCCCATCGAGCGCGCCATTCAGGAGTCTGACCTTGGCATCAACCCGCAGAACGACGGCAAGTCCATCCGCCTGAACTTCCCGCAGCTCACGGAGGAGCGCCGTAAGGAGCTCGTCAAGCAGATCCATAAGTATTCCGAGACCGGCAAGGTCGCCATCCGCAACATCCGCCGCGACGCGATGGAGGCCTTCAAGAAGAAGCAGAAGGCCAGCGAGATCACCGAGGATGACCTGAAGGTCGCCGAAAAGGACCTGCAGAAGCTGACCGACGACATGTGCAAAGAGGTCGACGCCCTTCTCGAGAAGAAAGAGAAGGAGCTCATGGCGGTCTGATATGGGGCTCTTTTCCAAAGAGAACAAGGCAGGGCAGGTTGACTTGAACAACCTGCCTTGTCATGTTGCCGTCATTATGGACGGCAACGGCCGCTGGGCGCAAAAGCGCGGCCTCCCGCGCTCGGCCGGTCACAAGGCGGGGGCGGAGACATTTCGAAAGCTCGGCACCTACTGCAAGAACCTGGGCATCGACTATCTGACGGTCTACGCCTTTTCGACCGAAAACTGGAAGCGCCCGAAGGACGAGGTCGACGGCATCATGCACTTACTCGAGCAATATCTGCACGAGTGCATCGACACGATGGAAAAGGACGGCAACCGCCTGCACTTTCTGGGTGACCTCAGCGTGCTGACGCCGGAGCTGAGAGCGCTCATCGACGAAACGAATGAGATTTCCTCCCGCATCGAGGGCTTTCAGGCGAATGTCTGCCTCAACTACGGCGGACGCGACGAGATCCTGCACGCCGCCCGCGCCTTCGCGCGCGACTGCGCGGCAGGGAAGCGGGACGCGGACGCTTTGACCGAGGAGGGCTTTTCGCGCTACCTCTATTCATGCGGACTTCCCGATCCCGACCTTCTCATCCGCCCAGGCGGAGAGAAGCGCATCAGCAATTACCTTTTGTGGCAGTGCGCGTACAGTGAGTTCTACTTCTGCGACACGCTCTGGCCCGACTTTACCGAGAAAGAATTCGACAAGGCGCTCATCGCGTATCAGCATCGCGAGCGCCGCTTCGGCGGACTAAAACAGGAGAAACAGAAATGAAACAAAGATGGTTGGTGGTGATCGTTGGATTGCCGGCGCTGCTCGCCGTTCTGCTTGCCTGCCCCGCATGGGCGACGATGCTCGTCGTCTGCGGCATCGCGGGCATCGCGGCCTATGAGCTGCTGCACACGGCAGGGGAGAACGTCCCGGCGGATTTCTACTGGGGACTTGTCACATCGGTCGTCATGCAGGAGATATGGCTCTTTTGGGAAAGGGCGAGCGGTGTACACGCTTTCCCGATTTCGACTGTTACGCTCTTCCGCTGGATCCTTGTGATGGGGGCGTTTCTCTCCGCGGTTGTCTATTACGGCAAGGAAAAGCCCTTCACATTCCACGATGTGGCGGTGACCATCGTCGGCGGCATCGTGTTCCCGGCGATGTACAGCTGCATTTTCCTGCTGCGCATGGACGAAAACTATGGCAAGCTCTATGTGCTCGCACCGTTCTGCGTCGCCTTTGTGGGCGATGCGCTGTCGATGTACTTTGGCATGTGGTTCGGCAAGCGCAAGATGGCGCCGCACGTCAGCCCGCACAAGACCTGGGCAGGCGCGATCGGTGGGCCCATCGGCAGCGCGCTTGCGCTGGTGCTGCTCGGCGTTGTCGGCAAGGCATGGCTCGGCTATGCGCCCAATTACCTCATGCTGATCCTCGTGGGCGTGGTGGCCAATATCTTCGGCCAGCTCGGCGACCTCTCGATGTCGCTCGTCAAGCGCGAGGCCGGTATCAAGGACTACAGCCACCTCTTCCTGACGCACGGCGGCATGCTCGACCGCTTTGACTCCACGCTCTTCATCGCGCCGGTCGTGTGGGCTGCGGTCTGTGGAGGCCTATTATGACAAGGAGTATTGCTTTACTCGGTTCTACCGGCTCCATCGGCCGCCAGACGCTTGAGGTGGCGCGCGAGCTGGGGCTTTCCGTCGCTGCGCTGACGGCGAATAAAAGCGTTGACCTCATCGAACAGCAGGCGCGGGAATTTTGCCCGCGTCTTGCCGTGCTTTATGACGAGGACGCGGCAAATGAGCTCCGCGCGCGGCTTTCCGACACAAACACCCAAGTGCTCTCCGGCATGGAGGGCCTTCTGGCCGCGGCCACGGCGGACGACGCTGACACGGTCGTCACCGCCGTGATGGGCATGATCGGACTCCAGCCGACGCTCGCGGCGATCGAGAAGAAAAAGCGCATCGCGCTTGCCAACAAGGAAACGCTCGTCTGCGCGGGCGAGCTCGTGGTGGACGCGGCGGAAAAATACGGCGCGGAGATCGTCCCCGTCGACAGCGAGCACAGCGCGATCTTCCAGTGCCTGCAAGGCTGCCGCGACCGCGGTGAGATCAAGCGCCTCATTCTGACCTGCTCGGGCGGGCCGTTCTACGGCCTGAGTCTGCAGGAGCTTGCGACTAAGACAAAGGCCGACGCGCTCAAGCATCCGAACTGGACAATGGGTGCGAAGATCACCATCGACTCCGCGACGCTGATGAACAAGGGCCTTGAGATCATCGAGGCCATGCGGCTCTACCGTCTGCCGCTGCGTCAGGTCGACGCGGTCATCCATCGCCAGAGCATCGTGCACTCGCTCGTCGAGTTTCACGACGGGGCGATGCTCGCCCAGCTCGGCACACCGGACATGAAGCTGCCCATCCGCTACGCGATGACGTACCCCAACAGGGCCGTTTCGCCCGCGGAGCCGCTTGACCTTCTCAAGTGCCCGCCGCTCACGTTCGCCGAGCCCGATGAAGAGGTCTTCCGCTGCCTGAAGATCGCCAAGCAGTGCGCCGCCATCGGCAATGTCTACTGCGCGGCGATGAACGGCGCGAACGAAGAGGCCGTCGCGGCGTTTCTGCGCGACGAGATCGGCATCTGTGCCATCCCTGACCTCATCGAAGCGGCGCTCGATAAAACCGAGACGGTATATCAGCCGCAGCTTTCGGATATTCTGGAAGCAGACCGGCTCGCGCGCGAGGCCGTGCGCGAAAAGCTCAACTGACCAAATTTAGGAGAGACCATGGTTTATATTCTCATTGCGATCCTGATTTTCGGCGTGCTCATCGCCGTGCATGAGTTTGGCCACTTTTTGGCGGCCAAGGCCTGCGGCGTGCGCGTCAACGAATTTTCCATCGGCATGGGCCCGCAGCTTTTCCATAAGACGAAGGGGGACACCGAATACTCCCTGCGGCTCCTGCCCATCGGAGGCTACTGCGCCATGGAGGGCGAGGACGAGGATTCGGACGACGACCGCGCGCTGGGACGCCAGGTCTGGTGGAAGAAGTTCATCATCTTCGTCGCGGGCGCGTTTATGAACTTCCTGACAGGCCTCATCATTGTCATCTGCCTGTACGCAGGCGCGCAGGCGTTCTACACGACGGAGATCGTCGAGCTGAACCCCGATTTCCCGCAGCAGGGAGAGGACGGCCTGATGCCCGGCGACATGATCTACGCCATCAACGGCGAGCGCATTTATTTAAAGAGCGATGTGTCGCTCATCATGGGCCTTGGCGACACGGGCACGATCGACATGACCGTCCTGCGCGACGGCAAAAAGTTCGACCGCACGCTCACTAGGCAAGTCTACACCGACGAAAACGGTAAGGAGTACGAGGCCTACGGCTTTACCTACGGCGGTATCGTCGAGGCGACGCCGCTTCTGCGCCTGCAATACAGCTGGTACCAGACGATGGACTATGTCCGCATCGTGAGACTGAGCCTGCAAATGCTGCTTTCAGGCGCGGCGGGCGTGAACGATCTGAGCGGCCCGGTCGGCATCGTCTCGACCATCACGGAGGTCGGCAAGGAGACCGAGGCTACCGAGGGCTTCGGCGCGGCGCTTGAAAATATTCTCTTTTTCGCCGCGATGTTCGCGGTGAACCTCGCCGTGATGAACCTGCTGCCGCTGCCCGCACTCGACGGCGGACACGTGCTGTTCCTGCTCGTCAACGGCATCGCCGTGGCGCTTTTCAAAAAGGAAATTCCGTCCAAATATCTGAACGTCATCAACGGCATCGGCTTTGCGCTTTTAATGGCGCTGATGCTGTTCGTCACGTTCCACGACATTGTCAAGCTCCTGTGAGGAGGATGATCTTATGAGCAAGCAAATTATCGCAGGCGGCGTCGCTATCGGCGGCGGCGCGCCGGTCACAATCCAGTCGATGTGCAACACGCACACTGAGGATGCCAAGGCCACCATCGCGCAGATCCACGCGCTCGAAGAGGCGGGCTGCGAGATCGTGCGCGTCACGGTGCCGAATATGGAGGCCGCGCACGCGCTGAGCGAAATTAAGGAGAATATCTCCATCCCGCTCGTCGCGGACATTCATTTCGACTACCGTCTCGCCGTCGAAGCGGCGGCGCGCGGCGCGGACAAAATTCGCATCAACCCCGGCAACATCGGGGGAGATGACCGCGTCAAGGCGGTCGTAGACGCCTGCCGTGAACATAAGGTTCCCATCCGCATCGGCGTAAACGGCGGCTCGCTTGAAAAGGAGCTGCTCGCAAAATATGGCCGCGTGACGCCCGAGGCGCTCGTCGAGAGCGCGCTCAGACATGTGCGGCTGCTTGAAAAGTTCGATTTTACCGAGATCTGCATCTCGGTCAAGAGCTCTGATGTACCGCTCAACATGGCGGCCTATCGCCTTCTGCACGAAAAGGTCGACTATCCGCTCCACCTCGGCGTGACCGAGGCGGGCACGCCCACGATGGGGCTTTTGAAGTCCGCCATCGGCATCGGCGGCCTTCTGTGCGAGGGCATCGGCGACACGATGCGCGTCTCGCTCACGGCGGACCCCGTGGAAGAGGTCTACGCCGCCAAGCGCATTTTGCAGGCCTGCGGCATCCGCCGCAGCGGTGTGAACCTCGTCTCCTGCCCGACGTGCGGCCGCACGGCGTACGACATGATCCCGATTGCCGAGGAGCTAGAGCGCCGTCTTGCCGACTGCAAGAAGAATATCACGGTCGCCGTGATGGGCTGCGTCGTCAACGGGCCCGGTGAGGCCTCGGCCGCCGATATCGGCGTGGCCGGCGGTAAAGGTGAGGGCATGATTTTCCGAAAAGGAAAAATCCTTTACAAAGTGCCGCAGGAAAAGCTTGTCGACGCTTTGATGGAGGAAATCAAAAAACTCTGACCGAGCGGAAACGATACTGAGATAAGGTTGTGGCTATGGCACAAAAGATTCCTTTTTTTGAATTATTCACCGACTTTTCGCCGGATTTTGACCTGCGCGTCCCGCTCAACGCCGCGATGGTCACGAACATGGTGCTCGAGCCGGAAAAGCGCACGATGACGCTCGACATGACCGTGCGCGCGGAGATGAACGACTCGACGCGCGAAACGGTCGAGCAGCTTCTTGCGCGCAATTACGACTTAAAGCGCGTGGACATCCACGTCAAATCAACGGTGGAGGCCTTTCCCGACATGTTGAAGAACGCTGGCCGCAAGGTGAGCGGCAGCGGCAGTGTCATCATGGGCCGCGAGATTGCAAAGGGGAGAGTGCTCCCCATCAGCGAGCTGACGCCAAAGGCCGGTCACGTCGTCGTTGAGGGCAAGGTCTTCAAGTTCGACTGCCACGAGACGCGCCGCGCCGGCGTCTGGACGATGTTGCTCGAAATGACGGACTACGAAGGCTCGCTCTTCATCCGCCGCAGCATGCCCGAGCGCGAGGCGACGGAGCTTCTTGGCAAGATCAGCGTCGGCATGTGGCTGCGCGTCAGCGGCCGCATGGAGCTCTCCTACGATGGTAAGGATATGCAGCTCAACCCGCAGGACATCATGCAGATCGACCACGCCGAGCGCACGGACACGGCGGAGGAAAAGCGCGTCGAGCTGCACTTACATACCCGTATGTCCAACATGGACGCGCTGACCGATACCGCCGCGGTCGTCAAGCGCGCGATCAAGTGGGGGATGCCCGCCATCGCCATCACGGATCACGGCGTAGCGCAGAGCTTCCCGGACGCCTGGCACACCGGCGAGGGTAAAATAAAACTCCTTTACGGCTGTGAGGGCTATTTTCTCAACAACATCGACGACCGTATCTGTGTGCACGGCCCGCAGGACGGCGATTTTTCGACTGAGATCTGCTGTTTCGACATTGAAACAACGGGTCTGAAGGTCGCGCACGATGCCATCACCGAGATCGGTGCGGTCATTCTGAAAGACGGCGAGATCGTCGACACGTTCCAAACCTTTGTCGACCCCGAGCGCCGGCTTTCGCCTGAGATCATCGGCCTGACCGGCATCACAGACGACATGCTGCGCGGCGCGCCGAAGCTGGAGGACGCGCTGCACGCGTTTTTGGCCTTTGCGGGCGGCCGCCCGCTCGCTGCGCACAATGCGGAGTTTGATATCAGCTTCATCCGCGCAGGCTGCAAAAAGTGCGGCATCCCGTTCGAGCCGACGTATCTCGACTCGCTGATTTTCGCGCAGAATCTCCTGCCCGAGCTCGGCAAGTACAAGCTCGACATCGTGGCCGACCACTTGCAGCTCCCGCAGTTCAACCACCACCGCGCGTCCGACGATGCGGTCCCGGTCGCGCAGATGCTGGCCAAGTTCTTCGTCATGCTCGAAGAGCGCGGCGTCACGCGCCTCCAGCAGATCAACGACGAGATGACGAAGCTCCGCCCGCTCGGCGTCAAGCGCAACCGTTTCCCAAAGCACATCATTCTGATCGCCAAGAACAAGGTGGGCCTCAAGGACCTCTACCAGCTCATCTCGGCGTCGAACCTCAAATACTTTAAGCGCGTGCCGATCATCCCGAAAAGCGAGCTTGTCGCGCATCGCGAGGGCTTGATCATCGGCTCTGCCTGCGAGGCGGGCGAGCTGTTCCGCGCCATCGTCGACCACAAGGACTGGAATGAGCTCAAGCGCATCGCCTCGTTCTACGACTATCTTGAAATTCAGCCGCTCGGCAATAACCGCTTCATGGTGCGCGACGGCACGGTGCGCGACGACGAAGACCTCAAGGACTTCAACCGCACTGTTGTCAAGCTTGGCGAAGAGCTCAGCAAGCCCGTCTGCGCAACGGGCGACGTCCACTTCCTCGACCCCGAAGACGAGGTTTATCGCCATATCCTGCTCGCGTCAAAGAAATTCGCCGACGCGAACGAGCCTGTCCCGCTCTACTTCCGCACGACGGACGAAATGCTCAAGGAATTTGACTACCTCGGCAAGGAGAAAGCCTACGAGGTCGTCGTGACGAACACCCGCGCCATCGCCGAGCAGGTGGAGGATATTGAGCTTTTGCCCAAGGGCAAGCTGTTCCCGCCGCGGCTTGAAAATTCGGAAGAAGACCTTAACCGCATGGTGTGGGGGAAAGCGCATGAGCTTTACGGCGACGATCTGCCGCAGCTGATCGTCGACCGGCTGAACGTCGAGCTCGGCAGCATTCTGGGCAAGTACGACGTCGTCTACATGTCGGCGCAGAAGCTCGTGCAGCGCTCGCTCGAGTGCGGCTACCTCGTCGGCTCGCGAGGGTCGGTCGGCTCGTCGCTCGTAGCGTACATGGCCGGCATCACCGAGGTCAACGCCCTGCCGCCGCACTACCGCTGCCCGAAGTGCCGCAACGTCGAGTTCCACGCGGGCGAGTATGGCTGTGGCGCGGACATGCCCGATAAAATGTGTCCCGTCTGCGGCACAAAGTACGTCAAAGACGGCTTCGACATCCCGTTTGAAACTTTCCTCGGCTACGGCGGCGGCAAGGTGCCGGATATCGACCTCAACTTCTCAGGCGAATATCAGGCGCGCGCCCACGCGCACGCGGTCGAGATGTTCGGCAAGACGCAGGTGTTCCGCGCGGGTACGATCGGTACGCTCGCGGAGAAGACGGCCTACGGCTTCGTCAAAAAATACCTCGAGGAAAACGGCATCGCCGCGGGCAACGCCGAGATCGACCGCCTGACGGCGGGCTGCGTCGGCGTGCGACGCACGACGGGCCAGCATCCCGGCGGACTCGTCGTCGTGCCGGACGACATGGATATCGAGGATTTCTGCCCCGTACAGCACCCCGCGGACGACCCCGACAGCGACACGATCACCACGCATTTCGAATATCACTGCATGGAGGACAACCTCTTAAAGCTCGATATGCTCGGCCACGATGACCCGACGATGATCCGCATGCTCGAAAATCTGACGGGCGTGAACGCTCGCGCCATCCCGCTCGACGACCCCGACACGATGTCGATCTTCATCTCGTCCAAGGTGCTCGGCTACGAGAACGACGAAGTGCTCGGCCCCACGGGCGCCGTCGCGATCCCCGAGTTTAACACGCGCTTCACGCGCCAGATGCTCGTCGACACGCAGCCCAAGGACTTCAACACGCTGCTGCGCCTTTCAGGCTTCTCCCACGGCACGGACGTGTGGCTCGGCAACGCGAAGGATCTGATCATCAGCGGCACGGCGAGCGTTCTGGAGACCGTCGGCTGCCGTGACGATATCATGCTCTACCTCATTTCTATGGGGCTTGACCCGAAGATGAGCTTTAAGATCATGGAGGCCGTCCGAAAGGGCAAGGTCAAGGGCGGCAAGGCGGGGGACTGGCCGATGTGGGTCGAAGAGATGCGCAAGCACGACGTGCCGGAGTGGTACATCGAGTCGCTTGCGAAGATCGGCTACCTCTTCCCGAAAGCGCACGCGGTCGCATACGTTATGATGGCGTTCCGTATCGCGTGGTTCAAGGTGCACGAGCCGCTCGCGTTCTACGCGACGTTCTTCTCCATCCGCGCCAAGGCGTTCGACGCCGCCGAGTGCTGCAAGGACGCCGACGCGCTGCGCCGCCGCATCCGCGAGATCGAAAACAACAAGGACGCGACCGCCGTGGAACAGGACTTGATGACGACGCTTGAAGTCTGCTACGAATTCTGCCTGCGCGGCTTCCACTTTGAGCCCATCGATATCTACCGCAGCGATGCGACGAAGTTCGTCGTCACGGAAAACGGCCTGCTGCCGCCGTTCACGTCCGTCCGCGGACTCGGCGAGACCGCAGCGCTCGACACCGTCGAGAAGCGCAAGGGGAAGGACTTTACATCGGTGGAGGAGTTTTCCCTCTGCTGCAACAAACTGTCGCAGACGCATATCGACCAGCTGCGCGCGCTGGGCGCGTTTGCGGGATTGCCTGAAACGAGCCAGTTAACATTGTTTTAACACGCTGTGTTGTATTCTTCCCTGCGTACTCGCAGGGGGGACGTTTTTCCCTGCACCGTGCAGGGGACGCGGATAAGGGGGCCATTCTCTCGCGTGAGAGAATGGCCCCCTTAGACCCCCAAGAGAACGCGAGGGGAGGG
>ENA-OUOU01000637-OUOU01000637.1-human-gut-metagenome-genome-assembly--contig:-NODE-637-length-20415-cov-4.598969_pt1 | contig 20415 bp, 13 predicted proteins | sample MGYA00237936_ERZ548765 | MGnify/ENA primary metagenome ERZ548765 (study PRJEB26490, sample SAMN05356889) | human gut metagenome | biome: terrestrial biome; feature: human-associated habitat; material...
TATACGGCCTTCTTTTAGAGGGCGTTGTCCTTACTCTTTCATCTCCTTGCTTCTGGACATTTTGTCTATAGGCAAGAGTCCATGGTCGAGACCATGGTGAAGTTCTGCGGCTAGTAATTACTGCATCACATATCTGTTGTTACCTGAGAGGCTCGCTTTTGCGGGCCTCTTTGCGTTGCTATGGAGCCCTGGCCTGTCGATAAATAACGCGCCCGCTTGCTGGGGAGCAAGCGGGCGCCGTTGAGCGAATATGTTTGCGGCCATAGCCGCTGCAGGTGATGGGTTGTCGACTAGTTAGTCGTCGTGTCGGAATCGTCACCCGAGGCAGAGCCAGAAAGCGAAACCGTCAGCGTGATCGTGCTGTCGGTGGACTGCTTGCCGGTGGGGGAGACGCCCGTAACGGTGGCGTTTTCGTTGCCGCTCACGGGGTTGCCGTTCTGATCGCAGAATGCGATGTTATAGAAACCGGCGTTGTTGAGCGCGGTAACGGCGGCGGAGATGCTCTTGCCGTACAGGTTGCCCGGGACGGTGGCCTTGCCGGACTTCTTGGCAATGACGACGGTAATCGTGGCGCCGGGCTTCTGCTTGCCGCTGGGGTTCCAGCTGATCACGGTGCCCTCGGTAACCGAGTCGTTCTCCTGGTAGCTTACGTCGACGCCAAAGCCTGCCATATCGAGGGCGTTGCGCGCCTGGGCCTCGGTCATGTCGGTCAGGTCGGGGACGGACGTGGTATCCGGGCCGCTCGAGACCTTGTACGAGATGGTCGTGCCCTTCGCGACTTCCTTACCGGCTTCGGTGCCCTGCTCAAAGACCTGGCCCTCATCAGCCTCGTTGGCCTCCTCGGAGGCGTTGCCCTTCAGGCCAACGCTTGCCAGTGCGGCTTCTGCTTGATCCTTGGTCAGGCCGACAAGTTTGGGAACCTCAACCTTTTCGGAGGGCTTGGGGCCCTTGGAGATTACCAGGTTCACCTTGGTGCCCTTGGCCTTCTTGGTGTTGCCGTTGGGCGTCTGCTCGGCGACCTTGCCCTCGTCGACATCGTCGTTGTAGCTTTGGTCGATGGTGCCGACCTCGAGGCCGGCTTCCTTGATCAGCTCGACGGCAGTCTGCTGGTCCTTGCCCAGCACATCGGGCACGGTGACCTGCTCGCCGCCAAAGAGTCCTGTGGCAAAGGCCACCACGATGCCGATGACGGCAACGGCTGCCACCACGGCGGCGATGATCTTGTTCTTGTTGGATTTGGGCTTTTCGTCTTCGTAGGAGCCGGTGGAGCCCGAAACCGAGCTACGGGCGGTATTCTGGCCGCTCACGCCCGAGACGGGACGCACCATGGCGCGCGTCTGATCGGAAAGCTCGCGAGTCTTGGTGGCGCCCAGCTCGCCGGGGGCACCGATGATGCGCGTGGGCTCCGAGACGTTGACGGCACGGCCCGACAGGTAGCTGTTGAGCACCTGACGAAGCTCGTCGGCGGTCTGGAAGCGGTTTGCCGGGTCCTTCTCCATGCACTTGAGGATGATGCGCTCAAGGTCGGCGTCGACACCGGAGTTGATCTGGCTCGGCGGAATAGGCAGCTCGTTGACCTGTTTGAGTGCGACCGAGATGGCGTCGTCACCGTCAAAGGGAACGCGGCCGGTGGCGCACTCATACATCACGACGCCCAGCGAGTAGATATCCGAGGTGGGGCCGAGGTCCTGACCGCGCGTTTGCTCGGGGCTTACGTAGTGGGCGGTGCCCAGTACATTGTTGTCTTGCGTGAGGTGGCTGTTCTTGGCGCGCGCGATGCCAAAGTCCATCACCTTGATGTTGCCGTCGGGCAGCACCATGATGTTCTGCGGCTTAATGTCGCGGTGGATGATCTCGTGCTTGTGGGCGACCGAAAGCGCGGAGCTGATCTGCGAGCCGATCTGGGCGACCTTCTTGGGGTCGAGGGCGCCGTGGCTCTTGATGCCGCTCTTAAGGTCGGTTCCGCGCAGGTACTCCATGACGATGTAATAGGTGTCGCCGTCCTTGCCCCAATCGTAGACGCCCACGATATAGGGGGAGGAGAGACCGGCTGCTGCCTGGGCCTCCTGCTTAAAGCGTGCGGCGAAGGTTGCGTCGCCAGCATACTGCGGCAGCATGATCTTGACGGCTACCGTGCGGTCGAGGACCTGGTCCTGTGCACGGTAGACGGTCGCCATGCCGCCTGTTCCCACCTTATCCTTGAGGAGGTATCTTCCCCCGAGGACCCTCTGTTCCATTCCTGCTCCTAACATAACTATTCGCTCAACGATGTGTGTAGTACCTACGATGTGGCCGCTGGGGCCGTGTGGCGTGTTGCCGCTAACTCTTCGGTCGCGGCGCGTCTCGGGTGTCCGATTCGATCATGGGCATCACGCTCCCTGTGCGGCAAGCGCCGCGGTCAGGACGATGCCGGCGATCTTGGCGGCCTTGACGTCATGCTTGTCGTAATCCTCCAAGGCCACCGAGATGGCGACCGTGGGTGAATCGTAAGGTGCAAAGCCGACGAACATCGAGTTGACGTTGGTGCCGCCGGTCTCGGCCGAGCCGGTCTTGCCGGCGACCTTGACGCCGGGGATTTGGGCATCGGTGCCGGTGCCGGACTGGACGACGGCAAGCATGGCCTGCTTGACCTGGTCGGCCGTGGCGGAGCTGACGGCCTGACCCAGCGAGCGGGACTGCGTGGTCTTGACCACGGTTCCGTCCGGGGCGAGTACCTGGGCTACAAAGTACGGGTCCATGACCACACCGCTGTTAGCGATGGCGGCGGCAATCACGGCGTTTTGCATGACGGTGGTCTGCGGGCCGGGCGTGTGGTCCATGCCGACAGGCTGGCCGGCGCCGGCCCAGGCGGTCTCCCACTCGGTCATGAGCGACGGGTCGGCCATGATGGAGGCCGCGGAGGTCAGGTCCTGGCCGAGCTTTTGGCCGTAGCCAAAGGCGTTGGCAAACTGTACGAGCGTGTTTGCGCCAACTTCGTTTGCCACCTGGCCAAAGACGACGTTGGAGGACACGGCAAAGGCCTGCTGCAGGCTGATGGTGCCGTAGCTCTCGTTGGCATAGTTGGTGACCGGTGCGTTGCCGATGTCCATGGAGCCGGGCGCCTGGTAGGTGCTGGTCAGGCTGGCGGTGCCGGTCTCGAGTGCCGCGGAAAGCGTAACGACCTTAAACGTTGAGCCCGGCGTGTACAGCGCGTCCATGGCGCGATTGTACATGGAGCCGTCCTCGCCGCCGCCCGTTTGCAGCAGGGCATCGATGTTGGTGTTGTCGTAGGTGGGCGAGCTGGCACATGCGAGCACCGCGCCGGTACGCGGGTCGATGACCACTACAGCGCCCTTAAAGCCCTTGAGCGCCTGCTCAGCAGCCGTCTGGATGCGCGAGTCGATGGTGAGCTTGGCGGTGTTGCCCGGCTGGGTCTGGCCCGCGAGCGACGCGATGGCGTTGTTCCAGCTGGAGTAATCCTTAGAGCCGGTGAGTGTGTCGTTCATGACGCTCTCGATGGCGGTGGTGCCATACTGCTGGCTCACGTAGCCAACCACGTGCGCTGCCAGGTTAGCGTTGGGGTAGGAGCGTACGTAGGTGCCGTCCTCCTGCTGCAGCGACTCGGCCAGCGTCACGCCGTCGGACGTGATGATGGAGCCGCGCTGGATGTACTTGGAGCGGGCGATGGTGTGGTTGTTGGTCGGCATGTCCTGATAGTCCTTGGCCTTGATGACCTGGACATAGGTGAGGTTGCCGATAAGGATGGCGAACAGCGCCGTAAAGGCGAGCACCGCACGGGTTAGACGGTTGGCGAGCGCCACGCGGCCGAGCACACCGGATTCAGGCGTGTCGAGCAGGCGACGGCGCATGCGCGAGCCGACGGAATGGCTGCCGCTGCCGTAGGAAGACGAGGTGGCAAAGCGCGTGCCCGTCGGGGCGGCGGTAGATGCGACCTGATCATCGGTGATGGCAGCCATGGTGCCGGTGCCGGTAAGCTCGGCCTCGCGTCCGGTCGCCTCGTCACCGGCGCGCAGCAGGAGCGCGACGATGATAAAGCTCGCCAGCAGAGAGGAGCCGCCCTGGCTCATAAAGGGCAGGGTGACGCCGGTCAGCGGGATTAGGCGGGTTACGCCGCCAACGATCAAGAAGGCCTGGAAGCTGATGGCTGCCGTAAGACCGGTGGCGCTAAAGGCGGCAAGGTCGGACTTTGCGCGGGCAGCTGTGGTCAGGCCGCGAACGGCAAAGAGCATAAACAGGATGAGCACGGCGCCGCCGCCCAAAAGGCCCATCTCCTCGCCGATAGCCGAGAAGATAAAGTCGGACTCGACGACAGGGATGTTGTTGGCCATGCCGTTGCCGATGCCAACACCGACCAGACCGCCATCGGCAAGCGAGAAGAGCGACTGGACGATCTGGTAGCCCTGGCCCTGGGCGTCCTTAAACGGATCGACCCAAACCTGGAAACGCACCTGAACGTGCGACAGGAACTTGTAGGCGCCCACGGCTCCAACGGCTAAGAGCGCAAGGCCGATAACGACATACGAAAAGCGCCCCGTGGCAACGTAGAGCATCAGCAAGAAGATGGTGTAGAACAGCACGGCCGAACCCAGGTCGCGTTCGAAGACGACGACGAGCAGGCACACACCCCACACGGCAAACAGCGGCAGCAGCAGTCGCAGACGAGGGATCTTAAAGCCCAGGATCTTGCGGTTGGAGATGGAGAGCAACTCGCGGTTCTCGGCCAAGTAGCCGGCCAGGAACAGGACGATAAAGACCTTGGCGAACTCGCCGGGCTGGATGGTAAAGCCCGCGATGCGAATCCACAGCTTGGAGCCCGAGATCGTGGTGCCGATAAAGATAGGCAGCATCAGCAGAATAATGCCGATGATGCCAAAGGTGTACTTGTAGCGCATGACCACGTCGAGGTTTTTGACTAGTGCAAGCGTTCCCACCATGAGCGCCACCGAGACAAACAGGATGATGAGCTGTGAGATGGCGAGAGCGGGGGCGAGGCGCGTCACGAACGTGATGCCGATGCCCGAAAGTATAAATACGATGGGCAGGATGGCGGGGTCGGCACCGGGCGCCAAGATGCGCACGGCAATGTGGGCCGCGGCAAAGGCGGCAAAGAGGCCGATCGGTACGGCGAGCGTCTCAAAGGAGATGGCAGCGCCCGCGGTGAGGACGTACATCGCATACAGCAGGATGACGGGGAACGCCGAGGCGATGAGCAAGAGCAGCTCGGTGTTGCGGCGACTCATAAGCGGCACTCCCTTTCTAATTCTTATCGGAGGCTTCGGCCTCGGCGGACTGTTCGGCGGTTTTCTCGGAATCTGATTCGGAGGTCGATCCCTGATTGGTGTTGTCGCGAATCGTTTGCGCATCGATCACCTGGCGGGTCTGCTCCTCGTCGATCTGGTGGCGGTACTTGGATATCGTGTCCTGCGCATCGTCGACACTTGTTTGCGGAATACCCGCCTTGAGGCGGTTTTGCGTGTCTTCGGGCAGGTCGGACAGCTTGATGCTGGTTTCGCTCTCGAGCCAGTGGAGCTTGAGTCCGAGTGGCTTGCCGGGCAGGCCGCGCCAGACGGCGACATTGCCCTGGTAGGTACCCAGGTAGTACGAGCCGGTGACACCCGTGTAGGCCCAGATGCCAGCTGCCAGCACAAAGACGAGGGCCAGGATGGCGGCGATAGTAATGTTGCGGCGACGCACGCGCTGCGCCTCGCGCATAACGCCATCGTCAACCAGGTCAACGACTACTACAGTCACGTTGTCGTGGCCGCCGGCGGCAAGCGCCGCGTCCACTAGGTTGTCGACGCAGATTTGCGCGGTTGAGGACTGCGTGGCGATGTTCTCGATATCGCTATCGGGAATCATGCTCGAAAGGCCGTCGGAGCACAGGATCAGGCGGTCGCCTTCCTCGATATGCAGAGTGAAGTGGTCGGCATACATGGCGGGGTCCGAGCCCAGCGCGCGGGTGATGACCGAACGGTTGGGGTGGACGCGAGCCTCGTCTGCCGTGATCTCGCCGGCGTCCACGAGCTCCTCCACGTAGGAGTGGTCGCGGGTCACGCGGATGAGCGTGCCCTCGTGGAGCAGGTAGGCGCGAGAGTCACCCACGTGGGCGATGGCGAGCGTGTCGTTTTCGATATAGGCGCAAGTGGCTGTGCAGCCCATGCCGGGCTTGCCCAGGCCATTCAAGGCAGCCTCGATTACGGCGGCGTTGGCGGCCTCGACGGCTGCCGCCAGGCGTGCGGCGTCGGCAGACTGAGGAGCTGTCTTGGCGATGGTCTCGACAGCGATAGAAGAGGCCACCTCGCCGGCAGCGTGACCACCCATGCCGTCGCATACGCAAAAGAGCGGCGACTGCACCAGGTAGGAATCCTCATTGTGCGGGCGCACGCAGCCAACGTCGGAGCGGGCGCCCCACATGAGTTGCGTGGTGGTGCCGGCATCATAGGTCGAGTCGGTCTCGATGCGCTCCTCGGTCAGGGGCTCAAAGCTCATGGTCGAGCCGGGGTCTTTGAGCTTGGCCTCAACGGCGGCAACGTCGATTTCGGCGGTGTCACCGGGAGAGACGATGTCGGTCACGGCGTTTGATTCGGAATCGCCGGTGTCCGGGGAGTCGGGCTCCTCGGAAACGCGGGCGGTCGACTCGTCGTCTTGCGGGCTGACGTCTATAGGCTCGGGCGTCGCAAAGTGCGACGGCGCGGGCGTGTTTTGCGAATGGGTGGCGGGCTCGGCCACGGTATCGGACTCGCTTGCGGGCGCAGGCTGCGGGGTCCTGGGTGCAGGGCCGTCCTCGGGGGATGGCCCTGCCTCGGGCGCCGACGTAGACGCGGGCGCAACCTCGGATGCCGGGGCTATGGGAAACGCCGGCGCGGCGGGCTCGGGTGCCGCAAACACCGCAGCGCTCTCGTTGATTGCCGCGGCGACGGGCTCTGCAAAGTGAGCCGGCGCTGGGGTTGCTTCGGGCGCTGTGGGCTGTTCCGCAGCATGTGCGCCGATGGGCGCCGCTGCGGCATCCTCTTCGTCCTCGTTATCGGCTAGATCCGAAATATCATGCGTTACATGCGAAAGAGGCAGGGAGAACACGGTGTCCTCGGGCTCCACGGTCGCAGGGCGCGCCGGAGCGGCATGAGCCGGCGCAGCTGCGGGGGCAGTCGGCGTCTCGGGCATGGTTGCGGACTTGTTCTCCTCGTCGATCATCGACGGTTCACCTTCATGACCACGTCGCCAATCTGGACTTCGTCGCCCTCACGCAGCGTCGCGGGCTCCACGAGCTGGCGGCCGTTGACGAGCGTGCCGTTAAGCGAGTTGAGGTCCTCGATGATGAGCGCCGGGCCCTGCAGCGAAAAGCGCGCATGCGAGGCCGAGACGAACGGTTCGTTGATGCAGATGTCCGAAGATGGCGAGCGACCGACGATGACGGGGCCGAGCATGTCTACGTGGATGCCGCGGATGCCGCGCGGACCCTTGTCCACATCGATCGTCCAAATGGCCGAGTCGCGGCGCTGTCCGCGCACAAGTCCCACGCCGGTCTTCATGACGGCGAACAGGAAGATATAGAGCAGGGCGACCAGGACGATGCGGCCTGCAAAAAGGACGATATCGATGTTCATAAGCGACTATCCCCTAAATTCAAAGGTACTCAGGCCAAACGTCAGCAGATCGCCGTTGCGCAGCGGGCAGCGCGTAATGCGGCGGTTGTTGACGAGCGTGCCGTTGGTGGAATTGAGGTCCTCGATCGACCAATCCGAGCCCGTAAAGGTGAGCTGGGCGTGGCGGCGCGACACGTTGGGGTCGCGCAGGGCAATGTCGGAAACCGAGCGCTCGCGACCGATGGTCACCTGTGCGGAGGTGATGCTATGGCTCTCGCCGCTCACGACGTCGACGAGCTGGGCGAGCGGGCGCTGCGGGGCGCGAGTGCTCGCCATGTTGGAGGCGATGCCGGCTGCGGCGCCTAGGCCCACGGCGGCACCGGTCGCGGCGGCTCCGCCCATGCCGGCAAGCGCGTCGCGCGAGACGGTCTGCGGCACCGGGATGGGTGCGGCGGCGGGGTCGGGGACGCTAGGCGCGAAGGGGTCTGCCACGGCAAGCGGGTCGGGAGCGGCGGCGCGAGGCGTCGGCTGCTGCTGGGGCATGGCGGCGGGGCGCTGTTGCTGCGGGGCAGCAAACTGCTGCTGGCCGGCGCGCGGGGCGCTGGCGGCACGGCTTGCCGCGGAGTTGTTCTGGCCCAGGCCGTTTTGATAGGCGCGCTCTTCTTCGTACAGGCGGCCGAGCGTGGGCGCATCGACGTTCTCGGCAAAGACCGAGAACTTGCCGGCGCGCAGCTGCGGATCGATCATAAAGCGCACGAGGGGCTCGCCGACAAAGACATAGCGGCGCTTTTCGGCCTGCGCCTTCACAAACTCGCGGACCTCGCGCGAAAGCTCGGGGTAGAACGGGGCGAGCATGGGATCGTCGTCGGCGGCGATAAGGATGGTATAGAGTGCCGGCGCCGTGTTGACGCCGTTGATCACCAGAGTCTGATCCTCCATGTCGCGAGCGGCCTGCTTGGCAAGCTTCTTAAAGGAGAACGGGGCACGGGTGGCACCGAAGATGCCGGCCACGTGGTCCTCGAAGATGTTCAGGAAGTTCACGAAAGATCACTCTCCGTATAGGTTCTTTGGTATCCGAGCAAATATAGGCATATCCCAACGATTATAGAGGATAGGATTCCCGCAACCGCCGCCTTGGCGATGACCGCGGCTGCAAGGCTGGCAATTTCCATATGGTGTGCAAGACAGGACGCCGCTGCGCAGCCGATGCCGGTGACAGCGATGGCGGCGATTGCGGCAAGGTTTGAGCCCTGATCGGCACGCTTGGCATGGGCATTGAGCAGCGCGGATGACGCTGCGGCAGTTGCCGCGACCAGCACAAAGGCAGCCCAAAGGAGCGGGTCTCCCAGCGCTGCGGCAACGTTACCGAGCCCCAGCACGCCTCCGGCTGAAAGCGCGACCGTGGCCAGACGGGCAAAAAGCGCGCCAATGCCCGTTGCCGCGGCGGCGCTTGCCGGGCCGAGCCAAAATGACGCGACGCCGGCGGCGACCCCAGCTGCCAGGAAGGTATTGCCGGTCAGACAGCCAAGCGCGAGTGCACAGGTGAGCGTGGCGCTCGCGGCAGTCTCGGTGCGACCCCAGGCGATCCACCAACCGGACATGGCGGCGGCAAAGATCACCGCGATGGGCAGCATCGACAGGATGCCCTGTGCCTGCATGGTGGCGTTGGCCATGAGCACCAAAAAGCCCACAGCCGAGATGGCCGAGCCAATCTGGGGGGCCAGGCCAGCCGCCGCTCCGATCGCGATGGCCGCAATGACCAGGCCGGGAAGCGCCGCGACCCCGGCCGTTTGCATCAGCAAAAAGCTAAAGGTGCCGCACGTTAGCGCCGAGATAGCGCGCATGGTGTAGTCGCGCGCAGGGCTCCAGCGCGTGCCCGCCCAGCCGAGTGCGGGGTCGACCTCGATGGCGTCGTCCTCGTAGTGCGACGGCTCGATATCGTCGAGCTCCTGCTCGTCATCCGAAAGTTCGCCAACCATTTGCTCCAGGCTGCGACGGCCTTCGCGCACGCTGCCCAGACCGGCAAGGAGTTGGTCGCAAAATGCCTCGATGCTGTTGGGGCGGTCCTGCGGCATGGGGGAGAGTGCACTCATGAGCGTGGCCTCGGCTCCCGGGGGAAAGTGTGGTATCAGCTCGCTGGGATAGGTGGCGCCGCCGATGATGCGGTCGAGCGAGTCGGCGGGCGTGGCCGCCATAAAGGGAGCGCTGCCGCACAGGCCCTCATAGATAACGCAGGCAAGGGCGAAGACATCGGCGCGTTCGTCGACCGTGCCGGTCTCGATATCGAGCTGCTCGGGCGGCATGTAGCCGATGGTGCCGCCGCGTGAGCCGCCAAAGCCACCGGCAGACGACAGTCGCGCCATGCCAAAGTCGGTGAGCTTTACATTGCCCGAGTGGTCGATGAGCACGTTGGCGGGCTTAATGTCCAGGTGGAGTACGCCATTACTGTGGGCGAAGGTGAGCGCCTGGCCCAGGGCATCGGCAATGGCCGCGGCCTCGTCAAAGGTAAGTGAGTGGCCGTCCACGCGGTGCAAAAACTCGGCCAGCGACATGCCATCGACATATTCCATAACCAGGTAGGCATAGGCTGTGTCGTGCGTAAAGTCGATGACCTGCACGATGTTGGGATGTTGAAGCATGGCGGCAGTGTGCGCCTCGCGCAGGACATCCATGATGTCGCTGGCGGGCATGCCGGCGCCGTTGATAAGGGGGATGCGCTTAATGGCGACGCGGCGGCGCAGGTGCGTGTCGCGGCAGATCTCGATGGAGCCAAAACCGCCGGTCGCAAGTGTCTCGAGCGGCTGGTACCGCTTGAGCAGCTCGCGAGAGCTGGTGCCCTCCAAGGGAACGTCCGGCGAGAACCGGGCGGTATGTTGCGAGAAAAGCGGCATGGCCAACCCTCGTGCGTTTAAAGTTCGTTTGCGAGCGGCGGGCGCGGAGCCGAGCCGTTCGCGGTGGCATAGATGCTGCTAGTGTAGCACGCTCGGGTGCATGGGGAGGATAGCGGGATGCGAGGCTGCCTGTCTGGCTTGGCCTTAGCGCTTCTTCTTGTCCTTCTTCTGCTTGCGCTGCTTGCCCTTGGTCTCCTGGGGCTTGTCGCCCTGCTTGGCCTCGGCGGCGGCCTTCTCGGCCTTCATTTTCTTCTTCTTGGTCTCGATGCGGAGTTTTTTGTTGATGCGCGCCTTGAGGAAGGGACCGAACTGCTCGGCATCGCCGCGGACAAAGGTGTCCTTAGGGATCGTCACGCCCTGGTCGGCGAACATGGCCACAAAGATGCGCTCGCCGTCGAGTACGTGGTCGAGCTTGTCAAACGGGAAGAACTGCGACTTGCCGCTCTTGCCCCAAACCATCAGGCCGTCCTCGTTGGCGGCGACGCGGCGATAGCGGCCACCCATGGACTCGTCGGCCTCGACGGCGTCGATAAAGTCGCGGGCGAGCGTGTGGTGCAGGTTTTTGCTCCACCAGGCCAAAAAGGCGCCGAATACGATCAGGACGACGCCAAACTTGATCCAGTTGCCGCCGGCCACCAGCATGCCGATGCCGATGAGCGCGGCAATCGCGGCGGCGACATACAGCGAGCCGCGACGCCTGGGCGAGGCGACCAGGCGTGCGAAGTCGGTGACCAGGTCGTTTTCGTACTGGTACTCGTTGAGGTACAGGATGCCGTCGTCGGCTGCGGCCTGCTCCTCGAGCGCGACCTCGACCTGGTCGGCTGCTTCGGAGGGAACGAGGTTGCTCTCTGCGTCTGCCATGCTCTTTGGACTCCTATCGCGGCGGGCTCGCCGTACGGGTATTATGGAATGCAGTATGCCGTGCGACCGCATGGCCGCCGCGGCAACAAGACTCAGTATACCCGGGGGAGCACCCATGGAATCGTTGTACCGAAAGTATCGCCCGCTCACCTTCGACTCCGTGGTGGGCCAGCAGCATATCGTCTCGACGCTCGAGCACGCCATCACCGAGGGACGCCTGTCCCATGCGTACCTGTTCTGCGGTCCGCGCGGCACGGGCAAGACCACCATGGCGCGCATCCTGGCCAAGGCGCTGCTGTGCCGCAATGCCGAGGCGGCGCGCGCCGAGGGTGCAAGCGGCTGCATGCCCGACGGTACTTGCGAGGAGTGCGAGCTCATTGCCGAGGGTAACCACCCCGATGTCTACGAGCTCGATGCCGCCTCCCGCACGGGCGTGGACAATGTGCGCGAGGAAATCATCAACTCCGTCAACTTTGCCCCGGTGCGCGGCAAGTACAAGATCTATATCATCGACGAGGTCCACATGCTCACGACGGCGGCGTTCAACGCGCTGCTCAAGACGCTCGAGGAGCCGCCGGCACACGTGATCTTTGTGCTGTGCACCACCGACCCGCAAAAGATTCTGGAGACCATCCTCTCGCGCTGCCAGCGTTTCGATTTCCATCGCATCGGCAACGAGGATATTGAGCATCGCCTGGCATACGTGTGCGAGCAGGAGGGCTTCGATTACGACGACGAGGCGCTGGCTATCGTGGCGCGCCATGCCAAGGGCGGCATGCGCGACGCGTTGTCCACGCTGGAGCAGCTGAGCGTTTTTGGCAACGGCGCCGTGCATGCGGACGATGCCCGCTCGCTTTTGGGCGAGGTTTCGGACCAGATCCTGGGCGAGTTTGCCCGCGCCATTGCCGATCGCGATGTTGCCGAGCTCTATGGACTGATCCGTGCGCAGGTCGAGGAAGGAAACGACCTGCTGGAGCTGACGCGCGACCTGGTGGCGCATGTGCGTGACGTGTACGTTGCCTGCGTTGCCGGTGCCCGTGCCGAGCTGTTTGAGGGCGGCTCCGAGCAGGCCGAGGCGCTTGCTGCCGAGGCCGCTGCCTTTGGCGAGCATCCTGCCGACCGCCTGGCTCGTGTGCTGACAGTGCTCGACGATGCCGCACTGGAGATGAGGGGCGCGAGCGACGTGCGCCTGGTGCTCGAGATTGCCTGCACGCGTCTGGCACGTCCCGAGGCTGATTTAACGATTGAGGCATTGGCCGAGCGCGTGGCGCGTCTGGAGGCCATGGTTGCCAACGGCGCCGTGCCGGCGAGCGTGGCTGCTGCTCAGGCCGCCGCGCCTGCAGCATCCGTACCCGCTGCTGCCCAACAGCCGACGCTCATTTCGGGCGCTCGTGCTGCCACTCCGGCGGCATCCGCTGCCCCCGCTGCTACGTCCGCGCGCCAGGGAGGTATGCCCTGGGACCGTGGTGCTGCTGTTCCGACTGCCCAGCCCGCGCCCCGTTCTGCGTCCGTGTCAGCTTCCAAGCCTGCAGCGCCTGCGCCTCAGCCTGCGCCGGCTCCGACGCCTCAGCCCGTTGCGGCCCCCGCGCCTGCCACCGCTCCGGCACCTAAGCCCCAGTCCAACAATGGCGCCCAGGTTGCCGCCGCCGGTGCTGCCGAGACACCCGCGGTCGAGGATGCCGGCGAGCTCCAGCGCAAATGGGCCGAGGTCGTCGAGCGCGTCAAGGCGCGTCAGGCTTCCTACGCAGGGCTTTTGCTCAACGCCCGCGCCACGGCCGACGACGGCTCCAAGCTCACGGTCTCGTTCCCCGCGGGTTCGACTTTTGCCATTAAGATGCTCGGTCGCGCCGATACGCAGTCGGTGGTCCTGCCGACGGTCTGCGCGGTCTTCGGTCGTCGTACCGTCGACTATGTCCTGGATGGGGGTGGCACGCCGGCTCCTCAACATGAGGAGCATTCTCCATCTGCACGGGCTGCGGCATCTGCGGACCCGCAACCCGTGTCCTCGGCGGCCCCTGTATCCTCGAGCGCCAGCGCGCCGCAGCAGCAAGCGGCACCGGTAGCGGCATCGACCCCGTCGGCGCCTAAGCCAGCCGCGGCCAAATCGGCTGCTTCGGTCCCCGCGCCCAAGTCTGCCGCTGCGCCTGCGCCCAAGTCATCCGACCTGGGCAAGGCCCCCTGGCTGCGCTCGGACAACCCTGCCGGCGCTCCCGCCACGGGCAAGCTCCCGACTGAGCCTGCGCCCCGCGCGCCCGAGCGCGCGTCCGCTCCCAAGGCTCAGCCGTCCGCGCAGTCTGCACCGTGGGAATCCGAGCAGGTGCCCTACGACGATGCCATGGTCGCCGGTTTTGCCGCCGATGCAGGCGGGGACGATCTGCCCCCGTTCGACGTGCCGGGTGCGACGCCCGCGCCCAAGTCCGCTGTAGCTGCCCCCAAAGAGGAGGACGCTCCTGCAGCTCCCTGGGAGTCCAACCCTGGTGCGGGCAGCCCCTTCGGCCATCAGGGCGCAGCCCCAAGCATCCCGCAGACCGAGGACGAGGCCAAAGACCTCATCCGCAGCGTCTTCGGTCAGGCCACCATCTTCAAGCCGGTGGAGTAGCTGTACGGGCGGGTATACTGCTCAAGAAGAGATCTCTTTGTCCGGGCGCATCTGTATTTCGGACATGTGTAGCGTGGTACCGCGTGTCTCGCATTCGAGCAGGCAGATGCGTGACGGTCGGCCTAGGGTGCTGAGGTCGACACGATGTGTCGCGCGGCTGTCCGTGTACTCGACTTGCTCGGCGTCGAGGGTTGCTCCGATTGTCAAGAAAGCGCCTGGTTCGGCACCGACAATCTTGGAGTCCTTTATCTTGACCTTGAACTCTTGGTAGAGGGACGGGCTGTTGTAGTAAATGGTTCGGGTTCCATCGGTGCACTCATCGGTCGCTTCCCATTTGACGGTGGGCTGGTCCGAGCTGGTTATCAGCAGTTCTGCTCCAAAGGCTATAGCATGGGTGATGACAACCAGTAATGCCCAGCCGACAAAGAGATAGAGAACCACATATGCAACGGGGTGTTTTGAGCGGATGTTTTGGAGCGCGTTGGGGGCATTCATGGGGCACCTCCAAATTACTATCTATGGCAATCAAATTATACCCTGCCGCCATGTGCGCCGCCTCGAGCAGCGGTTCGGCATTTTGTTATCTAGCTGGATGCAGAAAATGTCGGATTCCGGCTCTACAAGATTTAGCTTTCAATATTATGCAGATGCGAATTATTCAACTTCGCATAATCTTTGGGTGCGGTTTGCACTCCAGGACATGTATATCGACTGAGGTAGCGTGTCCGCCCCGCTTGCTTGCCCCGCGCCGTGGTACGATTTTTGAGTTTGAAAGTCCCGCCGCGCTCCGGCTGCCCTTGCAGCTCGGCGTGCGGCCGCACGTAAAGGAGCCATCATGGCCGGTATGAACATGCAGCAGATGATGAAGCAGGCTCGCAAGATGCAGGAGCAGCTTGCCGCCGCGCAGGAGAACCTCAAGTCCCAGACCGTCGACGCCTCTGCCGGCGGCGGCATGGTCAAGGTGACCGTTAACGGCGAGATGGAGCTCGTCAACCTCACCATCGATCCCGATGCGCTCGATCCCGAGGACGTCGATATGCTGCAGGATATGATCATGGCTGCCGTCAACGAGGCCGTCCGCGGCGTCAACGAGCTCGCCAACAAGCAGATGGGCGCCATCACCGGCGGCCTCAACATCCCGGGCATGCCGTTCTAAGACACGCATATATATGAGTGCGAATCACAGTCTGCAAAAACTGCTCGATGAGCTGGGCCGTCTGCCGGGCATTGGTCCCAAGTCGGCCCAGCGCATCGCCTATTACCTGTTGGAGGCTGACGCCGAGGAGGCGCGCCGCCTGGCCGAGGCCATCCTGGAGGTTAAGCAGGAGGTTCACTTTTGCAGCCGCTGCTTTAACTACGCCACGGCCGACGAGTGCTCCATCTGCCAGGATTCGATGCGCGACACCACTCGCATTTGCGTGGTGGGCGAGCCGCGCGACGTCCAGGCGATCGAGCGCACGGGCAGCTACCATGGCCTGTACCATGTGCTGGGCGGCGTGATCAGCCCCATGGACAAGATTGGTCCCGAGCAGTTGCACATCCGCGAGCTGCTGGCGCGTCTGGGCCACGAGGATATCCATGAGGTCATCATCGCCACCAACCCCAATATTGAGGGCGAGACCACGGCGAGCTATCTGGCCCGTACCATCAAGCCGTTGGGCGTCGAGGTGTCGCGTCTGGCGAGCGGCCTGCCCGTGGGCGGCGACCTGGAGTATGCCGACGAGCTTACACTTGGCCGCGCCATCGAGGCCCGTCGTGCGATTTAGGTGGCGAGCCTGCTCCTGCTGTATGTTTTCCTCGCGACGCACGGGGTAGTCATAATTTCCCCGTGCGACTGTGAGTTTGTTGTGCAACAAAGATGCTTCGTGTCCGCTTATCGCATGGATGCTTCCGCTCGCATCCTTAATTTGCCCATTCGTTGCGCAACCTTTTTGGTTCGCTGATACACTCAAATATGGATTTGAATGAATGCGCCGCTTCTGAGCGGCGTGTTTTTGTTGGAGGAGAACGCATGCGGCCCGGTGGCACTCAGACAAAGCGCGGCGCCGCGGTGCGCATGCGACGCCGACTGGGCTTGGCGCCGCGGGCGTACGCACTGCTATCGTGCTCGCTGGTGCTGGTCATAGCTGGCGTTTCTGCCTATGGCATGACCGTGCCGTCCATGGTGCAGGCGCATGCCACACGCGAACCGCGCGTGGGGCATGAGGTCAAAAGTGATCTGGGTACCACGACTGGATATGCTTGGGCAAGTGTGGTCGCGCATATTGTGTTTGGCACCGACGATGCGGACGGCGCCGAGGCCCCGGACAACGAAGTCACGCTTGCCAATGGCAAAACCATCGTGCTCACCAACACCAAGATCATCGATCGGTTGTCCAACAATAGCGTGGCGGCAACGGTGAATAAGGTCGAGCAGCAGAAGGAGCAGGACGCCCAGCAGTCCGGAAAGCCCGGTAGCTCGGATACTTCTGGCTCCGGCTCGGATTCATCGAGTTCGGGCGGCGGCTCTGGGTCGGGTTCCTCTACCGGAGGGCCTGGAAACGGCGGCTCGACGGGCGGCAACACTGACAACGATGCAAACTCCGGTGGCCTTTCCGCTGCTGAGGAAGAGAGCATTCACGGTTGGCTTGTGACCAAGTACAACATGCTCGACAGTTACGTTTCTCGTGCCAATGACGTGGTCTCGACCTATAACTCTACGGGAGATCCCAGGCCGTGCGACAGCCTGGTCGGGGAGATGTTTGTCATTCGAGCCGAGTTCGGTCGTCAGACATTCTCGCCCCGGTCAAAGTGGTATCAGCAGTATGCCAATCTGTGGGGCTGTTATACCAACCTATGTCAATGGGTCGGCCATTACGGCGATGATGACGTCGCGCTCGGTAACTTCAACAATAACGTGGCGGCGCTTGCCCTATGATGACCGATCTTGCATCCACCACACCACAATCGCTCGGTCGCGATCCCATGGTCGGCCTGCGCCTGGCGCGTGTCGACGGGTTTGAGCCGGCCATTGCGCTCGGTCAGGACGAACTGCCTGCCTATCTGCGTCGTTTTACGATGCTGTTTGCCGACGATGCCACCATGCGCCGTGGCGGTATCGGCCGCGTGACGCGTGCCGTCAACGCCCAAGGCGAGGCCGTGGCACTCAAGCAGCTCATTTTGCCGACGCGCGATGAGTTTGACGACGATGCCGCTCACGAGGCGCTGGTCGCCAAGTTCAAGGCAGCGTTTCGCGAGGAATACGAATGCCATCGCGCCCTTTCGGGCCTTAAGGGCTTTCCCCGCCTCTATGGCTGGGGCGAGGTCGACGGTGTGCCTGCAATTGTCATGGAATGGGTCGAGGGCGAGACGCTTGCCCGCTTGCGTTCGCGACTCGCCGTGGACGATGCCGGACGCCTGTCGCCGCTTGTGGCGGCGCGTCTGGGTCGCGACCTGTTCGATCTGCTCTGCCGTATGAGCCTGGTGGGCGAGGGCTTTGTCCATCGCGATATCTCGCCCGCTAATATTATGGTGCGTACGGCGCGCCTGCCGCTTGACCGGCAGCTTGCCGAGGGCACCTTTGACCTGTGCCTGATCGACTTTGGCTCGTCGCTGGCGCTCGAGCCTGCGTCGGCCGTGGCCGGTACCGGCGGCAAGGCGTCGTTTACGGAGCGTTATGCCACGCTGCGTCGCGCGACGGTTGCCTATGCCCCGCCCGAGATGCTCACCGACGATATTCCCGACCTGCGCGCTTTGCGTATGTCGCCGGCGATCGACGTCTATGCCGCGGCAAGCACGGTTTACGAGCTCATTGCCGGCGTCGCGCCATACGAAGCCGCGCCGAGCACTTCGGGCGCCTCGGGTTCGCGCAAAAGGACGCGCGACATCGCGAGCCCCTACCGTCTCAAAATGGACACGCGGCCCGACTATCCCATTGGTGCCCATGCGCCCGGTTGTGATTTGACTCAGCTGCTTCGTCGTGAGCCCGATGTGGCGCTCGCCGCGGCTGAGCAGGCCCAGCAGTTGGGGCTTGAGCCGGATTCCGAGGAGCTACGCGATGCGCTGGCGTTTGTCGATGCCCAGCTGTTCGACGTGGTGATGGCCTGTCTGTCCAGCCATCAAAAAGATCGTCCCGAGCCGGCGGCGGTCGAGGCGGCGCTCTCGGCGTTTTGTGACCACTATGCGCAAAATGTCGGTCGTTCGCTCCGCGGCGAGCCGCTCACGCCGTGCCCCATGGATGCGTCTGGCCGCGCGGTTCGTCGCGCGCTGATGGTCGGCGCGACGGTCGTCTGTGGCGTGGTTTGGGCTGTGGTCGTGGTTTCGGCCGCGCTGCTGGCGTCGGGCGCTCGCGTGACGGCGACTTTGGGATCGCTCGTGTGGTCTGGGTCGCTACCGGGTATTATTGCCGCACTGGCGTTGGCGCTACCAGGCATAGCCGGCGTTGCCGCGGGGGCACTTGCGAGCGATCGGCGCTCGGGGTTCCTGCAGGGTGTGCTTGCGCTTTCTGCCTGCGAGGTTCCGGTACTGGTTGTGACTGCATGTAGCGTATTTTCCCAACGCGCCGTGATGGGCGGCCTTGTTGCCGCTCTGGTTGCAACCTATACACTTACGTGGTTTTTGCTTGCGATGGGCTTTGCCTTTGAACTTCCCGTTTCGGCACCGCGACGCACAAAAGCCCAGATGGCGACTCCGCTTGCCGGTGGAGCCGCAGCTGCCCGTACTTTTGGCGGACCTGTCGAAGTATCGTCCGATTCTATTTCTACGACCAAGGAGGCCTAGGTCATGGCATCTCAAGTTGAGCTCACCCCATGCGGGGCCATGTTTGACATCTTTAAGCGCGCGGCGCATCTGAGCCATATCGAGCTGTGCGGCTTGGTGCTTTCGTCCCGTCCGCTCGCCGACGGCCGCAGCCCGCAGAGCCGAGCCACCGATCGCTCTTGGGTTTCCCGCTTTATCGTTCGCGCGCCGGTCGGCACGCTTCAGCAGCGCTACTTTGCCGAATACGGTACCTCGGCTGCGCGTATTATGTCGCAACTGGCCCTGCGCCAGCGAAACCCCATGGACTCCACGGCTGTGATCAATATGGTGTGCGGTCCTGCAGGTGAACCGATGGTACGCGCGCTCGAAGAGTGCCACCAGGACACGAATCTCTATCGCAACGCGCTCGATCGCCTGTCCCAGGCGGCGGAACTCATGCCCGCCGAACGCGCCGAGGCCGTGCTGGTGCTGTTTGTCGCCGTCGGTTGTTCGGCGGATGTGCGGTCCTCGGTGAACTATGCCATCGACTACGCGCACGCGACCTGTGGCGGAGGCACCTCCACGCCGCGTTCGCTTGGCATGTCGATGACCGCGGGCGAACGCGAACCCGCCCCGGCGCACCCCTTGGGCTTGCTGCGCGTACAAAACAGTTTTGTCGTGAGCGCCCCGCGCTGGATTCAGCCGAGCGAGCAGGGTGTTGAGATTGGCGCGCTGGCCACTGGTGAGGGCGATATTACCGACGTCGGCGACGATGTCTCGGCCCGCCATGCCCATATCTGGTGCGATGCTCAAAATATCTGGCACGTCGAGGACTTGTCGTCCACCAACGGAACCGTGGTGGTAAACGGGGCCACGCGCGTCTGCATTCAGGTCGAGCCCGGCCGTTCCGCCCAACTCAATCCCGGCGACGAGCTCAAGCTCGGCGAATCCACTACCTACGCCATCCTCTTCGGTGCCCTCTAGCCAGTCCTGCCAAATGATCCCGGCGGTCATCCAAGGTAAACCTTTACCGCCCGCCTATATTTGTCGAAATTACACTTAACGGCGGGGTACAATAAACCCGCATGCGGATTTCCGTTGCGGGCGCTTCCCATCGCCGGGGCGTGCCCGGGAGCATCCGGCATGCGGCCTTTGCGGCGCTCGGTCATGTGCAAGACGGGCGGTCGGGTCTGTGGGGCGCATCATCTGCCCCTCGCCTCGGCATGTCTTCTCTCCACGCCACGTACCTGCTGCTGAGCCTGCCTGCCAGATGATTGGAAGCAACAGCGTAAATCCCATCACGCCAACATCCCGGCGATCGCCGGGGCCTGTATACCTATATGAGAGGAGAGGGGTATATGGCGCGTAAGTTTAAGTCTATGGACGGCAACGAGGCGGCCGCATATGTTTCGTATGCGTACACCGAGGTAGCGGGAATCTATCCCATTACGCCGTCCAGCCCGATGGCCGACCATGTCGACCAGTGGGCGGCCCAGGGTCGCAAGAACATCTTCGGCACCCCGGTCAAGGTCGTCGAGATGGAGTCCGAGGCAGGTGCAGCCGGTACCGTTCACGGTTCGCTGGGTGCCGGTGCTCTGACCACCACCTACACGGCTTCTCAGGGTCTGCTCCTGATGATCCCGAACATGTACAAGATCGCGGGCGAGCAGCTCCCGGGCGTCTTCCACGTCTCCGCGCGTTGCGTCGCTTCCCACGCCCTGAACATCTTTGGCGATCACTCCGACGTCATGGCTTGTCGTCAGAC